>OGNE01000637.1_pt1 | contig 20708 bp, 13 predicted proteins | sample 1573401 | NCBI WGS metagenome assembly OGNE01 (sample SAMEA2581884, study PRJEB24529) | metagenome | biome: Human gut stool | place: China | collected 2011 | reverse complement strand
CCGGGCTATGCACTTTTTCGAGCCCCTTTTATGCACTTTCTACTTGACAAACACAATGCTGATGAAAACTCAGTACCTCAACAATAAGTACGGCTGCAACAATATACTTTTTGCTACAGGAACGCCTATAAGCAATTCAATGGTCGAGTTTTATGTTATGCAGCGTTATCTCAGACCAGATCTTCTTGAAAAATCAGGATTGCAGAACTTTGATGATTGGGCAAGCACATTTGGTGAAGTTGTATCACAATTAGAGATAAAGCCTGCAGGAAACGGCTTTCAAATGAAAAATCGTTTCAGCAAATTCGTAAACATACCTGAGCTTATGCAGATGTATAAGGAATTCGCTGATATTCAAACAGCGGATATGCTGAAACTTCCTGTGCCAAAGCTTGAAACAGGCAAGCCGATAGTAGTTCCATCAAAACCAGACGAACGTCAAAAAGCATACATGAAAGAGCTTGCCACACGTTCTGAAACGATACACAGCGGTACTGTCGACCCACGGCAAGACAATATGCTGAAAATAACTCATGAAGCACGCTTGCTCGGTCTTGACACAAGATGTATTTTCAAAGATGCTCATCCTGCGCCTGACAGCAAAGTGATGAAGCTTATCGATAACCTTGAAAAGAATTACAGAAAAACCATGGCAGAAAAGGGCGTACAGATCGTTTTCTGTGATATAGCGATCAACGAGGACGAAACACACTTCTCTGTTTACAAAGCGATAAAGCAGGCACTTATGGAGCGTGGAATACCAGAAAAAGAAATCTGCTTTGCAGGCGACGCAAAGACAGATAAGGCAAGGGACGAAATGTTCAAAAGCCTGCGCAAAGGCGAAAAACGTTTTATCATCGCAAGCACTTCAAAGCTTGGAACTGGCGCAAATATTCAGGATAGGATCTGCGCAATTCATCACCTTGATATACCATGGAAGCCCTCTGACCTCACTCAGCAGGACGGACGTGGCATAAGACAAGGCAACAGATTTTCGCAAGTCGGAATATATCACTATCTTACAGAGGAAACCTTTGACGCATATATGATGGGCATTATAACAAACAAGGCAAAATTCATAAATCAGATCTTGACCTCAAAAAGCCCTGCAAGAGTTTCAGAAGATGTTGACGAAATGGTACTTACATACTCTGAAATGCAGGCTATAGCGAGCGGTAATCCTATGATAAAAGAGAAAATACAGCTTGACAATGATGTTGCAATGCTGAAAACCCTTGAAGCAGAACACAAGAAGTCAATTTATAAAATGCAGGAGTTGGCAGAGAAAACTTTGCCGAAGCAGATAACACATTACTCTGAACTTCTCGCAAAATCCAAGAGTGATATGTCTAAATATCAGGAACATCAGGCGTTAAACAAGGAGTTTGAAATGACAATAGGCGGTGTCAGATACAATAAGAGAGAAAATGCAGGAGAACAAATTGCCGTGGCAATGGCAAAATGTACTGCCACAGGTGAGCCTATAGAGCTTGGAACGTATCGTGGCTTTAAAATCACAATAGAACGAAATCCGTCAGCAAATACATTTTTTGAGCTTGATACGCCTTGTATCGCTGTTCTCCACGGAGAGCTTACTTATTCATGTGACGTTGCCACAGATAATGGCGTGGGAAATGTCAGAAGAATTGAAAATCTTGCAGGAATACAGATAAATCAGAAGCTGTGTTCTCTTGAAGAACAGCTTGAAAAAGCAAACAAGGATCTTTCAGAAGCTCAGCAAAATATGCTCAAACCATTTGAACATGGACAAGAATTAGCCGAAAAGACAAAACGTCTTGAATATGTCAATGCACAGCTCAGCGGAAATTCTCAGAATAAAAACCACACTCCTGAAAGTGCTATAGAATTTAGGTTTCATAACAATAAATATCAGGCATTGATCGGCACTAAAGACAAATCAGAATGGTGCGATGTAGTATCAAAGGGCGGCAAGCTCATCGCTTCATCAGATACAAAGATCTATAATCTGTCTGAAAAAGAAAGCGACCAGTTTCGCAGCTATGTTTTTAACGGTGACAAAACTGTCACAAGCAAGAATAATTCCTTACTGGAAAAACTTAAGCCAAAGGCGCTTAAATTATAAAACATTGAGAGGAGGTGAGGGTATATGATAGACAGAAGATACGAATCAGGCAAAAGCTTTGTCATGTACTCTAAAGAGGAGCTTGAAGCCGCTCGGCGAACAGATATGGTCACATTTCTCGAAAGCCACGAGGGTTTCAGCTTTAAATCGTCAGGCGGTTGGTATATAGGGATAGAGCATGACAGTCTTAAGATCAATCCAGACCGCTATACCTGGCACTGGTATTCAAGAGATCTTTACGGAAAAGGTGCTATTGATTGGCTTTGCAAGGTCGATGGATACGATTTTAAAGAAGCTGTTTCTCGTCTAATAGGCAATGCCAGTATACGAGCTTCTCCTGAAATGAGAAAAGCAGTAATCAGCGAACAGCACTATCAGAAAAAAACTAAAAAGGCAGAATTTAAAGCTCCACCGCCCATGCAGGGCAAATGGCGAGAGCTTTACGCTTATCTTAACATAACGAGAAAGCTTCCAGCTGACATAATAAATTATTGTGTCAGCAATAAGCTCATATACCTCGATGTTAAAAAGCGAGCTATTTTCTGCGGCTACGATAAGTTTGGCTCAATGAAGTTTGCAGAAGCAAAGATCACAAACACATACAACAAATACTATCCTCAGAACATTGAGGGAAGTATGAAAGAGTACAGCTTTTATATCCCTGCTAAACCAAATGCGTATGGTTATGACCCTACAAAGCTTTATGTGTTTGAAGCACCCATAGACCTTTTATCTCACGGAGCTTTAATGCAGCTTTCAATGAAAAAACAGTGTGCAGCAGTCGGAATGTCTGAAATGTATCGTTCTGATTGTTGGCTTGGAATAAACAGGGTATCACTATCAGGCTGCTCTGATATAGCACTTAAACAAAGACTATCTGATGATCCTCGGATCAAACAGATAGTCTTTTGTCTTGATAATGATGAAAGAGGACGTCAAGCAACAGAAAAGCTAATGTCTGACTATTCTGCAAACTTCACTGTAAAAGTGAGCATACCGCCTTACGGCAAGGATTGGAACGATACGCTTAAATTTATTGTAACGTCAAAAAACAAAAAACAAAATACGGAGGAATAATTATAAAAAAAACAATTGAGAAAATCAAAGGAAAATGCATAAAGCTTAGCGCACGAATTTTCGGAGCAATGACGGCTTGTTTTTCAACGATTGTGGCAGCTTATGCTGACGTTGAAGACACAGAAGCAGGCGGAGTATGGTCTAACATAGCAGCGTGGATAAAAAAAAATAAGGATGGTTTGTCCATTGTTGCAGAGTCACTTATTGGTTTGTGTGTTGTAGGCGTAGTTATATGCCTCAGCACAAGCGGCAAACAAGGTGTCGCTAATGTAAAAACGTGGCTCATCGCTTTAGTTTTTGCCATTATTTTGCTTGTTTTCGCAGACCAATTCTTGCAGAGTATGGGCGTGGGTTAAATCAAAAGGACACACATTTGTGTGTGTCCGTAAAAACGCTTATCTATAGTGTTTCTACGAGCATACACAAACAAAAAGCACACGAAAGGAGCATAATTTTGAAGTACATGAAAACAAAAAAGGTGTGGTATCAACTCATATTTATAGCTGCCATAGTAACAAGTGGCTTTGGAAGCTTGGAGGTATGGGCAGCCGAACGATCAGGATATACTGGCTGTTCTTCAAGTATTCTAAAAATGGTAACTGTCCGAAATCAGTTTCGTGATCTGTTACGGAATATCGAATTTAACATTCTGAGTTTTCTTGCAGATGTAATTGACTTTTTTGATAAAGCTATCAGCGCCCTGCTCAAGCTCAACTTTTTTGATTATCTGTCAGATGAATTCAGCTTTGGTAAAATGAGAACTGTCATAATAGCAGTAATGAGCCTTGCGCTCGTTTTAGGAGCTTGTGCATTAGTAGTTTACCACAATAAGATCCGTGTATCTGACTTTCTTATGAGCATACTCGTTTCATCTATACTTCTTGTGGCATTTCCTACATTTATATCTTCCTGCAACTCTCTCCGCAGCAAAGGTGTTGATGTAGCTCAAAACATTAAGATAAACGATCAATCTGAGCAAGCAAGTGTAAACAGTGACGGAACAGTTGCTATAGGAACACTCGGAAAAGATCTTTTAGCTTCAGGAATATATGACGTCGAGAACAGCGTTGACCTGAAGAAAAAAATGAATTACCTTGACACTGTAGGAAGTTCTGGAAATATAAAAGATATCGAGATAACTGGTGGTATTGCGCCTGATGATGATAAACCATGGACTACCTATTATATCACTGATGTAAATGATGTATACCCTGCCCAGAAAAAATTTAATGACCTGACAACAGAAAACATGATGTCCCTGCTCGGTCTTGAAGATGAATATAATATTCTAAAAAATGCAAATGGCGAACTTATACTTAGCGCTGATTATGGCGCAAATATGCAAGTTTACTGTTCTGTATACAGCACATCAGGCTCAATATACGGAAGCGTTCTGTCTGAAAAAGATTATGAAACATTTTTATCAGCTTCTATTGGGGACGCTTGTCCTTATGGTGCTACACTTGGAGATCTGCATTATCCAGACGGCAGCAGGATAACAAATGTCATTAACTATAATACATATCTTCGTGACCTTATAGCAAACCACCCTGCTGTAGCTGCCGCAGGCAAAACGCAGGAAGTTGGAGCAAACGCACACACTGTTGAAGAAGCGCTTGATATCATAAAAAATGATGTCATAAGAAATCTTAATATAGCTGCAAACACAAGGACTGCTAAAGAAGCAGAGCCTGTTAATGCAACATATCAAGCTTTTCCACTCTTTGATGAAGAAGAATATGACAATCTTAATTCTTTAGAACAAGTTATAAGAAGAAATATTACTAGCGGATACACATATGACAGCTTGTACTATTATCACATAGACTTCTGGTCAACATTCGTACTAATGATAGCAGTAGCTATTTGTCTTATTTTCAGCGGAATAAAAATAGCAACTACCCTTTTTGAGATAATGTTCTCACAGCTAATAACACCTTTTATAATAGCTACTGATCTTAATGGCTCAGGACGTGCCAAAAAGGCTATACAAAATATGCTTTTCTCAAATATTGTTCTTATGATAGTTGTCATTCTCATAAGGATATATATTTCCGTTATATGGGGCGTAAAATCTTCTGATTATGGAGATAATTTTGCCGTAATGCTTATAGTCATAATCGCAGGAGCAAAATTTGTTATAGACGGACCTGAAATACTGACTAAGCTGTTCGGCATTGACGCAGGTGTTAAGTCTGGCGCAGCCACAATGATGGCTATCAACCAATCAATGCAAATGGGCAGTTATGCCACAATGGGACTTGCTCGTGCAGGAAGCAGCGTTGTACATGGTGCAAGTAATATAGCAAAGCATACCGCAAGCAGCGCAGCAGGAGCAGTAAAAGGCTTTGCAGGCGGCGTATATGGCGGTATACACGGCGGTGATACTACCCCTGGAAAGATAGGAAAAGCTATAGGCGGAGCGGCTGTTGGAACTGTAACAGGCGCTGTCGGCGGAGCTTTCGGTCATACTAATGCAGGCGCAAAGGCAGCTTATGCAGCAACAAATCCAGGCTCAATAAAAGATACATTCTCAAATGCAAAAGACAACATTGCCAATAACGTAAAAGAGTCTGTAGGAGAGGGCTTTTCATCAGGCGGCGCAGGCAGTGTTTCAAAAGGTGCTGACGGAAAGGACGGCTTAAATGGCGCTAACGGCATGAATGGAGCTAAAGGCGACAGAGGTGCGCAAGGCGCAGCAGGCAAAGACGGCACAAATGGAACTGACGCAAGAGCCGATAACAACAGCGGAAACAGCAACAATAACAGCAATAATAACAATAAGCCTGACACATCAAAAGGAAATGGATTTAAGGACAAGGGAGGCAAGTAACATATGGGAGTAGTACCTAAAAAGACAAAAGCGGAACAGCGTATCTTCCGCCATATCAACCTTACAAAAATAATCGGATTGATAGTAACGCTAATGGTGTCATCACAGTTAGCCAATATCATGGTAAGTCCCAAACTAGGCATTCCATTTATCATATTCTGTAGTGTGACATTACTCATAATGAGCGGAAAAAGCCCCTCTGATCCATGCAAAAGCTTTGCTGAAGCATGGCTTGAGTGGCTCAGTTTCCTAATGACAAATAAAACTCTGCACAAGCACCAAGGAGGAGAGATCAATGATGAGGAGATCATCGACGCCGAAAAGCACGAATAACAAGGTCAATGGTAAAGGTTTTTCAAAAAGAAAAGCACATAAGAAAGCTGCCGAAGACCAATCGAGCATAATGTCACGTCTTTCATTTGAAAGCATTGAAAGCGGCATTGTGACGCTTAAGGTCAAAGGAAAATCACTTAAAATGGGTGTTCTTGCCGTATCAGGCATGGATATATTCGATCTTAACGATTATGACCGCAATACAGTTTTCAATAATTTTGCCAAGGCAACTTTATCTATAGGCACTGATCACAAATACGTTTTCACTTCAAAAACTCCGTATCTTGCTAATCAGAAAGCCTACATAAAGTATAAAATGCAGAAAAGCATTAACAGGTATTCAGAATATCTGCTCAACGAACAGCATGATATATTTGAAGATTTTGAGGTAAGCCATTATGACCGAATGGCTTATCTTTTTATCTATTCTGATGACGAGAAGAAAATATATACTGGCGCTCAGAGGTTTATAAACCACATGAGAGATGTTGATGTATCATGGTGTTCAACCGAAGAAATAATCGTTACGCTCAATAAGCTTATCTGTCTGAATACAGAAAATCAGCAGTTGTCCGAAAATGGAGATCTTAATGAAACTATCCTGCCTGAAACAATAATATTTAAGCCAAACTATTACAAGATAAATGATGTGTTTGCTCAGACAGTGGTAGTGTACGATTATGCAGCTGAGATAGATGACCTTAGACTTGCTCAGATAGTTACACAATCGAATGATACGATAGTATGGGACGTTAATGTGGCTGATAAAGAAACTGTATTAGATGAACTTAGTTCTTCCCTGCGAGAGTTAGAGTCACGAGGTGGTATAATTCAGGACGCCACAGAAAAGCTCGATACAAGCACTGAGTATCAGAAGCTTGAAATGATATACCAGAACATAAAAAACGGCAATGAACAGATATACTTTGTAACGCTCAGATTTATTGTGAGTGATACCGATCTAAACTCATTGAATAAGCGAACAAAGGAACTGATCCACGAGCTTGAACTCAGCGGTTTGACAGCGTATGTTCCAACAAATATAATGCAGCATGAGTTTTTATCCACCATTGATAAGAGCAATACAATAAAAACTCCTTTCCCAGTGTTTGATACCTTGTCACGTCAGTTTCCGTTTTACTATCAATCACATATAGACGATACAGGGCTTTTCTTTGGCTTCACGGAAACAGGCGGTCTTAATATTCTCAATACCTTTAAACGGACTAAAAGTCGTAATTCCTTTGACCTTTTGGCAATAGGACTTAAAGGCGGCGGTAAATCAGTAACGCTGAAATCAATGCTTGAAGATCAGCTGCTTATAGGAAATAAAGTAATGGTACTTGATATCGAAAGCGAGTATCAGCCTATGGCAAAGGTCTATGATGGTCAAACCATAAAGATAAACAGCAATTCAAGGATAAATCCTCTGCAAATATGTAAAGTTGTAGACTCACGAGTTGATGATGAGATATCACCAGAGGACGAAGCAAGAGAAAATTTTGCTTCTGAAATGTCAAGAATACGCACATTTATGTCAATGTATATGCCAGAAATAGATATGTACACTATGGAAATCTTCATGGATCTTGTAACTGAATGTCTGTCGGACAAGGGTATTTTTCCTGAAACAGATGTTACATATCTTGATCCGAAACAGTTTCCGTCTTTTACAGATGTAAACAACAAGCTTCACGAAAAGCTTTTCAACAGAACAGGTATGCCAGAAAGAAAATATGAAGCGTACAGCAATATTCAGGTGTATATAAAACAGCTTTGCGGTAAAGGTGCATATGCAGGAATGTTTGACGGAGCGACTAATGTTGATGTAAAAAACAATAACCTGATAATCTTTGATGTTAAGAGCATAAGTGAAATGGCTGAGAATGTATACAACGCTCAGCTTTTTAATATTCTCACTATTATGTGGTCAACGATATGCAAAAACATAGGCTACAATCAAAACCTTATCAATCCATGGGATAAAAGAAATGTTGTGTGTCTTATTGACGAAGCTCACAGATTTATCTCAGTGAAATATCCACAGGTAACAGAGTTTATTGAAAAACTTGTTCGCCGCACAAGAAAATATTTTGCAGGATTATGGTTTGCAACTCAATCAATATTAGACTTTATTCCTGACGGAAATATCACAGCAGCAGGCTCTATAAAAGTCATTTTCTCCCTAGTTCAATACCGATTGGTGCTTAAACAATCGCCTGAAAGCATTGAGATATTGCACCAAGCCTTTCCGCAATTCTCATATACCGAGCTTAAAGAAAGCACAGCATTTGAGCCTGGTCAAATGCTGTTGTCATTAGGAGCAGGCAGGGACAAGCTGCATTGCAGAAGAATTGTTGGCGCAAGACAGCTCCTCTATATGGGCAATGCAGAGGACAGAATAGAGATAATCCACAACTGCTTTTCTCACTATTACAACGAATATTCTAAGCAGGAATATGGACTTATGTTGAGAAAAATGGACGCTGATTATTTCAGGAAATGCTTCCTTGCAGAAACATATTCCTACCTTAGAATGGAGCAAAACATAAGTCATTATATTGACGCAGTTATAGTTCAAATGGTGGATAATCTTATCAAAGAACTTCTTCAAGCTGCAGGAACGGAGGCGGCACGATGAAAGTAGTAAGTCCTAAAAGCAGCAGTAAAATATATATAATATTTACTGTTGTGACAGTGTTGTTAGCAGCATTTTTTCTCACGTCGAACAGATGGATGCAATCAATTACATACAAAAGCAAAAGCGATAATTATAATCAGACGCTAACTCTTAATTGCTACAATATAAAGATAACAGACGCTTCTTACCACGATAATATTTGCGAATTTGTTTTAAAATGCCGCCTTTCTAGCAGTGATACTAGGGCAACATATCCCGAAATTAAGACGATAAGATTTGATGATGATCTAACAGAGTATAAGTTCACAGTCAGCGAAAAATATGATGATTATTCAAGAAAAGTAACAGTGAAAGACCCTCCGTCCGACTTCAAGATAATGCGTGTTGTTGTCAGATCTGCTCTGCCAGATACAAAATATGCAGACGCATATGATGAATTTGGAGAGAAGATACCTGCACACACTGAGAAAGGAAAAGGGTACATTAGAACGATAACTATTGACCGAAAAGATATGCAGAAAAGTGCAATAAAAATCGTCCCAGGCAATACTGAAAGCCGTACACAAACGAGTACAGCAAGCAGCATTTCAAGCACAACAAAGCCAAAAACCACAACAGCACAAGCTGTCGCTGTGACTACAAAGGCTACATCACAAACAACACATAACGTCAGCGAAAAGGCGGCAGAAGAGTCACAAACAAGCACAACTACTTCAACCAAACATCAAGCTGCAACAGCAGAAAACAACACAAGACCGCAGGAAACAAGACGTTATGATGAGCCTGCATATGCCCCAGAACAGACCACTGGCGCAACACATAATGAGCCTGCTCAAACACTTGCTCCATCTGCAAAGCCGACAGAGCAAGTAACAACTACAACAACGCAGCCTAGAGTCTATTCTATAAAGCTTGCTACAGATTTTGAGTATAATGACGTTCAGCTTAAAGTGGGAGGACGCACTCAGCTTCGTGCAGAGATCGAGCCTGACAATGCCATTAATAAGAACGTAAAATGGGAGAGTAACCGTCCTGATATTGCAACAGTTGACAGCAACGGCAATGTAACAGCCGTATCAAAAGGCAAAGCTATCATAACCGCAACAACAGAAGATAAGGGCTTAAAGGCAAGCTGTATGATAACAGTTAGCCAATAATGAAAAGAGGTAATCAGAATGACTTTTAATAATTCTTCAAACAAAGTAAGAGTAATAGGTTTTATCGTTTCTGATATAAAAAACCTAAGCGCCTATGCTATCGAATTTCTTATCGCAGTGCCCAGAAAGGCTAAAAAAGGCGAGCAGAGCTTTAACGATGTTTTCACTGTATACGTTAATGAGGAAAGCACAATTTCCTTTGCAAGAAATCATTTGCGCAAAGGCAGCGTGATAGTAGTTAAGGGAGAACTGAGGACTTTTAAAGATAATAACGTGAAAATATGCAGCAGTGATATAACCATCTCGTCACAGAACAAGTGAGGTAAAGTGCTATGGAAAATATACTTTTTGAGTACCCTGTCAATAACGAAAACAGTTCTTTTGATGATGAATTTCAAGTTCAAAAAGCAAGAACTAACAAGATAAAATACACTGTTATAATCGCAGTTTTTTGTGCATTGGTAATGTATTTTTTATCTGCACTTTTTGCAAAAGCAGCACTGCTTTTTTATTTACTTACAGCGTTTTTTACTATCCTTGCAATGGTAACAGGAAAGATGTTTGTGAAATATCCAAGGCATTTTCTTTATATAAAGGCAACAGAAAATGAACTGCAGCTTGCTTACTATAAAGATAAAAAAGAGGATTACCACTTCCAATATAACAGCATTGAAGAGATAAGGTTTGCAGACAAAAATTTCACTGCTGTATATATAAAAGAAGAAGGACGTAAACCATATTACTTTGAATTAAATAAGTGGACACCTGAGCAAGGCTTTTTCCTTTACACCATACCGCAAATTCTCCCTAACGTGTTCAAGGGCAACAGCAAAGAGATAGCAAAAAAATATGGTGATGAAGCTGATTTCTACAATGAAGTATATAAGGAGAGTAATTGAAAATGGATATAATCATACGCAATATTCCTGAGAATATGATAGATAAACTAGACAATATAGCAAAAGCTGAGGACTTATCACGGAACGCATTACTTACAAAACTAATATCAGATTTTGTGAAAAGCAATGACGATTTTGTTGTAAATATTCTTCCGCCTATCGTTCGTGCGTTAGTAAATCAGGAGCTTGACCGCCTTTCAGAGGGTGCAAATTCCACTATAAATAATGTGCATATTGCAGCGCAAAAAATGATAAATACAACAGAAAAAATCGAAAATCTTCTTACAGAAACGATAACAAATTCTGAAGAAAACTCAATTACAAATGAAGAAATTCTCAGGATGCTTGAAATTTCGGACAAAGAAAGTTCATAAATAAGCCTGTTTTGTTTACACAACAGAAATATATACAGATTATTGCAGCGATAAAAGTATATACTTTGGATATATTTTTACATAATAAGGGATATTTAATATATCCAAAAGATATATCGACCAAAAAAGCGGATATAAAAAGGATATATAATTGAAATGTCTACCAAAAAACGTATATCAAAAAGATATACTTATAAGTTGCATGGGGGTCATGGCAGCACACTTTAAACCTCGGTTTTACCGAGGTTTACAAACGGCGTGGGGGTCACGCCTTTATGCTCTTGAGCAACCGATTTTAACTTAGAGTAATAGAAATTAAATTCAAAATCAGAAAAGGACTGATAAAAATGCCTGTAAAAAAATTAATTACACTTACAGAGGAAAATTTTCAAAAACTGCAAGAGATACAACGCTTGCGAGGAATTACAACAACGAGCGGCTGCGTGACGGCATTGATAAATGACGCATACAATAGTGACCACGATAAAACCGCCGATGATACACAGCTGAGAGAGATCGCAGCAAATGTAGACAAGCTGCTGATGATCGCACGAGAAAGCGAGAGTATGATATATCAGGAGCGTGACGGAATCAACACACTCCTGCATTTTTACGAGGTGCAGGAATACCAGTCGGCAGACAAGCGACTGACAGACAGCAAGCCCCACGATGTGCTTAATAAGTCTGCTGAAAATTATCAGCAACTTGTGCACCGGCGATCACTCGACAAAGGTGTTTCGGCACTGCAGGATCAAGGCAATGAGGAGAATGACGCTGAATGACCCCAAATATATTTCATAAATGCGAATTCGTGTACAGCTGGCGTATAAGCGGTGACGGCGGCACTGTGCTGTTTGACTTTCTCAGTTATATGCTGCGTCCAGAGGCTTTCGAACCCAGCAAGCACGCTGATGAAATGGAATATGTATATTCGGAGTTCATACCAAACGAAAAGAGTCAGGCACAGGATATAAAAAAAGAACGATCCTATGGAGCGTTTACAAGCACTAAAGATAATTTGACCGCCGCTGATCTGGATAAGATACGGCAGCAGGAACGAGCAAGCCGTTCAGAGGGCTGCCCTAAGTATGCAGGTGTTATATCATTTGATAATGCATATCTGCGAAAAAATGATTTCATTGTAGGGAATATGCTAGACAGACAAGCACTTGTGGACGCTGCACGAAAAGGCATTAACGCTATGATAGATAAATCGCAAAAGCTTGACGCCAACAACTGTTACTGGGTAGGTGCTATCCATGTAAACACAGGCAACGTTCACATACATTATCAGCTTGTGGAATATCACAGACTTGAGGACAGACGCATTACATACAAGAACAGAGGTCAAGACAAGGTTGAGCAGGCAGCATTAGACGAACTAAAAAGAGTAATGACACACTGCATTGACAAGAGCATAGCAGCACAAGAGCTTACAAGATTTCAAAGAGATGTACTTGCTCCGAGCATCAAAAGTGAATTTGCAGGAAGTATTCAAAAAATAAACGCACTTATCGACAAGCTTCCTGATGACCTAAAAAACAGCGGCAATCAGTGGTGGTATGCAAAACAAAGTGAACCCATAAAAAACGAAATTCAGAGCTGCATACGGTCTGTAATATCTGAAAATCCCACATTAAGTATTATGTTCGACACATATCTCCATAAGCTTGACGAAATACAAGCAACGTTGTTTCGCAAAAGGTACGGACAAAATTCAAGGTGGGCAAATTATAAAGAAAACGAGCTTAATGGCAAAAACGGAGACGGCAAAGACGGATTTTATTCACGTGTCGGCAATTCGTTTCTGAACATCTGCCGAGAATACTATATGATAAAGGACAAGAACATACAGATCGACAACAACATCCCAGAGCCGAAAATGTATCTGTCTGAAAAAGAAAGCGAAAGCTTTTCTGAGAAAAATGAGCCTGACTACAACAACGGTATTTCCTCGCAGAAATCAAAAGTGTATCTGTCTGAAAATAAAAAAGATGATTTTGAGGATGCTATGCCTTATGGCTCTTTAGAATACTCTGATATCCCTGATGATTTGGAAATGTACCTATCTTCAAGAAATTATGATGAGTTGTATGAACCAAATGCTCCTGACTACAACTCGGATATTTTTCCGCAAGAGCCTGAAGCGTATCTGTCTGAAAATGATAAAAGCGATCAGGCAGTGGAACGTCTACGCATAGATTGGAGCAAGAACTATAAGCTTGCCATCGACTATATGTACGGAAATGAACAGAACAAATCAGCAGTCATAAAGAAAGACCCCGAAAAAGCTTTTGAAATACTCTCAATAGAAAGCAAAAGCGGAAATATTATCGCAACATATGACATAGGCAAGCTTTATGACAGCCAAATGCTAAAATCCAATGACGGCGATACATTAAGTCAGCAATATTACAGCAAAGCCTTTGAAGATTTTCACAAGCTGCTGTCCATAGTAAGCATGAGTGATGACAAACGTGATAATTGGACAAAATCCTATCTCAACTATCGTATAGGTAAAATGTATGAATATGGTCTTGGCGTTACTCAAGACTATAGCTCAGCTATAGAGCATTATAAGCTGTCTGAAAACAAATATGCTTATTTTGCTCTCGGAAACATATACAAATACGGCTCTGGTGTTGAAACAGACTATGCCAAAGCATTTGACTATTATATGCGATCACTAAGCAGCAAAGGCGGAATGCCATTCGCAAGTTATGCCGTAGGACAAGCTTATGAACTGGGACAAGGAGTAGAAAAAGACCTATCAAGTGCGCATGATTTTTACGCTGAATCTTTAACAGGTTTAGAGAAAGTATTCACTAAAAACCATGACGATAATATCAGCTACAAGATAGGTATGATGTATCTGAATGGCAAAGGAACGGATATAGACCTTGAATGTGCTGAAAAATATCTGCTGCTCTCGGCGGACTCCAATAACTATAAAGCACAATATATGCTCGGTAAGCTCTATCAGAGCGACAGCAAAAAAGATCTTCAAAAGGCTGAAAAAGTCCTGATAAAGGGTGCTGAAAACGCACAGGATAAAACAGGATTGTGTGAATATAGTCTTGGCAAGCTGTATCTTTCACAAGAGAGATATGACAAGGCGGCATCATACTTGGAACGTTCAGCAGCAAAAGATAATTACTATGCAGCATACACTCTCGGAAAACTGTATCAAGAGCAATTTAACGATAATACACAGGCTGAGAAATACCTTATTCAAGCTGCCGATCACAAAGACGATACTATGGGTATAGCAGCTTATCGCCTCGGCAAGCTGTATCTGTCTGAAAATAACAGACGAAAAGCATTGCAGTATTTCACGAATGCCGCTGACAAAGATAGCATACCTGGAATGTATGCTGCAGGGAAAATTCTTCTTGATAGCAGAAAATCAACAGAAGTTTCAAAAGGAATACGCTACCTTTCATCAGCCGCCGATAAGGACTTTGAGCCTGCGATATACACTCTGGGCAAATATTATAGCTCATTCAATAATACAAAAGCTAAAGAATACCTTAAGCGTTCTGCGTTTGAATACAACGATCCAAATGCACAGTATATTCTTGGAAAAGTGTATCTGTCTGAAAATAAAGACGAAATGGCAGAAAAGTGCTTCCGTCAGTGCGCTTTAAACGGCAACAACAGTGGACAGCTCGCTTATGGTTTAATGCTGCTTCGTGACGGTCAAAAGAAAGCAGCATATCAATGGCTGAGAAAGTCAGCACGCTCAGGCAATGACATTGCTAAAAAGATAATAAGCGGTAAAAAAGCGAATATACCATTTGAGTTCAGACTTGCAGGCTGTATGCAGGCGCAGAGGACACTTCTTCATAAATCATCAAGTATGCTGCGCAACGCCCTTAAATCTGAAGAAGCAAAAACCGCACGTCTTATGAGAGAATTTGAGATCGAGCAGGAAATGGCGAAAGCAAAAGAACAATATCATAGCATATAAAGGGGAACTAATATGGATCTTGAAAAACTTAAGCGCATAAAAAATCTTATCATCGCAAAAATTCTTTTTGTATTTGGCTGGATCTATGATCTTGCTATGCGTATTTTAAATGCGGTGAATAAAACACCTATTGAAAAAGACAAAGACCGTCGAAATGTCAGAATAAAACAATTTGCAATAGCTACATCGATACTATATGTGATCTTTAACAGCATTTTTATTTACATCTTTAAAAGTATGCGCAGGGTAAGCCTTAACGGACGCTCTGGTGAATACACAAGCACTCACTTTATGCCGTGGAACATCGTTGTTCCGTCAGGATTTATGATGTTCATTTTTGAGATTATCCTGGCAATGGTAGTAGGATTGTGTATAACAGTAAAGCTCCATACTCTGTGGCGTATGAAGAATGACAGCAAGAACGTTAAGGGTGACAACAAGTTTATGGAGGACAACGAACTGTTGGATCATTTTCTGGCAGTGCCTATGGATAACATCACTTCAGCAGAAAAGGCAGGAATGCTCATAGGAGAAAGCAACGGCGTCTACTACATCGAACCAGGCACATACAACACAATGACCGTAGGTGCTCCACGTTCCGGCAAGGGTGAATGCTATGTGCTGCCAAGTCTTCGTCTTATGGCGAATGCGAAAGAAAAGCCCTCTGTTATCGTAAATGATATGAAAGGTGAGCTGCTTGAACTGACCTATAAGGAATTTGCCAGAAACGGCTACAAGATAGTTACTCTTAACCTTATCGATACTGACCGTTCGGACTGTTGGAACCCTCTTCAGCTTATTATTGACGAGTACCTAACAGCTAAGCACGGCAACAATGACTTGTCGCAGACTTCAAAGCTTGTCAGCTCGTTTGCCCACTGTCTTACAGACGATGTACAAAGTGAAGCAATATGGACAGACTCTGCAAGGTCACTTTTAAGCGCCTTGATATACTATTTTCTTGATAAAGGCTATGAAAAAGGTGATATGTCAAACGTTAATATGTACAGCATAACAACATTCTTTACTGAATTTGGCGTATACAATACGGTGATCGAGGACGAAAGCGGTAACAAAAAAGAAGTCAACGCACTTGATGAACTGTTCAATGCGCTGCCTGTGGGCTGTCTTGCAAGAACATCCTACTCTACGTCAAAGTTTTCTCAAGGCGAAACACGTTCATCGATATATACTGTGCTTTCGGGTGACCTTGAGATCTTTATGACAGATATGGGTGTGCAAAAACTCACATCGAAAAGTGAGATAAAGTTCAATGATCTTATAGATATCGACAGACCCTGCATTATATATATGCTTGTTCCATATGAGGAAAAATCACGATATGTTATCGCCTCAATGTTCGCAGATCAGTCATTCTTGTATTTGGCAAAACAGGCAAGAAAGTTTCCGGACGGAAAGCTGCCAAGGAAAATAGAGTATATGTATGACGAGTTCGGACAAATGACTAAGCTGCCTGACCTCAGCAGTAAGATGAATGCCTCACCCGGTGCTAACATTCTTTTCAATCTATTTCTTCAGGACTACGGACAGCTTAAGAAATATGAAAAAGAAGAAGATGGCATAAAAGGCGGCTGTAACATTCAGATATACATATTATCTCTAAACGGCAGTACAAACAAGGCTTTTTCTGAAATGATAGGCAATGAAACAGTAAACTATTTGACATTCAGCGGCAGCCTGTACGGATTTTTAGATCACCAGGGCGAACGAGTTGACAGCAAGGCGCTGCTCGATACAACACAGCTCTCAAAGCTGCCGTTCGGCACTGCTATTGTCAAAAAGATGCGATGTGAACCTATAAAGACCAATATTACGCCATATCATCTGCTGCCTAACAAAATGCCACGCATACCTATAGACGAGCTGCCGATAAAATCACGCAACATTGACCTTTCAGCAGCAATGTATCCATATGACGAGCTTTGGGACAGTCTGGGCGTAATAGGTTATCAGTACAGATTAGACAGCCTCAAAAAGACTGCTGAACGTGCTATGAATGACTACTATATGCAGCTAGGCAAGATAGATCAAATAAAGTCAGACGGCAGCACTGTGCCCGAAAGTATGTATAAGACTGCACTTGAACTTGAGAAAAATGCCGGTGCGGCTCAGCGGCAAGTCATAGAATATCAGCAACAGGTGCAAAAGCTCAATGAGTTTCGTGCAAACGAGGCACGAAAGATCTTTGCAGAGGCTTATTCTGACAATGGCTTTCAGGATGACGAGGACGGCTTTGATGAAAGCACAGACGAGCTTTATCTCCCCGATGACTTCCCTGCTTCTCAAAGCGAACTCCCATATGTAGATATATCTGCACTGCTCTATAAGGTCAATGGACTTGCTGGCGATGAGCTTAGCAGCCTGCTTGAAAAGAAAAACTATGCCGCTGCAAGGGGCTACATAAAGAAAATACAGAAACGTCCTGATATACGCAGCAATTTTGTTGCCGATGAATGGGCGGCACTGGAACAATACATTAATAATGAGGAATTGAAAAATGCGAATACCTAACAGCTTTGTTACACGTTTTACACAGGCAGCAGACTTGAAGCTTGCCTGTGTATTCTATAGTCTTATCCACAAGAATACAAAAAGAAATCTGCTTGGCTATGAGATCACAGTCAAGCAGACAACTCTTGTGTCACTATGCGGCTTTTCGGTATCCACTGTTAAACGTGCGGCAAGTTCGCTGCTCAAGAGTGGATTTATCAAGTCCCAGAAGCGCCAAACAAATGCTCCTGGAAAACTTGGCACATATACATACACTATTGAAGCCGTATCTACAGCTTCTAAATATTTCACCATGGATAAAAAGCTCATAAGCAGATTGAACGGGAATGAATTCAGAGTGTACGCAATGTGCTGTAAGCTGGCTGACAGCTCGCACAAGAGCTTTTTTCAAAGCTATAATGATCTATCTCAGCTTCTAGGCATGAGCCGTCAGGACGTTCTCAGGACGATAGAAAAGCTTGTAAAAGGCAAATTCATTCGTAAGAAGAAAATCAGAACTCGTGCAGGTGATTTTACAGACAACACATATACTGTCTGCATATATGTTCATCACAGCAGAATAAAAAAAGCCTCCCGCCGCTCGAGCAGGAGGCAGAGCATTCATTGCTTTACAATGAACACACCCATTAAAAACACAAGTTCATTGTATAACAAAAAATCGGGTTTGTCAATAGGTTTTAAGAAAAAAATACGGCTTTCGGAGATTTTTTTCTTAAAAAGGGGTAGTGGGTAAAATGAACTGTCTATAACTGACCCATTCTTGATTATCTGTCTGAAATCAAATAATTGATTTTGGTTTATATACTTAGTTATTATCAAAGTTATTGATGAGTATTTGTTTTTTTATGTGAAATTCGCTTTTTTCTTTCAGACAGATATCAATTCAAGCTGTCAAAATGCCTGTTTTTGTAATATAATTAATTTATTATATCAAAAAAAGGGGATCATTATGACTATCGAAGAACTAATTGACGAAAAAACAAAACTTGAAAAACTTGTAATACAGCTTGCAGAAGAAAACCAACAGCTTAAGGACAAGTTGTCGGCTAAAAAAGCTAGTGACACTCCGTTCGCCGATCTGCTTGAAACGTGGCTGCACAACAAAAAAATATCTGTAAAAGCCAACACATATGAAGCTTACTGCACCCAGGTCAATCATCACCTTGTGCCGTATTTTCGCAGCAAGGGTACAATGCTTTCTCAGCTCACGCCAGCAGTGCTTGAAGAATATTATTTCACAAAGCTTCAATCTGGCTTATCAGGCTCAACCATCAGGAAACATCATTCAAACATCAAGATGGCACTGAAATTTGCCGTAAAGAACGGATTGACAGACCAAAATGCCGCACTTCTTGCAGAACTTCCCTCCTGTAACAAGTTCTGTGGTAACTTTCTCAACACAGAGCAATTTGATCTTGTTCTCAGCAAAATAAAACACACTGCAATTTACACACCTGTGTTTATAGCAGGAACAATGGGGCTTAGGCGCAGTGAAGTTCTGGGGCTGCGTTGGTCGGATATCAATTTTGAGCAGCGCACTATGTGCATTCAACATACTGTGGTCAAATGCGTCAAAAACCATAAAACTACGCTTATATTTTCTGACGTGCCTAAAACAAGGTCAAGCCGCCGCACACTTCCGCTGCCTGACAGTGTATACAGCTACTTGAAATGGCTCAAACACAAGCAGTGCTTGTCTTATGCAGCTAACAGGAGCAGCTATTCACGGCAATATTTACACTACATATGCGTTGATAGCAAGGGCATTCTTATACAGCCTGATGAACTTTCTGTCCGTTACATCAGACTAATGAACGAAATGCACCTCAGATGCCGCTTTCACGATCTTCGCCACACTTGCGCTTCCCTGCTCGTTCATCATGGCGTTCCCATGAAAGCCGTATCTGCATGGCTTGGACACAGCAGTTTAGCAGTGACGAGCGATATCTACACTCACTTAACATTTCAAGAGAAGCTTAACGTTGCTAACACTATTGAAGATTACATGAAAGATATGAATGTGTCACCGTGACACATTCATAATTTTTCACATTGTACATAACATAAATAAAAAGACCTCCCAGAGCATAAACGCCCTGAGAAGTCTTAACAATGTTGACAATCAACTCAAATTGTGCTATATTAAAAATAGATGAGGCAACACAACTTACTAAGTTGGTTGTCTGTGATTATTTAAAATAACCGTTTAGTTTGACAGGCTAGCACGGTTATTTTTTTTGCTCTTTTATAATGTTGCCCAAAACCCAAACAAGCAAAATGGTCAGTGCTAAAATTGGTACATCCACTTGGCAATTACCTCCTTTCCTTTAGTATCTGAAAGCAGGTCTGCTTTTTATTTCCTCATCCAAGTAATATTATATTACAAAATTTTCTTGCCGTCAAACTTTGAAACGAACAAAAACCGATTTTTTTATTATTTTTTGAAAAAATGCGATAAATCGACCTTTTTTCACTAATTTTCCACTTTAGGCTAAAATTTTAATATATCACACAAAAAAATAAAAGTCAAATTTTTCACTAACAATTTTAAAAAAGTTTTTTTCACTATTAAAAAGACAAAAAACATGTTATCTTTTATCTTTATTTCTATAAATATAAAATAAAAAATATGAGTTTAACACATAAATACTCAAAACTTAACTATTTTAGTAAAGAACGTCCTGGTGTGTCACCGTGACACATTAGGGCGTTCTATATCTTTATATCAATGCATGTAGGTTTGTCAATCATATTGGACACTATTATTAAGAAATTCGATAGGCGAAAA
>OGNE01000561.1_pt1 | contig 23265 bp, 20 predicted proteins | sample 1573401 | NCBI WGS metagenome assembly OGNE01 (sample SAMEA2581884, study PRJEB24529) | metagenome | biome: Human gut stool | place: China | collected 2011 | reverse complement strand
CTTTGCGGAATTCATCGGAAAATATGGTGGTCAGTATATGACCGATATGTATGCAGCGGGTTTTTATCCATTTCCTTCGGAGGAAGCAAGATGGGGCTACTGGTCCAAACATGCGCTGATCAACCGGTTTGATCCACCGGCATTGCCGCTGTATCAGGAATTGTTTGCCATGGTGCAGGATAAGGAGTATTTTGTACTTACCACGAATGTCGATCATCAGTTTTACAAAGCAGGATTTTCGGCAGACCGGATTTTTGCAACACAGGGCGATTATGGAGAAATTCAGTGTCAGCGCGGCTGTCATCCAAAGGTGTATGATGCAAAAGAACTGTTTGAAAAGATGGATGCTGCCAGAAAAGACTGTCTGATCCCATCCGAACTTGTGCCCAAATGTCCGGTATGCGGAGGAAAAATGGCAATGCATCTGCGCTGTGATAGTTACTTCGTAGAAGATGAGGCATGGCATGAGGCTGCCGACAGATATGCGGATTTTCTGGAACAGAACAAAGATAAAAAGGTTGTACTTTTAGAACTTGGAGTCGGATTCAACACACCCATTATTATCCGGTTTCCGTTTGAGAAAATGGTACGTGAAAATAAGTCATACAGCCTGATTCGATTGAATAAAGATGAGGCGGTAGTGCCGGAAAGCTTTAAAGAGCGCGCAATTGGGATCGGCGGTGATATGGCAAAGGCAATTACTGCGATAAGGGGGAGTGTATTATGACACAGGAAGAAAGAAGATGCTGCCTGATTCAATATCTTCTGAAAGAGGAAATCCGTTTTCGGAAGCAAAAGATTCCTAAAGATAAACAGGGACAGGAGAATTTGCTCCGTTCCCTGATGAATACCAGATTGCCAAAACCAATCCCGGCAGATTTCTTAAGGATTCAGGACGAATATCTTATCGAAAGAAACAGGGAGCGAGGGATCACAGACATTGCAGACCTGACACCGGTAGCATCTGATCCAAGACTTTATATCTGGCAGGGAGATATCACAACCTTAAAATGCGATGCAATTGTCAATGCCTGTAATTCGCAGATGCTTGGATGTTTTTCCCCGATGCATGCCTGTATTGACAATTTTATCCACACATATGCAGGGATGGAACTTCGCCTGAAAATGTATGAAATTATGAAAAAGCAGGGACATGAAGAAGAAACCGGAAAGACAAAGATTACGTCCGGTTATAATCTTCCGGCAACATATATTCTTCACACCGTAGGACCGATCATACAGTGGGAGGTTACAGGAAAAGAGGAAGAATTGCTGGCAAGCTGCTACAGAGAATGTCTCAAGCTGGCGGCGGACACGGGAGCAGAGTCCGTAGCTTTTTGTTGTCTGTCAACGGGGGTGTTTCGTTTTCCACAGCAAAGGGCGGCAGAAATCGCTACCGAGACGGTAAAGAATTATATCAATGAGGACAGCAGAATAAAAAAAGTCATATTTAACGTATTCAAGGACGATGATCTGAGAATCTATCATGCACTAATTGGATAAATCGTGTTAGAATAAAATTGTCACGTAAGACAGAAAGGAAATTATTCTATGGAAAAGAAAACCGGTTACGATGCAGTTGTATTTGATATGGACGGTGTGATTTTTGATTCTGAGCGGGCTGTGATGCAGTGCTGGAAGGAGCTTGCAGATAAATACCAGATTCCAGATATTGAGAAAGCGGTGCTTTCCTGTACGGGGACGACGATGAAACGGACGCGGGAGATTATGCTGGAAATTTATGGGGAGGATTTTCCGTATGATATTTATGCGAAAGAGTCCTCTGCTATCTATCACAGCAGATACGATGGCGGCAGGCTCCCGATGAAGCCGGGGGTTGTGGAACTGCTCACCTTTTTAAAAGAAGATGGAAAGAAGATTGCGCTGGCATCTTCGACACGCAGACAGACCGTGACAAACCAATTAAAGGATGCTGGAATTTTGAATTTTTTTGACAATGTGATCTGCGGGGATATGGTGGAGCACAGCAAACCGGCACCGGACATTTTCTTAAAGGCCTGTGCAGAACTTGGGGTTGCACCGGAGCGCGCTTATGCGATTGAGGATTCCTACAATGGGATTCGTGCGGCACATGCAGGACATTTGCTTCCGATCATGGTTCCGGATCTGCTGCCTGCAAATGAAGAAATGCAGGAAAAAGCAGCGGTGGTGTTACCGGATCTATTCGAAGTGATCGCCTATTTGAAGGGAGAGGGAGCATGTTAACCGAGCAGTTTGATACATTTTTTTAGCCAGTCAATCATCATTTCCTCGCGCATAATAGCACCTAAGAGAACCAGATAGTCACCAAACTTCAGTTTCCTGTATTGCAAAAGTTTGTTATACTAAAGGAAATAAAAAAGAGGGAGATAAACATGAATAACTGGGAACGAATGAAAGCCGGCAGACTTTACAATGCCGACAGCAAAGATCTGGAACAATATCATAAATTTGGCATGGAAACCTGTGATAAATTCAACCGCACTCCGCTGTGGAGGAAAAAAAGAAAACAGCGTTTGTTAGAAAAACTGATTCCATCTGCAAAGGATGGAGGAGCAGCCATTTTTGCCCCATTTTACTGTGAATATGGTGTCAATATCCATTTTGGAAAAGGCTGTTTTGTCAACTATAAATGTACATTTCTGGACTGTGCGCCGATTACGCTGGAGGATGGTGTGTGGGTAGGCGCAAACGTGACGATTGCAACCCCGTGTCATCCGTTTCTTTCCGATGAGCGGCTGCCGCAGCAGTATCCGGATGGTTTTCATGACCTGGAGTATGCAAAGCCCATCCATATCGGAAGCGGAAGCTGGATTTGTTCGAGTGCAACGATCTGTGGCGGAGTGACCATCGGAAAGAACTGTATTGTGGCGGCAGGGGCAGTCGTAACCCGCGATGTTCCGGATAACTGTATTGTGGCAGGTGTTCCGGCAAAAGTTTTGCGCAAACTGGATGAGCAGGATCGGATGCAGGTGTGGGATACTTACATGAAAAATGAAGTTCCGATGTCGGAGAGGGAAAGAGGGAGAAAGTAATTGCAAGTGTGCACAAAGAATGCTACACTGATATCTATGAGGTGATGAAGGTATGGATATCGCAACAACAATGGCAGCAGTCAATTATTTCAATATGGTAAATACATGGAATATGCTGGCAATGCAGGATACTGAGCTGTTTACAGTGACAGAAAATGGGAAGGAAGACGAAATGATGAGTGGTTCAATTTTAGATACTTATATAGGAAAAGATTGTGCGGTAAGTTTATTTAATGATATGGGTGGTATCAAAGGAAAACTGATGGACGTGGATGCGCAGTGGGTGAAGATCGAGACACCGAAAAAGGGAACACAGTTTATCAACCGTAACATGATCCGCAGTGTTAATTTTGAAAATAAGTAGTAGTATTTCAGAAGCCATTTTCGCAGGAGAGAATGGCTTTTTTTTAAAGAGAAGGAGGACGGAAATGAAGAAAATCCAAGAGCATTTGGGACTTGTTTTTTTGATTATAATTGCCATTTTTGCAGTTGCAATCGGTGGATATTTTACGCTGCGAAAAGGCGTTTTTATTGGGGATGATTTTTATTACAAAGTCCGTGCAGATAAGTTTGTGCACAACACAGTCAACTATGTTGAACGAACAAAAGATGATACTTTTTTACTTGTGGCAGATGGAAAAAAACAGAATGTTTCCTATACCATGAAAGGGGATCAGGTCACGTTTTCATTTGCGGATGATACGATAAACGGCACATGGACGGGGGATCAGTTGCTCGCGGCAGATGGAAGCCCTGTGGGCTGGGATGAAATGCAGATTATAGCAGGGAATGAAAAGCCTGTCATCAGTGATGAAACATACAGCAATGCATTGGGACACATCCTTTACGGCAATCTGGAGTCGATTTCATTTTGGGGATTTACGGTACTGGGAGTCCTTATTTATGTACTTGGAATCGTACAGATTTATTATCCGGATAAGGTATACTTTTTTCTGCGCAGATGGCAGTTTCAGAATGCGGAATTATCGGATGAAGGAAGAACTGTGACGGTCATTGGAGGTGTGATTATCTGTATTATTGGAATCGGGGTGATGTCCGGGTTGATTTTGTATTTAATAAAGTAACTATTCTGAGGTGGTCTGAATCGTTATGATAAAAAATGAGAGGAATGTACAGAATGGTAAAAGCGTATTATCACCTTCCGGGCTTGTTTGAATTTTATGAACTATACCGCGTGTTTCTTCCGTTATATCGGGAGCACAGGGACTGGTTTTATGACTGGTGTGAAATCGGTTCGATCTATGGAGCTCCGGCAGATTGTATCTGGGGCGGCGGACGTGTTGAATCGGGAAACCAGAACCCACGGGAAGTTTTTGCACTCATGCGGGAATACGGCATTTCCGCACGGCTTACCTTTAGCAACTCGCAGTTAGAACCCGTACACCTTGCTGATAAAAAATGCAATGCGCTGTGTGCCCTGCTCTCGGAAAATGACCGTGTACAAAACGGTGTGATTATTCACTCGGATTTATTACTGGACTACTTAAAATCACACTATCCAGACCTATATTTTGTGTCATCGACAACCAAGGTTCTGACAGATTTTGCGGACTTTTTAAATGAAGTAAAAAATGATGATTTTCTGTATGTTGTACCGGACTTCCGATTGAACAAGGCATTTGACAGGCTCAATACTTTGCCGGATTTGCAAAAAAACAAGGTGGAATTTTTGTGCAACGAATGCTGTTTCTTTGGCTGTATGGACAGAAAACGCTGTTATGAAGCCGTGAGCCTTAACAATCTCGGCAAAGACTGTCCTGACCACCGCTGTAATGCACCGGATGCAAAAACAGGCTACCGTTTTTCCAAAGCCATGACAAATCCCGGTTTTATCGGGATTGATGATATTCAAAATATTTATCTGCCAATGGGATTTTCCAACTTTAAAATTGAAGGCAGAGGTCTGGGAAGCGCACTGATTTTAGAATTTCTTCTATATTATATGACAAAACCCGAATATCAGATTCATGTACGGGAGGCTGTGTATCTGGATAATATGCTGGATTTGTTTTAAAGTGAACAAACGTGAACAGATACTTTGCAGATAAATAAAACTCTGATATAATCAAAGAACAAAAGCAGCTGAAAAAAACAGCGGATTGGTGATAACGATGAATTATATTGTATTAGATTTAGAGTGGAATCAGAGCGCAAAGGGAAAAAAATATGCGCTGCCGGGTATGCCGTTTGAAATTATCCAGATGGGTGCAGTAAAACTCAATGAGCAATTTGAAGTCATAGATGAATTTGACCGGCTGGTGTGTCCGCAAGTGTATCCGGTACTCCATTCCATTTGCGGGGAAGTGACTGGGATTACACAGGAAATGCTTGCCGGTGGAGAGCATTTTGTGGATACCGCACTGGATTTTCTTGCCTGGTGCGGGCAGGATTATATCTTCTGCACATGGGGCAGTATGGATTTGGTGGAACTCCAGAGAAATCTGAATCACTATGCCATTGAGCCGGATTTTCCGATGCCATTTTTATTCTACGATGTCCAGAAATTATACAGCTTGTGCTTTTTAAACGGAAAGGAACGGCTGTCACTGCAGGCATCCATTGAGCAGCTTCACATGGCAGAAAACGAGCAATACCACATGGCATTATCCGATGCACGCTATACGGCGCAGATTATGAAACGGCTGGACTTTAAAAAGGTAAAAGCATTTTACAGTATTGATACCTATCGGGTGCCGCAGCGGCGTAAGGAAGAAATCTGCATGAATTTTGGCAATTACAGCAAATATATTTCAAGGGCATTTGATACACGGGAAAAGGCGGCAAATGACCGGCGCGTGCGTTCCTGCAACTGCTTTTTATGCGGAAAACCGATGGAACGGAAAATCAAATGGTTTGCAACCAACGCAAAGACATACTACGGTTTATTTTTCTGCGAAGAACATGGTCTGATTAAAGGCCGTTTTAAAATTAAGCATACAGATGATGAACAGTATTATGCCGTAAAAATTTTAAAACAGACTAATGAAGCGGGTGCTGAAAAACTGCATGACCGCCAGATTCAGGAGCGCGAACACCGCAGACAGCGGCGGCTGAACAAGCAGGAATAAGGGGGGTGCCCCCAACATCAATTTAATATTAAAATAAAAGAACGACATAAAATATCGGTATGGCTTTTGTCTGGTGGCCATCCACTGATATTTTATGTCTTTTTTATTTCTGGAAAAAGGAGATTTTTATGCCAAAAATATTAGTTAGAAATATATTAAATTACTATTGCAAAATAAATTATAGTATGTTATTTTACTAATAGAATATATTCTAAATCTCGGTTTAAGCACGGTTTACATGAATTATTACGTGTTTAAAATCTGATTAATTGTTGAAATCTAGGTTTTTTAGATTTCGTCTGTATTTTTTATCATGTTTTTTGGAATTTACTGTGGCTTCTGAAATGTTGTTCTATATTCGTTCAGACCTCGTTTATAACCGGTTTGAAATCCCAAAAGACTTGAAAAAATTTTAGAAAATCCATTGAAATGCTTGTCGACAATCCCACAAGTCCAGTATAATAAAAGAAAGGAACCAATGCATGGATAATACACCTTACGATGATGTATTCCGTACACTTTTAACCGACTGTACGGAGTTAATGATTCCGGTTGTCAATGAAATTTTTCATACGCACTACACCGGAAAAGAAACCATCTGCCTGCTGCAAAATGAGCATTTTATTAAAATGCCGGACGGCAGTGAGCAGGAACGGATTACAGATTCCAGCTTTGAAATTATCAGTAGTGAAGAAACATCAATACCACAGGTACTAAAAAATCAGCTTTACGGCGGCTCTGCCGGCTGTAATACAGCACAGCGCAAACGATATCACATTGAATGTCAAAGTACGGAAGACGGCAGTATGATTGTACGAATGTTTGAGTATGATACACAGCTTGCATTAGAAAACAGAGAGTTTATATCAAATATTTTGACAGTACAATTTCCGGATTCAGCAATTGTGTCGCTTAGACATACTAAAAATACGCCCGAAGAAATGACGGTTAAAGTCTTAACTCCGGGCGGAAGGGTATCCTATACCGTGCCGGTATTAAAGGTAAAACGTTATACGATTCATGAACTGTTTGAAAAGAAACTGTTTTTTCTGATACCGTTTCATATTTTTGCGTATGAGAAAGATTTTAAAGAATTGGAAGAAAACAAGAAGAAGTTAAAGCAGCTGGAAGCAGAATATGCTTCAATCAGGGAACGGCTTGAAATCGCCTGCCAGATGGGTGACTTAACCCGGTATTCCAAAGCCGCCATTCTTGATATGTCACGTAAAGTCATAGAACATCTTGCTGTTAAATATAAAAATGTCGCGAAGGGAGTGAGCCAGAAGATGGGTGGAAAAGTATTAAACTATGAAGCAAAAGATATCTTAAACCGTGGACGTGCAGAGGGACGCCGTGAAGGACGCGAAGCCGGGCGCACCGAAGGCGAAGCTGCCGGAATTAAAAAAGTCCAGTCTGCTGTAAAGCTTTTAAAAAGCGGTAAAAGTGTCCAGGAGGTATCAGCCCGTACAGAACTTTCTCAAGAAATCGTTGCGGAACTGGAGCAAAGTATATCCGCTGAATAAATTACTTATTTTACTCTCACTTACCGGGAAACCCTTGTAAATACAGGATGCCCGCACTGGGCAGCCATAGCATTTTAGAAATGAACAATTTTTCCCTATAACAATTGTAATAATCGGGAGAAGCCGGTTTTATCCCGCTTCTCCCAACAGCTTCCTAACGGACGTTTTACAACAACAATTCCACAACAATCATTATGATAGCTGCCCATGCTTTTCATAATTAGAAACGCGGCTGATATGATTTTCCTCATCGACAAAGACGACCTTTGGCTTGTGGTCTGCGGCTTCTTTGGCATCCATCTGGCAGTATGCCATGATAATTACATGGTCGCCGACCTGCACCTGTCTTGCCGCCGCACCGTTTAAACAAATCATGCCGCTGCCCGGCTCTCCATCAATCGTGTACGTTTCAAAACGGTTTCCATTTTCCACATCTACAATCTGTACCTGCTCATATTCTAAAATGCCCGCTGCCTCCATCAGCTTTGGGTCAATCGTAATACTTCCTACATAATTTAACTCTGCCTGTTTCACAATGGCTCTGTGAATTTTTCCTTTTAACATTGTAAGCTGCATCGTTTTTCTTTCCTTCCGAAATTTTTCTCAAATTTTTATTATAAAATGCGGTTATCAATCAGTCTTGTCTTTCCAATGTATACGGCAATCGCCATTAAGACTGAATCCTCAATCGTTTCCACCGGCTCTAACGTATTCCAGTCCACGATTTCCACATAGTCCGGCTTTGCAAGCGGTTCTGCCGCCAGCTTTTCACGGATTGCCGCAGACAATACTGCCGCACTGCGTTCTCCGTTTTTATAAAGGTCTTCTGCTGCCTGTAAAGACTGGTTTAAAACAACGGCTGCCTTTCTTTCCTGCTCGTTTAAATAGGTGTTTCTCGAACTTTTTGCCAGTCCGTCTGCTTCCCTGACAATCGGACAACCCACAATTTCAATACCAAAATTCAAATCCGATACCATGTGGCGGATAACGGCAAGCTGCTGTGCATCCTTCTGTCCGAAATATGCCTTATCCGGCTGTACAATGTTGAATAATTTTGATACAACCGTACACACGCCGCGGAAATGAATCGGACGTGTTTTTCCACAAAGACCTTTCGTCAGCGTATTCATATCCACAAAAGAGGAGAAATCCTTGTGGTACATTTCTTCCGGCTGTGGGTGGAAAATCAGCGCCGCACCTGCATTTTCACACAAAGCGCTGTCACGCTCCATGTCGCGTGGATAACTTTCCAGATCTTCACCCACACCAAACTGCATCGGATTGACAAACACGCTGACAACAACCTTATCATTTTCCGCAACGGCTCTGTCAATCAGGCTCTTATGACCTTCATGCAAATATCCCATGGTCGGCACAAGACCGACACTTAATCCCTGTGCTCTCCATTCTTTTACCTGTGCCCTGACTTCTGCAATCGTTTCTACTATCTTCATTTTAATCTTTATCTCCATTCCCGCAGGCACATTTTGTCTGCTTTTTTTATTTAGTAGAGCTTTTCCAAAACTCCATCATCTATTTTAAACGTATGCTCCTCTGCCGGATACGTTTCTGCCTGCACTTCTTTGATGTAATTTGCAAAGGCTTCTTTCATAACACTGCCGACTTCGGCAAAACGCTTGACAAATTTCGGCGTATAATCCGAAAACATGCCCAGCATATCCTGATAAACCAGAATCTGTCCGTCACAGCCTGCACCCGCACCAATTCCGATTGTCGGAATGGTCAGCTGCTCTGAAATGATTTTTGCCAGCTTTGCCGGTACACACTCTAATACCAGCGCAAATGCGCCTGCTTCTTCAACTGCCTTTGCATCGTCAATCAGCTTTCGTGCCGCCGCTTCATTTTTTCCCTGCACCTTAAAGCCGCCGAATGCATTAATGCTCTGCGGTGTCAGACCGAGGTGTGCCATAACCGGGATTCCGGCATCGGTAATCGCCTTAATCTGCGGGCATACGGATACGCCGCCCTCTAATTTTACCGCATTGGCACGGCCTTCCTTCATCAGCCTTCCCGCATTGACCACCGCGTCATACACCGAGGTCTGATATGACATAAACGGCATATCCACAACGACCAGTGCATTTTTCGCACCTCTGGCAACTGCCGCTCCGTGATGAATCATATCTTCCATGGTCACGGAAATTGTATCTTCATATCCTAAAATTACATTACCAAGGGAATCGCCCACCAATATTCCATGGATTCCCGCCTCGTCCTGCAATTTTGCGGTTGAATAATCATATGCCGTAAGCATTGCAAGCTTCGTGTGATTGCTTTTTGCTTCTTTAAAGGTCTGTACTGTATTTTTCATCCATAATCCTTTCCAGTGCCGTATAATCCCGCTGCGGATTTCTGCACTTTGCCAACGCTGTCAGTTTTTTTGAAATACTCCGGTAAACCGCTTCCTCGTCACTCCCCTGCAATGCCGCAAGGTGATTTTTTACAGTCTGTACATCTGCCCGCTCGACAGGACCTGTAAGGGCTTTTGCGCACCCGTTTTTTACAATTGAAGACACATTTTCCGTTATCAGCGGTGCAAGCAGTTTTCTGCTTTCTTCTTCTGCAAAACCGCATTCAGATAAAAGCTGCTGTGCAGAATAAAAAAGCCCCACGACCGCATTGCTTGCAAGCACTGCCGCCGCATGATATTTTACCTTGTCCGCACTGTCTAACCCGTATACGGTGTGTCCCAGTCCTTCAAACAGACTGCGCATAACCGCAACCACTTTTTCACTGCCTTCCATTGTCAGATATGCTTTTTGAAATTGTAACCAGGAAGTTTCTTTATCGCTGAACGCGTACATTGGATGAATAGAACAACCGCACGCTTTGGTGCGTTCTATTCCTGAAAATACATTAGATGATAATGAGCCGCTAAAATGGCAGATCTTATAACCGGATAAATCCATATCCATCGCTGCAATACAATCCCATACATCTGCAATTACACCGTCGGGTGTCGTAATAAAAAGGGTATAGCTTGCTGTTATTAATTCTTTTAAGCCGTCAAATACGGCTGTCTTTGTAAAAGCTGCCGCCCATGCAGCGCTTTCCTTTGTTCTACTGTAAAATCCCGTTACCGGAATGTGTGCTTCGCTAAGATATTTTCCTAACGTCACACCGACTTTCCCGGCGCCGATAATTCCTATTCTTATGCTATCACCTCATTTTCTCCCGCTTACGCACAAGTCCTGCCGCCGCGATAGCTCTTACTTTCGTAATGATGCTTCGCTGTGCTTTTCTTATGCCGGGGTAATCGTGTGGCAACGCACTATCATCTGATGCAGCTTCATCTCCGAATGCCGCTCAATACTAAAACCAATGAGAGCATAGCACAAGATAGGATAATTTTCAAGCGTTTTATCTGCCGCCAAAAGCAGCAATCTGTGTATCGGTATTGTAGCCAAGTTCTTTCATTCTCTGCTGCAAATGTTTTAAAGCTTTGTCATACTCCATAAATGCTCCGTAAGTGTTGTTAAAATACGCCAGTGCTTTTTCTGTATTGCCGTTTTCCTTTGCCTGCCATGACAGTGTTGCAAAATGATGTAAATCGTTGTGTGCCTTTACCAGTGCCGTATATTCACTGCTGCGCACCAGCCTTTCATCGGTCTGCCTGTTTAACCACTTACCAAGCTTACAGCCTGCCGGATTGTCCACCTGTTTTTTCTGTAAATGTTCAAATCCCACAATATTGTTGTATACACGCCAGGTCAGCACATAGTGATCCACTTCAAATACACGCATCCAGTCCTGCTGTGTAATTTCTGAACAGCCGCGTACCAGATCACTTCTTGTCTTATCCAGATACCGGCCCACCTCAAAAATACGGTGTCCCGACTGTAAGCAGTCTTTGGATAAAACACTGTAGCTTTCAGAAATATTTCCCATCTGCATTGCAAAGGATTTTGTAACGCCGGTCTGTGTATCAATATCATCAAAAATACTGTCCACACGCCCGCGGATACTGTCCATCTGTCCGTTCATCTGCTCTAATGCCGCCAGGGACTTTTCAACCTTTTTACTGCCCTCGCCAAGGCTCTGTGTCGTTTCTTCCATCGCCGTAGCAAGCTCGTCAATATTCGTTTTTAACTCCGATACGTATTTTACAATATCTTCGGCAGACTCTGCGGTATTGATAGACAGCTGGCGCACCTGGTCTGCAACGACGGCAAAGCCTTTTCCGGATTCACCGGCTCTGGCTGCTTCTACAGATGCATTCAGCGCCAAAAGATTACTCTGGTTGGCAACTTTTTTAACTAAATCTACAATTTCTTCAATTTTACCGATTTTACCCTTAAAATCCTGCACACGGTCATTAATCGCCTGTATTCTTGTAGACGACTGCGTAACCGCTTCAATACTGTCATTCATATCATTGGTTACATTCTGCGAGGACGACAGAATTTCATGGGTATTGTCCCGGATATGTCCCATGGCTTCTGAAATGTTTTCAATGGAGTTCTCCAGATGCCGGCTCGCACTTTCCATATCCTGTATTGATTTGGTCTGGGTTTCGACCTGATCTAATGTGTCTTTAATGAGTGTATTATCCCCGATAACGCCCATCGTTTCATTTAACCGCATCACAACCGGATTATTGGCATTCTTAAATGCGCGCAGCATTGCATTGATTTTTTCTGCATATACCGGATTTTTAAATTGTGTAACATCTGCTTCCTCAAAATTCCCATTTGCAATCTTATCCATTGCTTCTAATAATTGATGCGTATCCTGCCCGGGTAACAGCCCCGGCTGCTTTTTCTTTTTAAACATACACTTTCTCCTCTACCGTATATACAATTCCTAAAACTTTGGGTATATCGTACCACACATTTTAAGATTTTTGTACTGTTTTACCATATTTTTTTGAAATATTTGAAATTTTTATTAAATTTGCACAACAAAGACTTTTTTAATTTTCTATTGACTTAAAACATTTTGCGTATTATAATACGACCATTGTGACATTGAATGTTACGTTGTCCGTTTTGGAAAAACTCAAAACGGATTCAAGACAAGGCAAAAGTATCTGCCGGAGTCTTACAAGCGATTTTTACAAGGACCACTCTTTTATTCAGAGTCAAGGCCATACGGACAGCCGGGTCCACTGCCGATTGGCGGCTTGCCGCCTTATTGATTGAGTTAGAAGCTCAGTTTTATAAGTTGGTTACTTTATAACCGAAATGCGTATTTACGCAAACTTGTGAAATGGTCAATAAGAGTAGTAAAAGTAGTGTTGCTATATAGACTCTGTATGCCTGATATGATATCCCTGTCTTAAAAATATTCTGCTGTACACAGGATGGATTTGTACCTTGTCCTGCCGGTTGCAGTTTATTTTGAATCATGACATATTTATATTTGAGATATTGAACGCAAGTTGTGTAATTACAGCCTGCGTTTTTTTATTTTGAGGTGTACTATGAAAAATTTATCCAACCAGTCCAGAGCGCCGATTTACGAGGCGCTCCAAAAATTCCGCGAAATGCGTGTCGTTCCATTTGATGTCCCGGGTCACAAACACGGCAGGGGCAACCCAGAACTTACGGAATTTCTCGGTCAACAGTGCGTCGGCATTGATGTCAACAGCATGAAGCCGCTTGACAATTTATGCCACCCCGTTTCCGTTATCCGAGAAGCGGAAATTCTTGCCGCAGAGGCCTTTGGCGCAGCCCATGCCTTTTTAATGGTCGGCGGCACAACAAGCTCCGTACAGAGCATGGTTTTATCCTGCTGTAAACGCGGCGATAAAATTATCCTGCCGCGAAACGTCCACCGAAGTGTAATTAATGCGCTGGTTTTATGCGGTGCGATTCCCGTGTATGTCAATCCCGATGTGGATCACCGCCTTGGCATTTCACTCGGCATGAGCCGTGAGCAGGTACAAAATGCCATCGAAAAGCACCCGGATGCCGTTGCGGTCTTAGTAAACAACCCGACCTACTACGGTATCTGCAGCGATATCCGCGCTATCGTCGATATGGCGCACCGCGCCGGAATGCTCTGTCTTGCCGACGAAGCACACGGCACACACTTTTACTTTGGTGAAAATATGCCGGTTTCCGCAATGGCGGCAGGCGCAGATATGGCGGCAGTTTCCATGCACAAAAGCGGCGGAAGCTTAACGCAGTCGAGCCTGCTTTTAACCGGTCCGAATATGAATCCCGGACATGTGCGCCAGATTATCAACCTGACACAGACGACCTCCGGCAGTTACCTTTTAATGTCCAGTCTTGACATCAGCCGCCGCAATCTCGCACTGCGCGGCAGGGAGGTTTTCCGTAAAGTCATTGAAATGGCAGATTACGCCCGCGAGGAAATTAATGCGGTCGGTGGTTATTACGCCTTTGGCAGGGAGCTGATAAACGGCAATTCTATCTACGACTTTGACCCGACAAAGTTAAGTGTCCACACCCGTGACATCGGTCTTGCGGGAATCGAGGTCTATGACATTTTACGGGACGAATACGACATCCAGATTGAATTTGGCGACATCGGAAATATTCTTGCCTACCTTTCTATCGGCGACCGTCCGCAGGAGCTGGAACGGCTTGTGAGCGCGCTTGCGGAAATCCGCAGACGGTATCAGAAAGATTCTGCCGGTCTGTTAAGTCAGGAGTATATCGACCCGGAGGTTGTATGCAGTCCGCAGGAAGCATTTTACGCACAAAAGAAAAGCGTACCGATACGTGAAAGCGCCGGTGCGGTATGCAGTGAATTTGTCATGTGCTATCCGCCGGGAATCCCGATTTTGGCACCGGGCGAGCGTATTACCGGTGAAATTCTTGATTATATTGAATATGCCAAGTCAAAGGGCTGTTCCATGACCGGTCCGGAAGACCCGAAAATCGAGCATATCAACATTTTAACAGACGGAGGAAAACCTCATGGAATTATGGTTTAGCGAATGTCATGCGCCGGACGTCAAACACAGCCTGCGCGTGAACCGCCATTTATATTCAAAGAAAAGCGAATATCAGCAGATTGATATTTTTGATACCCCGGAATTCGGCAGGGTGCTGGCATTGGACGGCAACGTCATGCTTACCGAGCGGGATGAATTTATTTACGATGAAATGATTACACACGTTCCGATGTCCGTCCATAAAAATGCAAAGGATATTTTAGTCATCGGTGCGGGGGACGGCGGTGTCGTAAAGGAACTGACCCGCTATGACCGCGTAGAACGCATTGACCTCGTGGAAATGGACGGCGAAGTAATTGAAGCGTGCCGTGCCTATCTGCCGGAAAATGCGTGCCGATTAGATGACAGCCGTGTGCATATTTATTTTGACAATGCATTGCGGTTTATCCGCCGCTGTTCCAATGAATATGACCTGATTATTGTCGATTCCAACGACCCGTTTGGTCCGTCAGAGGGATATTTTACACGCGAATTTTACGGTATCTGCTACAACGCACTGCGTGAAGACGGTATTATGGTCAACCAGCAGGGCAGTCCGTTTTACAAGCACGATGCGGAAGCCATGCAAAGAAGCCACAAACGAATTGTGAATACATTCCCAATCAGCCGCGTTTATCAGGCACATATTCCGACATATGCCGCCGGTTACTGGCTGTTTGGCTTTGCCAGCAAAAAATACCACCCGGTTGACGACTTTGAAGCCCGTCAGTGGCAGGCACTGCATTTAAGCACGAACTACTACACCACCAAGTTACATATCGGTTCGTTTTATCTGCCTGCCTATCTTGAAAAAATGCTTGAGGAGGTTGAAGCATGAAACAAAATATTGAAACATTTATCGGCTGTGACGCGGATTATGCTGCTGCACGGATTGTCTTATTCGGTGCACCGTTTGATTCCACCACCAGTTTCCGCCCCGGTGCGCGCTTCGGCTCAGCCGCGATCCGCCACGAAAGCTTCGGGCTGGAAACGTACAGCCCGTATCAGGATAAAGATCTGGAAGATATCTCCGTATTTGACTGCGGCGATTTAGAGCTTTGTTTCGGTTCTGCCGAATCGGCGCTGGCTGACATTGAAAAAACGGCGGCACAGATTGTAAACGATAATAAACTGCCGCTTCTAATCGGCGGCGAACATCTGGTGACACTGGCAAATGTGCGTGCCGTCCTTGCCAAATACCCCGGTCTGCATATTATTCACTTTGATGCCCATGCTGATTTGCGTGATGACTACCTTGGCGCTAAATTAAGCCATGCCTGCGTCATGCGCCGCTGTTTTGACCTTGTAGGGGACGGACGGATTCACCAGTTTTGTATCCGGAGCGGTGAACGGTCAGAATTTGCATTTGCAAAAGAACATACAGATATGCACCCGTTTGATTTTGACGGACTGGAAGCGCTGACCGCCCAGCTGCAAAAGGATAATACACCGGTTTATCTGACCGTGGATTTAGACTGTCTGGACCCATCCGTTTTTCCTGGCACGGGTACACCGGAAGCCGGAGGGGTAACCTTCCCGCAGCTTCTTACTGCCCTGCTGCTCGTCAGCCGGACAAATGTCGTAGGCGCGGACATCAATGAACTTGCGCCGATGCTGGATACAAGCGGTGCTTCTACCGCCTGCGCATGTAAGGTGCTGCGCGAACTGCTGCTGGCGCTGTATTAAACGCGAAAATCCTTATATCAAAGATTTTCGCTTCACAACAAGTTGTAATAGAAAAGAGGATTCGTATGAGTAGAGTTTTAATTATCGGCTGCGGCGGCGTTGCCAATGTAGCTATCAGAAAATGTTGTCAGGCAAGTGATATTTTTACGGAAATCTGTATTGCAAGCCGTACCAAATCAAAATGTGATGCTTTAGCTGAAAGCCTTAAAGACAAAACCGCAACAAAAATCACAACTGCACAGGTTGATGCAGACAGTGTGGACGAACTGATTTCATTAATCAAAGCCTATCAGCCGGAGCTGGTTATGAATATCGCCCTGCCGTATCAGGATTTAACAATTATGGATGCCTGCCTTGCCTGCGGTGTTAATTACATGGATACCGCCAACTATGAACCGGAAGATACCGATGTCCCAAAGTGGCGCGCCTTTTATGAAAAACGCTGTAAGGAAGCCGGATTTTCCGCTTACTTTGACTACAGCTGGCAGTGGGCTTACCGCGAAAAATTTGAAAAAGCGGGACTGACGGCACTCCTTGGCTGCGGCTTTGACCCGGGTGTGACACAGGCTTACTGCGCCTATGCCAAAAAGCATGAATTTGACACAATTGATACCATTGATATTCTGGACTGCAACGGCGGCGACCACGGCTATGCCTTTGCCACGAACTTCAACCCGGAAGTCAACCTGCGTGAGGTTTCCGCTCCGGGCAGCTATATTGAAAACGGCAAATGGGTTGAAATTCCTGCGATGAGCATTAAGCGTGAATATAACTTTGACAGTGTCGGTGAAAAGGATATGTATCTGTTACACCACGAGGAACTGGAATCTCTCGCCGTCAATATTCCGGAAGTCAAAAGAATCCGCTTCTTTATGACATTTGGACAGAGCTACCTGACCCATATGAAATGCCTTGAAAATGTGGGTATGCTTTCAACCACTCCGATCAATTTTGAAGGGCATGAAATCGTGCCGATTAAATTTTTAAAGGAACTGCTGCCGGACCCTGCAAGCCTTGGCCCACGCACACACGGAAAAACCAATATCGGCTGCATTTTCACCGGAAAGAAAGACGGCAAAGACAAAACCTACTATATTTATAATGTGTGCGACCATCAGGAATGTTACAAAGAAGTGGAAAGTCAGGCAATCAGCTTTACGACCGGCGTACCAGCCATGTGCGGCGCGTTAATGCTTCTGACAAAGAAATGGGATAAGCCGGGTGTCTACACCGTGGAAGAATTTGACCCGGACCCGTTCCTTGATGCACTCGACAAATACGGTCTGCCTCGCCGTGAAAACCACAACCCGGTACTGGTGGACTAGTGAGCCAAAAATCAACGCATATAACAGACCTTTTCGGCACATTACCGACACCGTCCTATATCATTGATGAGAATGTCCTGCGGCGTAACGGAGAAATTCTTGCCTCCGTTGCCGCACACACAGGCTGTAAAATTCTGCTTGCACAAAAAGCATTCTCCAATTATGATTTTTACCCGCTGCTTTCCGGATACCTGTCGGGTACGGAAGCCAGCGGACTTTACGAGGCAAGGCTCGGTGCGGAGGAAATGCCGGATAAAGAAGTTCACGTATTCTGCGGAGCTTACCGCGATGATGAATTTGAGGAGCTTTTAACTTACGCGGACCACATTGTCTTTAACTCGCCGCATCAGTTTAAAAAATTTGCACAAAAAGCAAAAGCGGCAGGCAAAAGCATCGGCCTGCGCATTAATCCCGAATGTTCCACACAGGACGAACATGCGATCTATGACCCGTGTGCGCCCGGCAGCCGCCTTGGTACAACGCGCGCCGTATGGAACCGTGAAATGACAGGTGAATGGATTTCCCTGCTTGACGGTCTGCATTTTCATACGCTGTGTGAGCAGGATTCCGATGATTTGGAAACAACACTCGCCGCCGTGGAACGCAGCTTCGGTGATATTCTGCCGCAGATGAAATGGCTGAATATGGGTGGCGGACACCACATTACCCGCAACGATTATGACATTGCACGGCTTGAAAAATGTATCACCTATGCACAGGATCAATGGAATCTGTGTGTGTACCTTGAGCCGGGTGAAGCCGTTGCTTTAAATGCCGGGTATCTCATTACCCGCGTTTTAGACATTGTTGAAAACAATGGGACACACATTGCCATTCTGGATACCAGTGCCGCCTGCCATATGCCGGATGTGATTGAAATGCCGTATATGCCGCCACTTTATGGTGCCAAAGCGTTGACAGATAAACCTGCCACAAACGCAGATTCAAAGCATCCTGATTTTGTATACCGGTTAGCCGGGCCTACCTGTCTTGCCGGAGATGTGATTGGCGATTATACGTTTGCCGCGCCTTTACATGAGGGCAGTCTGCTGGTGTTTCAGGATATGGCAATTTATTCTACCTGCAAAAATAATACATTTAACGGTATGCCGCTCCCGGATATTTACAAAATGCGGACAGACGGCGCTTTTGTAAAACTCACCGATTTTGGCTATTCGGATTTTAAAATGCGCCTTGGAAAATACCGGTAATATGCTTCCGGCATTGTTCCGTAAAAGGCGGTACCGCAAGGATATTTTTATCCTTACGGTACCGCCTTTTTTACGCAAGTCTTTTTTATGGCTTTTACCGGCTGTCTAAAAAGAACGCTTCATTTATTTTTTGTAACCAAATTCAGGAATGTTATTCCATCTGTTACGGAAATAATGTGCTACCATCTTAGGTTTTCTGTCTCTTGTGAATAAGCCCTTCTTATTCCCCTGGACTCTTAATAAACTCTGGCTTGTAGCAAAGTCTGCAAAGTTCCATGCCTGCTCACCTACTACATAATCAAATTCATCAAATACCCTGTTATTCATCTCATAATACTCAACCTGATATTCCTCTGTATACATAACAGATGTCGTATCATGAAGTCCGCTGACTGTATCTGCACCATATTCCGTAAACATAACCGGCTTACCAAGCTTACCCCAGTCTGTAAGTTCCTTACGAAGTCCTTCTTCAGATACTTCAAGGTCAGGACCGCCAAAATACCAGCCATAATAACGGTTAAGACAGATCACATCACTTAACTTAGCGGAACAGTCATTATCAGCCGTCGTTCCCTGAACACTTACCAGTGTACAAGGACGCTTCTGTGGATCCAGTTCCCTTGCAAGGTCATATAATGGCTTAAAGTAATCATATGCTCCCTCATCCGATGAATCCGGTTCATTGGCAATACTCCACATTACAACACAAGCATGATTCTTATCTCTGGATATGAGGTCACGGATAACATCCTTATGATGTTCCTGTGTCTGCACTCCGTGTTCCTTATCAAATGTGCTGATTCTTTCACCGCCGAAGTTTGCACCGCCGCCAAACTTAAGATTAACACCTACTGCCGTTGTTTCATCAATCACTACAATGCCTTCTTCATCGCACTGTCTCATCATTTCTTCACTATATGGATAATGGCTCGTTCTAAAACTATTCGCATGCTGCCACTTCATAATCGCTATATCCTTGGTATTCATAGGAAGATTTATTCCGCGTCCATTTGGGAATGTGTCCTCATGCTTTCCATATCCCTTGAAATAAAATGGCTTTTCATTAATAAGGAATCTGATTCCATCTACTCTTACGCTTCTTACTCCATAAGGAAGTGTATATACATCTTCCCCTGCCGTTACCTTAATCCGGTAAAGATACGCATTTAACGGCTGCCATAATCTTACCGTATCAAGTTTTATTTCCCCTGAAATGCCATCTGCTTCGGCAACCTTTTTGCCTTCTGCATCAAATACTTCTACCTTACATGCTGTATTATCTTTATCCGCCCCTTCAATATCTACCTCATAATGAAGTGTTGCTGATGGTACAGCTTTTCCAAAGTCAATATCTGATGTCACCGTAATATCGTGAATATATGTCTTCGGTGTTGTATAGATTTTAACCGGTCTTGTAATACCACAATAGTTAAAGAAGTCAAAATTAGGATTATTCTGAGGCTTTCCGGAACTACTCTGACCTACGCCTCCCATCAATCCACTCATCATATTTGCCTTGCCGCCTACAGGAAGTGTAGAATAATCAATAACATTATTTACGGCAATTGTAAGAAGATTATCTCCATCTTCTAATACATCATTTAATTCAACTTCAAATGGAAGAAATCCACCCTTATGCTCACAGATTAACTTGCCATTCAGATAAATCTTCGCAAAATGTGTTACGGCTGCACAACGAAGCACAATTCTCTGGCTCTTTACATATGCGGGAACCGAAATATTTCTTTGATAAAATACCCATCCATAATGATCTCTGAAATCAACGCCTTCTTTTAAATCGTTATATGAAGCAGGAACCGGCATTGTATCTGCATCCTTTAATGGAGCCTCATACCACTTTTCGTCAAACCCCTTGCCATTGTCTAACTTAAAATCCCATACTCCGCTTAAATCGCTTAATAATCTTGACTGTGTTAAAATTGGATATAACATAATTCATTCCTCCTGATATTTAAACTTATTAATAAATTTTATTCTTCAATATGTCCGGCAGTAAATGCCCGGAAATATTACTGCACCTTCGCTTCTCTTCTTTCCTTAAGAATCTTTGCATTTTCTTCCACTCTCTTCTTATTAAGAGGATATAAAAACTGTAATGCAAGGAAGAGAAGTATCATTCCTAATGCCGGCACAAGACAGGTTACATTGTAAATGCCGTCTACCACCTTAGGATCATGTGCCGTAGCTGCCGTATAACCTATGATTGAGAGCAGTACCCCTGATATTCCTGACGAACAGGCCTGTCCTAACTTTCTTGCAAATGAATATACTGAATATATGGTTCCATCCTGACGGACACCTGTTCTTACTTCTGAATCATCAATTACATCTGTAATCATAGCCCATATCACCATATTAAACATTGCGGTTCCTACTGATGATATCAGTACCAGTACAATCCATACCCATACATTATCTGTGTGAATAAAGAATAATATTAAAAATGCTGCTGCACTTATTATACTTCCAATCACTGATAATTCTTTCTTACCGACCTTTGCTGACAGCTTTACTATAAAAGTAGAAAGAACAAGTATAACAACCATTCCTGCCAGGTTTGCCAGTGACATTGCTGAAACATTACCAAAATAATTCGGATATATATAGTTATTCATGTTGCTAAGTGATAACTGTGCAAGCAGGAATAATAACGCACATACTATGATGCCAATTAATGCCTTGTTATGGGCGATCTCACTAATAAGCTCCTTAAATGAAAACTTCTGTGTATTCTGCTCAACCTTTACTCTCTCTGTTGTCATATGATAGCAGAGCATATAACAGATGACTGCTCCGATAGAACATACAAGCGCACCTATCATCATTTTCTCACCGGATAATACTTTATTACCTGCTGCATCTGTATAGTATACTGCAAGCGGTAATACGACGCCAATCACTGTCTGTGCAAGTGTTGCACCAATTGTTCTCCAGTTGGAAAGAGAAGCTCTGTCCGTTGGATTATCCGAAATTGCTGATGCCATTGAACCATAAGGAATATTAACGCCTGTATAACATATACTGCCCCAGAGCAGATATGTGAAAAACATCCAGAAAATCTTAAAGCCCATTGGCATTCCTTTAAAATATGTTGCATACATCAGAAATGATGCTAAAGCAACCGGACCACACATTCTTCGAATCCATGGAGCGAATTTACCCTTCTTCCCGGGTCTGCTTCTGTCTACAATCTGTCCCATCGTAACATCCGTGACCGCATCCACAAATCTGGCTGCCATCATCATCAGACCGACTATTGCTGCTGAAACACCCATGACATCCGTATAAAACTTAAGCAAAAACATTGTTGACAATATAAATGTAAAATCATTACCGAAGTCCCCGAACATGTAGCCCAGTCTGTCCTTCATCCCGAAAGGCTTTACCTTTCCGTTATTCTCTTTCATAATATCCTCCGTTTCCTGTACTCCTGTACACCTTATAATTTTTAAAGACCGTCCTTAAATATTTTGTTTTCTTTTCTATGGTTTAATCATAACGTGTTTTACAGATTCCGGTTATTACTAAATTTAGTATAATTAGTACAATTTTTGTTTGTACAATTTTTATGGTAAAAATTATACTATAATGCATTAATATTCTACTAACATGTTAGATTTATATTATTGACATGTTAATGTTTATCCGTCAGCATAAAATTATACTTATTATCCGAATGTTTTTTATAATTTGGTTTTTACATAAACTTCTGTTATAATATTTTTACACATATGGATCAAAATATACAAATAACTATCGGGGAGTAGCGAAAACAAATAGCCATGATTGCAGATGAGAAACCGCCTACGCGAATTTCTCATCGCATCTTCGCGACAAGTCGCTCAGAAATGGGGAGTAATATGAACTATAAAATATATTTAGATTATACAATGGATATATTATCCCATCTGAAAATTTCATGCCATATTATCGATTCACCATTTATCTGGAACGAACAGTATGATGGCGGTCTTCGAAAAACGATATGGAATGATGCTGCCCACCGCAGCCAGATGAATGATTTTAATCGTTTCGTCAGCACTTACAGTAAGGATAATACAATATTAATAATACACGACAGCTTTTGCTGCGAATATATTTATTTAAAATTACCGGATTCAGATAAAATATTTATCGCCGGACCTTTTTCGTTTGAAAAATTTACCAACCAGCGGATAACGGAGCTATGCACTTACAATTCCATCCCGGCCCGTTTCAATGAATTTATGCAGTTATACTATGCAGCCCTCCCTGTTTTTACAGATGAGCGCTTTATCGAAAGTATTATAAATACGCTGTGCAGCAAATTGTGGACACATTTTACAATTGAAAAAAAGCGTGTTCTGACAAAAAATAATGAACAATATATATATAATGACAAAACACCCGAACCGACACGACAGTCTATAGAAATGCTGGAAATGCGGTATAAGGAAGAAAACCTGCT
>OGNE01000538.1_pt1 | contig 24062 bp, 20 predicted proteins | sample 1573401 | NCBI WGS metagenome assembly OGNE01 (sample SAMEA2581884, study PRJEB24529) | metagenome | biome: Human gut stool | place: China | collected 2011 | reverse complement strand
ACAACGCCATCAAGTTCACCCCGGCGGGCGGCACCATCCGCTTCAGCGTGGAAAAGCTGGGGCCCGAGGCCGAGATCTCCATCTGGAACTCCGGGCAGGGCATCAGCCCGGAGGCGCTGCCCTATGTGTTCGAGCGGTTCTATAAAGAGGATCGTTCCCGCGGTCTGCACGCCCGCGGCTCCGGTTTGGGACTGAACATCTGCAAGGTGCTGGTCAATCTGGCCGGCGGGCAGATCCGCGTGGAGAGCCAGCAGGGCGAGTGGTGCCGCTTTGTGTTCACCCTGCCCACCTGTTCCCCCAATCCCGGCGGCATGAAGCGCCTGCCGGATGCCGCCGGGCAGCCCGGCGCAGTGGAGGACCCCGCCAGCATGAAGCCGGTAGAATAAGACCCCGCAGCCAGACTGCCCCGCCCGGGCGGTCTGGCTGCTTTGGCGCTTGGGGGGGCGACGCTGGTGACCGGTCAGCGGGCTCGCCCTCTCAGTCAAGCCCTGTCGGGCTTGCCAGCTCTCCCGAAGGGAGAGCCTCTGGCGAAACTGTAAGCTTTATATTCTGACCGGAAACCTTGCGATGCTGAAACCTTCTGGTGCGGTAAACTTTACGGTTTGACCGAAAACCTTGCCGCTATGCCAAGGGCTCTCCCTTTGGGAGAGCTGTCACCAAAGGTGACTGAGAGGGCGAGCCCGCCTTATGGACTTTTTGCGCTATTTACGACTTTTCAGTGAAAAAAACGGCTGCGGGTTTGATTTTTTGGCCGTTTTCATGTAAACTAAAAGATAACCATGCCCGCGTATTTTTTGCCCGGCAGAACCCTGCAAAACGCGCAACGCATGGGATAAAAAATGCTAAAAATAACGGAGCGTAATGAAATATTATGGCCATCGTAAGTCCTTCTATTCTTTCTGCTGATTTTGGCAAGCTGGGTGCAGACTGCCGCATGGTGCTGGATGCCGGCGCACAGATGCTGCACTACGACGTGATGGACGGGCATTTTGTGCCCAACATCAGCTTTGGCGTGCCGGTGCTCAAAAGCCTGCACAAGGCGCTGCCGGATGCCTTTTATGACGTGCATCTGATGATCAGCCACCCGCTGCAATACGCCGAGCCCTTTATCAAGGCCGGTGCTACCCTGTATAATTTCCATCTGGAGTGTGAAGATGATATTCAGGCCACCATTGACGCCGTGCGTGCGCTGGGCTGCAAGGTGGGTCTGACCATTAAGCCCGGCACCCCGGCCGAGGCGTTGGCACCGTGGCTGGACCAGCTGGATCTGGTGCTGGTGATGAGCGTGGAGCCCGGCTTCGGCGGGCAGAAGTTCATGCCCTCGGCGCTGGACAAGCTCCGCTGGCTCAAGGCAGAGCGGGAAGCACGCGGCCTTTCCTACCTGCTGGAGGTGGACGGCGGCGTGGATGCCGCCACCGCACCCTTGTGCATGGAAGCCGGTGCCGACGTGCTGGTGGCGGGCAGTGCCGTGTTCGGCGCCGCCGACCCTGCTGCGGCTGTGGGCGCACTGGCCAGCCTGTAAGGAGGCCCGTATATGGATGAAGCTTTGATCCAAGAGCAGGAGCGGCAGCTGCAAAAGACCGGCCGGTACTATAAGCACGTTTTCTGGCTGTGTGTGCCGCTGCTGTGCATGGCCTGCTATTTCTATGGGGCGCGTCCGCTGCTGCTGTGCGGCATCGCCCTGCTTACCGGCAACCTGTGCGACCGTCTGGTGGCGCTGCTGCGCCATCGGGTGTACACCAATAAAGATCTCTCCAACGAGAGCTTCAGCCTGATCATCGCCCTGCTCATGCCCGCCACCGTGGACATCTATGTGCTGGTGGTGGCAGTGCTGGCGGGCGTATTGATCGGCAAGGAGGTCTTTGGCGGCTACGGCAGCTATCCCTTCAACCCCGCTGCCGTGGGCTACGCCGTGGCGGCGGTATCGTGGCCGGAGCAGGTGGTGCGCTACCCGCAGCCCTATACGCCGCTGCCCCTGTGGAACGCCTCCGCTGTGCCGGTGAGCAGCACCATCGAGGATACCCTGCGCAGCGGCGGCATCCTGAACCTGAACTCCCTCGCCGTTGTGCTGGGCGAGTTTGCTGCCCCCATGGGCACCGGCGCGGCGCTGGTCATTCTGGCCTGCGGCCTTGTGCTGTGGACCCGGAAGGACGTGCACATCGGCGCATCAGCGAGCTTTCTGATCACCTGCGGGCTCATCGCCTTCTTCTTCCCGCGTCAGGTGGGTCTGGCGGACAGCACCCTCTTCAGCAGCCTGCTGCCCCGCCTGCAGGGCAGCCGGGACGAGCTGCACACCGGTGCGGTGCTGTTCTGTGCGGTGTTTCTGCTCAACGAACCCTACACCTGTGCCCACCACCGGCTTGGACGCATCCTGTACGGCGCTCTGGTGGGTGCTGCCACCATGGGCTTCCGCTATTTCGGCGTGTACGAGACCGGCGTCTGCTTTGCACTGCTGGCAGTCAACAGCGTGTCCGCGCTCATTGACCGCACCGAGGAGCGGCTGTACCGTCTGCTGCACCGTCTGCCGTCCGAACGAAAGGAGGCTGCGGAATGAAAAAGCGTACTGCGGAACTGATTTTAAAGGACCCCGAAAAGTTTGCCCATCACGACCGCGTGTTCCTGAATAACCCGGTGGTCATGCAGGGCATGGGTCTGGCACCGCTGGTGGTCGTGGCTACCACCGGCCAGAACGGCCTGATGCTGGCGGCGGCGGTGACGCTGCTGCTGGTGCCCTCCCGCGTGCTGGCCTGCCTGCTCAGCCGCCTTGTACCCCTGCGGGACGAGGAGCCTACCCCGGAGCAGCTGCAAAAAAAGCTGCTGCCCCGTGCACTTTTGTACGCAGCCAGCGCCGCTGTGGTGTACCTGGCGGCATATCCCATTTTGAACTTCGTGTTTGGCACCGGGCTTTTGAACCTTGGCATCTACCTGCCCATGCTGGTGGTGGAGCCGCTTCTGACCTACCGCTTCGGCCGCGTGCAGGAGACAGTGCACAAGGCCGTTTCCAAGGGCGTGCGCATCACCGTGGGCTACGCGCTGCTGCTGCTCGTGGTGGGCGTGGTGCGCGAGTGGCTCAGCCTTGGCACCGTGTTCGGTGCCCCGGTGGGGCGCTGGGCGCTGCTGCCACTGGCTAAGATGCCGGCGGGCGGCTTTATCGTGCTGGGCATCCTGTGCGCCATCTGGCGCGCTGCGACTGCAAAGCGCAAGGAATATCTGAAAAAGGAAGCACGGGATACCCTGACCGTGCACTACCAGAAGGAGGGGAACCGCGAACCGTGAAGGAAGTTGTAAGCAGCTCGGCAGTGTTTTTCAGCTATGCACTGCTGGCCATTTTTGCACAGAACGCTGTCTTTACCCGTGCACTGGGCGTGTCCCGCATGGTGCAGCTGGTGGGGGACGACCGCACCAGCAGCGCCTTGTTCGGCATGATGCTGTGCATCACGCAGGTGCTGGTGGCGCCGGTGGTTTTTCTTGCCGGGCGGTTCATTGCCCCGCTGGATAACCGCGCCCAGCTGCGCCCGCTGGTGTATATTGCCAGCATTGCCGTGGTGTGTCTGGCGGAGCATCTGGTGCTGTGGCTGCTGCGCAGCCTGCCCCGCCGCGCCCAGCTGCTGCGCATCGTGCCGCTGGCCGCGCTGAACAGCGGCGTGCTGGGCACGGTGCTGGTGGAGCGCACCCAGTCCTTTACCCTTGGCCAGAGCCTTGGCTTTGGCCTTGGCAGCGGCCTTGGCTATGTGCTGGCGGTGCTGCTGGTCACCGAGGCGCGCCACCGCCTGCGCAGCAAAGCTATCCCCAAGGCATTCCGCGGCCTGCCCATCACGCTGGTGTATATCGGCGTGCTGGCGCTGGCGATCTATGGCTTTACCGGACATTCCGTCATCCTGTAATGCAGACAGGGAGGAAAGGATACCATGGCTAAGAATAAACGTCAGAAGGTCAAGCATTATAACCGCAGCTTTTACAGCAGGGAAACGCGCGTAAAGCGCGGCATCGGCATCGTGGTGCTGGTGGCGGCAGTGCTGGCAGCCGCATGGTTTGCCGCACCCCATGTGCTGGATTGGGCCACCCATACCTGGTATACCGTGGTCAAGGATCGGGATCTGGAGGCCGAAAGCGCTTCCCGCGCCGAGGCAGCAGCCTCCTCTGCGGCGGCAAGCAGCGCTGCTGCTTCGCAGGCAGCGTCTGAGCCGGAGGAGGAAAAGCCGCTGGACGGCAAGGCCATTACCGGCGGCAGCTGGGCAGAGCTGGACGTGACCACCCTGACCGATGAAGCCGCCATCCGCGCCGCCGCCCGGCAGCTGAAGCAGCAGGGCGCAGACTACGCCCTTGTCACTCTGAAGGACGCCGCTGGCACGGTGTATTATGCTTCCGGGGTGGCAGCCGCTGCCCAGAGCATCACCGAAAACCCGGTGGATGCGGCCAATATCGCCGCCATCCTGCGGGAGGAGGGCATCATCCCGGCGGCACAGCTTGCCGCCTTTACCGACCCGGTGTCGGTGTACACCGACCGCAGCATGGGCGTGCACTACGATGGCAACAGCCTCTGGCTGGACAACGTCAGCGCAGCCAAGGGCGGCAAGGCATGGATGAACCCCTTTGCCGCAAGTGCGGTGCAGTATGTCGGCGACCTCATTGAGGAGGTGCAGGGCATGGGCTACGAGCAGGTGGTGCTTACCGGGGTGCAGTTCCCCAATATCATCACCCGCAAGCAGGACTTCGGTGCCTCCGGCGGCAAGAGCCGGGAAGGACGCGCCGCCCAGCTGACGGCGGATATCGCCGCATGGCAGACCCGCTTTGCAGGCAGCGTGACCCTGTGGGTCAGCTACCCGGACGCACTGTGCACCGCTGCCACCGATGCCCTTGGCACCACCGGTACGTCCCTTGGCATGGAAAATCTGCTGGTCACCAGCAGCACCGCGCTGGACGCGGACAGCCGCGCTGCGCTGGAGCAGGCCGCTGCCGACGCCGGTGTGAAGCACGTTGTGGTGCACGATACCGCAGCGTTCCGCTGAGAAGCGGCTTTTAAAGAGGGGAGGAAACGACTATGAAACCGACTACCTGTTTTGCACCCGCACACATCCTGCTGCCTTCGGAGCAGGTGCCGCTGGAGCAGTGGGGCTGCATTGCCTGTGACCAGTTTACCAGTGACCGCAGCTACTGGCAGCGGGCAGAAGAGACCGCTGCGGGTGCGCCCAGCACCCTGAACCTGATCCTGCCGGAGGTGTATCTGGAGGACGGAGACGCCGACGCGCGGGTGGAAAAGATCCACGCCACCATGCAGGACTATGCCCAGAACGTGCTCACCCGGGCGGTGGACGGCTTTATCTATGTAGAGCGCACCGAGCAGAGCGGCCGGGTGCGGCAGGGTCTTGTAGGGCGTGTGGACTTGGAAGCATACAGCTACCGCCGGGGCGAAAAATGCACCGTGCGCCCCAGCGAGTGCACCGTGGAAAGCCGCATCCCGCCCCGCATGAAGGTGCGTACCGGCGCTGCGCTGGAAACGCCCCATATCATGATGCTGGCGGATGACCCGGACTGCACCCTCATCGAGCCCATTGCCGCCCACAAGGACAGCCTGCCCAAGGTATACGAGGGCGAGCTGATGCTGGGCGGCGGCCATGTGGCAGGCTGGGCGGTGGAGGACCCCGCCATCATCGCACAGATCGAAAATGCGCTGACCGTGCTGGGCAGTCAGGAAGAATTTGACAAGAAATACCCCGATGCCACCCGCCGCGACCCGCTGACGCTGGCCGTGGGCGATGGCAACCACTCGCTGGCTACCGCAAAGGCCTGCTGGGAGGAGCTGAAAAAGACCCTGACCCCGGAGCAGGCAGAAAATCACCCCGCCCGCTGGTGTCTGGCAGAGGTGTGCAACGTGCACTCCCCGGCTATTGAGATCGAGCCCATCCACCGGGTGCTGTTCAACGTGGACTGCGCCACCGTGCTGCTGAGCCTCATTACATGGAGCGATGCCAACATGGCAGGCTGCTGCTTTGGCGGCAGCAAAAAGCAGCCCTTTACGCTGGCAGGCCCCCACATGGCCAATGTGCTCAGCTTTGAGGACCCCACCGAGCCGCTGACCGTGGGCACCATCGACGATTTTATTTCGGATTATATCGAGCGCCACCCGGAAGCAAAGGTGGACTATGTGCATGACGAGCCGGCTGTGCGCGCTTTGTGCAAGCAGGGCGCAGTGGCGTTTTTGATGCCGCCCTTCGCCAAGAGCGACCTGTTCCGCGGCGTTGTGATGGGCGGCGTGCTGCCCCGCAAGACCTTCAGCATGGGACACGCGGAGGAAAAGCGCTACTACATCGAGTGCCGGAAGATCACAGAATAATAGGAGAACCATGACATTTAAAGAACTGAATCTGTCCGCCCCGCTGCTGCGTGCTGTGCAGGAAGCGGGCTACGAGACCCCCTCGCCCATTCAGGCAGCGGCCATCCCGCCGGTGCTGGCAGGCCGGGATCTGATGGGCTGCGCCCAGACCGGTACCGGCAAGACGGCGGCTTTTGCGCTGCCCATGCTGGACCGGCTCACCGCCAATGCGCCCCGCCGCAAGGGTGCTGTCCGCGCCCTGATCCTGACCCCCACCCGGGAGCTGGCCTTGCAGATCGGCGAAAGCTTTGAAGCCTACGGAAAGTACCTGAAATTGCGCAGCACCGTCATCTTTGGCGGTGTGGGACAGGCACCGCAGGTGGAAGCGCTGAAAAAGGGCGTGGACATCCTCATCGCCTGCCCGGGACGGCTGAACGACCTGATCGGGCAGGGCTTTATCGACCTGTCCGCTTTGGAAATTTTTGTGCTGGACGAGGCCGACCGGATGCTGGACATGGGCTTTGTCCATGACGTGAAAAAGGTCATTGCAAAGCTGCCCACCCAGCGCCAGAACCTGATGTTCAGCGCCACCATGCCCGCCGAGATCGAGCAGCTGGCTGCCGGCATCCTGCACGACCCCGCCTTTGTCAAGGTGGACCCGGTGTCCAGCACCGTGGACCGCATCCAGCAGAGCCTGTACTATGTGGAAAAGGGCAACAAAAAGCTTTTGCTGCCGTGGCTCATCAAAAATCTGCAGCCGCCGGTGGTCAATGCGCTGGTGTTCAGCCGCACCAAGCACGGCGCGGATAAGATCGCAAAAGACCTGACAAAGCAGGGCATCCCCGCCGCCGCCATCCACGGCAACAAGAGCCAGACTGCCCGCGTGACCGCGCTGGAGGATTTCAAGTCCGGCAAGACCCGGGTGCTGGTGGCGACCGACATCGCCGCACGCGGCATTGATATCAGCGAGCTTTCCCATGTGTTCAACTATGACCTGCCCGAAGTGCCGGAGACCTATGTGCACCGCATCGGGCGCACTGCCCGCGCCGGTGCGGACGGCACCGCTGTCAGCTTCTGCGCCCCGGAGGAACAGGAGTACTTGGCAGGCATCGAAAAGCTGAACCGCCGCAAGATCCCGGTGGTATCCGGCCACCCGTGGGACGGCGTGCCCGCCCCGGTGCGCCCGGTGCTGCCCGTGCGCGGCAAAAAGCCCCGCCCCGAAGCGGAAAACTTGGCCGAAGCGCCGAAAAAACAGGCCGAAACTGCGCCCGCAAAAGCTGCAAAGGCAGCTGCGCCCGCGCCGAAGCAGGAGCCGAAGGCTGCAAAGAACGCGGTGCCTGCAAAACCGAAAAAAGAGGAAACACTGATGCAAGACAGCAACGCAAAGCGCGGGGCCCGCAACGACCGCCGCGCCAACAACCGGGGCGCAAACGCCCCCAAGGAGGCGGCAGCGCCCCGTGCCCGCCGCGAGAATGCCGCCCCCGCCCGGGGCAGCAACGCCCAGCCCAAGTTTGACCCCCATTTTGTCAGCGCCCCGGAGGCTACTCCGCTGCGCCCGGCACGCAAGACTCCTGCCGCTCCGGCAGCACCTGCCATCCGCAGCGCACAGGAGCCCCAGAATAACCAGAACGCAAACCGCAGCGGCAGCCGCCGCAACGACCGCAGCGACCGGGGTGAACAGCGCAATGCCCGCCCCGCAGCCCAGAGCAATAACGCCCGCCCTGCCCGCAACGAGCGCGGCAATGCAGGCAGCCAGAGCCGCACCGGCAGCGTACCCCGTGCTCCCAAGGCCGAGCCTGCCCGCCGCGGCCGCAATGCCGCCGCCCGGGACGAGGACCCGGGGCTGATGCTCATCAGCCGCCGCCCGCCCCAGCAGAAGTACACCAGCTTTGAGGAGTATATGGACGCCCACGGCGGTGCCACCGCACCCATTGAGGATCACAGCGAAGAAGTATGAGCCGGAACGAAGCCTTTGCCCCGTGGCAGTGCCCCCTGTGCGGCGGCGCGCTGCAAGGGGAGAATGACCTGAAATGTGAAAAAGGCCACTGTTTTGACCGCGCCCGGGAGGGCTACTGGCATCTTTTGCCGGTGCAGAGTATGCGAACCAAAGCCCCCGGGGACAGCAAGGAGATGGTAGCTGCCCGCCGCGCCTTCCTGAACGCCGGATATTACGGCATTTTCGGGCAGGCGCTGGGGGAGTTGTGCCTTACCCACGGCGTGCCCGCCGCGAAGGACGCCCCGCTGCATCTGCTGGACGCAGGCTGCGGCGAGGGCTGGTACGACCGCTGCATCGCGCAGCAGTTCGCGGCGGCAGAAAAGCCGTTGCAGCTGGCCGGGTTCGATATCGCAAAGCCCGCGGTGCGGTTGGCGGCAAAGGCGCTGCCCGCCGCGCAGTATGCGGTGGCGTCCAGCTTCAGCCAGCCGGTGCGCACCGGCTGGGCAGATGTGCTGCTGAACTGTTTTTCGCCCTTTGCGCAGGAGGAGTTCAGCCGGGTGCTGCGCCCGGGCGGGCACATGATCTACGTCGTGCCGGGGGCAGAGCATCTGTACCAGATGAAGGCCGTGCTCTACGAAAAGCCCTACAAAAACCCGGTGCAGCAGGTGGAGTACCCGGGCTTCCGCGCCATTGATGAGCGTGAGGTGCAGGGAACCATCACCGTGCCCGCCGCCCAGCTGGAAGCCCTGTTTGCCATGACCCCCTACTACTGGAAAACGCCCCGCGACGGTGCCGCCCGCCTTGCGGCTCTGCCGCAGCTGACCACCACCATCGCTTTCCGCTTTCTGGTGTTTGAAAAGCTGTAATAAGATAAAAAGGACTGCCGTGCAGAGTGCATGGCAGTCCTTTTTTGTACCCATTCTCATGCTTGTTGATTTTCACAAGAACTGGCATACTAATATATCAATTTCGCACAAAAACAACAAAATCTATTTACAAGCTCGTTATATTGTGGTACGATTTGTGCAGATTTCGATGACATGATACAACTGGAATGTCTATCGGGCCCGGCAGCAGGGCGTTTGCTGCACAGCTTTGGGCGGCTTTGCTCTGCACAAATGAGCCGTCTGCATTTAAAAGGAGAAATGATGATGAACAGAAGAGACTTTATGAAGCTTTCTGCCGCTTCTGCTGTGACCATGGGCGCAGTGGCTGGCATGGCGCCCGCATCCTTTGCTGAAAACGCTGGCGTGCACACCGATGCTGAGGTGCAGGCCATGGTGGCAGAGGAACTCCGTCTCTCCCGCGAGGTGGCCTTTTATCCGGCTGCTTTCCGGGGTGATTTTGACAAGTTCTATGTGCTGTTCCACAAGCTGTCCCGTGCTCAGTACGAGAAGGTGGACGGTGCAGCTGTGCCCGGTATCAACGCCTCCCACTACGATATGTGTGTTGCTCTGACCAATGCCCGCAAGGCGCTGCGCCAGATCAAGGACCCCAAGAGCACCGTTTGGGAAATTTGGGGAGATCAGATGGCCGTGGAATCTCCGCTGCCCACCAACTGGGAAAATTGCTACGATAACGAGGGCTTCCGTCCCTTCCTGAACCCGTACCTGCTGCGAGATCAGGGCAAGGTGAAGGGCAACGTGATCATTATTGCAGGCGGCGGCAGCACCCACCGCAACAACGTGGTGGAAGGCTACCCGGTGGCCGAGTTCTTCAACAAGAACGGCTACAACGCCTTTGTGCTGCAGCGCCGCGTCAACCCTTATGCCGCTGTGGATCAGCAGCTGGATCTGGCCCGTGCTATCCGCTACATCCGCCACAACGCCTCTGAAAAACACATCGGCAAGACCGATATCATGATCGCTGTGGGCTTCTCTGCCGGCGGCATGAATGTAATGCAGGTGGTGGCCGACCAGTTCGGCACTACGAATACCCCGGATAAGGTCTACCCCAGCTACGTCTGCGATGCTGTGGACCATGAGAGCGCTGACCTGAATGTGGCGATTCCCATCTACGGACTGTTCGTCACTGGTCTGAACTTCACGAAGAACCCCAACCTGCCTCCGGTCTTTGGTGTTGTGGGTCAGAAAGATGGCCTGAGTGCGATGATGCTGCCCTCTCTGCCGGAGTGCGCAAATATCTTCACGGACTTCAGCTTCTATCTGGCACCTGATGCGCCCCACGGTGTGGGTCTGGGCACTGGCACCAAGGGCTATGTGGACTACTACACCCAGATCGCCCAGTGGCCGGATATGGCTGTCAACTTCATCGAGAGCCGTCTGGGGCTGATGGAAAAGAAGATCGACATGGACTCCGTGGGCTTTGCATGGTAAGCTGCCCCGACAGGAGTACCTGAAAAACAACGACCCGCCGCATCTCTTTCAGTGCGGCGGGTCGTTGTTTGCAAAAATGTTATGTATGATACTCCATCCATTTGCCCTTCCACGCATACAGGATCATGAGCAATGCGCCCAGACCCCAGCTGACGGGGTAGAGGATGAACACGCCCTCGATGCCGGAGAAGAAGGGGAGCAAAAACTGGATCCACACCACACGGAACAGGCACAGCGAGACCAGCAGCACCACCATGGGTGGGATGCTGGCACCCGTGCCGCGCACGGCACCGGCAAGGCCGTGCAGGATGCTGAGCAGGAAGTAGAACGGACAGAACCACCGCATGGCCAGCTTGCCGTAGGTGACCACGGCCTCGTCGGCGGTGAACAGGTGCAGAATGGCGTCCTGCCCGGCCAATAGCGCCGCGCCGGTGCAAAGGGTGTAGATGACCCCAATAGCAAGGGTGACCCAGACTGAGCGCTTTACCCGGTCCAGACGCCCCGCGCCGTAGTTCTGCCCCACAAAGGTGGTAGCTGCCATGCTGATGCTGCTCACCGGCAGAATGTTGAAGCCATCGATCTTCATGTAGGCTGCAAAGCCCGCCATGGCGGCGGCGCCGTAGCTGTTCACGCTGGCCTGCACCAGCACGTTGGAAAAGGAGATGACCATGTTCTGGATGCCGGTGGGCAGGCCCACCCGGATGATGCGGCCTGCCATTTTGCGGTGCAGCCGGATGGCGGAAAGCTCCACCCGGCAGGCGTCCTCGCTTTTCATCAAAAAGCGCAGGCTCAGCACGCAGGACACCAGCTGGCTTAAGTCGGTAGCGATGGCAGCGCCCGCCACCCCCATCCGCAGCCCCACGATGAACACAAAGTCCAGCACGATGTTGGTCACCGACGCCCATGCCAGATACACCAGCGAGCGGCGGGAGTTGCCGGCGGCGTTCAGGATGCCGGCGGTCATGTTATACACCACGCTGAACAGCACCCCGCCAAAGTAGATGCGGATATAGGTCACAGCGTCGGCCAGCACCTCGGCGGGGGTGTTCATGGCCACCAGCAAAGCGCGCCCGCAGGCAACGCCGCCCACCGTCAGCAAAAGCCCCATGACCACCGCAATGGCAAGGGAGGTGTGCACCGCCTCGCGGGTCTCCTTGTGGTCGCCCGCGCCCAGATACTGCGACACCACCACGCCCGCGCCCACGGCAAGCCCCTGACTGAAGCCGATGAGCAGGTAGATGGGCGACCCGCTGGAGCCCACGGCGGCAAGGGCGTTGCTGCCCACAAAATTGCCCACGATGATGCTGTCGGCGGTGTTGTACATCTGCTGCAGCAGGTTGCCGAAGATCAGCGGCAGGGCAAACAGCAGCAGGCTTTTTACAATGCTGCCCTCGGTCATAAGGGTAGCGGTATTCCGTGTTTTTACGGCGGCCATGGGGCTCCTCCTCTCAGCGCAAAAAATCGCTTGTACCCCTTAGCATAGCACAAACCCCGCCCCGGGACAAGGGGACGGCTGACGATTTTAAATCGTCTCACCCGCAGACAACAGCGGCGGCGCGGGGCTGCCGTGCAGCTTGCGGGCAAGATAGTTCTGTGTGATGCGTACCACCGTACCGGATAGCGCTATTACGCCGATGAGGTTCGGCAGCATCATCAGGCCGTTGAAGGTGTCGGAAAGCGTCCATGCAAGGTCCAGCCGCATCACCGCGCCTACCGGCATCAGCGCCACGAACAGCACCCGGTAGCCCGCCCCTGCCCCTGCGCCGAAGAGATACTCCACGGCCTTGCAGCCGTAGCAGCTCCAGCCAAGAGTGGTGGAGTAGGCGAACAGCAGGATGCACACTGCGATGAGCTTTGACCCCAGCGTGCCAAACACGGCATCAAAGGCCTGCCCCACCAGTGCACTGCCCGCCGCCCCGGCGGCAATGCGCCCGGTGTCCGGCTCCACAAAGCCGGAGGTCAGCACCACCAGCGCCGTCAGGGTGCACACCACCATGGTGTCTGCAAACACCTCAAAAATGCCCCACATGCCCTGCTGCACCGGCTCTTTTACGTTGGAAGCCGCGTGCACCATCACCGAGGAGCCAAGTCCGGCCTCGTTGGAAAAAGCACCCCGCTTGAAGCCCCAAGTGACCGCCCGGGACAGGCCGTAGCCCACCATGCCCCCGCCGGCGGCCCGCAGCCCGAACGCGCCTTTTACGATGGCGGCAAGCGCCGCCGGGACGGCGGTGATATGCACCCCCACCACGGTGAGCGCACCCACGATGTACAGCAGCGCCATGGCTGGGACAAGCCTTTCTGCCACAGCGGCCACCCGCTTGAGCCCGCCCAGCAAGATCACCGCCGACACTGCCGCCAGCACTGCGCCGGTGACGGATTCCGGCACGCCAAAGGCCGCCTGCAGATTGCCCGCGATGGAATTGAGCTGGCTCAGGTTGCCGATGCCAAAGCTTGCCAGCGCGCAGAACACAGCAAACAGCACTGCCAGCACCCGCCCCGGCTTGCCGCCAAGGCCGTCCCGCAGGTAGTACATCGGCCCGCCGCGCCAGCCGCCCGCCGGGTCTTTGCGGCGGTAGTAGATGCCCAGCACGTTCTCGGCGTAGCTGGTCATCATGCCCAGCAGCGCCATGACCCACATCCAGAACACCGCCCCCGCCCCGCCGGAAAGGATGGCGGTAGCCACCCCCACAAGGTTGCCGGTACCGATAGTGGACGCCAGTGCGGTGCACAGGCTCTGGAACTGGCTGATGGCCTGTTCCTCGCGGGCGGTATGGGCGGTGACGCTCCGGTCGGTCAGGATAGCACCAAGGGTGTGCCGCATCCAGTAGCCCCACCGCCGCAGCTGGAAGCCCCCGGTGCGCACCGTCAGCAGCAGCCCGGTGCCGAAGAGCAGCCCCAGCCCCATCGGCCCCCACACGATGCCGTTCAAAGCCTCGATTCCCCGCATGAACCGCTCTGGCATCCCATCCCCCCTTTTTACCGTATCCTATGCAGCAGCCTTAATCCTCATGCGGTGCGGAGGGCTTTTCGGGGTCGGGTGCGGGAAGGGGTTCCAGCGTCAGCCAGAAGTCCTCCTGTTCCTCGCGGTCTTTTTTGTTGGGGTTTTCTGTTTGATCCATACAGCATCCCTGCCTTTCTGCATAAAGGGTCGCCCGGTGGGCTATGCTTTATGCACAAAAAGGAGGCAGAGCCATGAAACACGCAAAACGCAGCGGCTGGCGTCCCTTCTGGGCGGCGCTGTGCGCCGCCCTGCTGGTGTTGCTGCCGCTGGTGGGCGGCACAGTGCTGCTCAGCCGCGCCCAGCTGCGCAGCAGTCTGCGGCAGGCTGCAAAAAGCCAGAGCGGGGTGCCCATCCGTCTGCCCAAAGCCGCCGACCAGTGCACCGTGCTGCTGTGCGTGGCAGACGAGACCCCGGGCTTTGTGCTGGCCTACCTGAACGCCGGGCAGAACTGCATCCATCTGCTGGCGGTGCCCGCCGCGCTGGAAGTGCCCTTTGGGGGCAAGAACGTCCCTCTTGCGGACTGTTACGCCGCCGCAGGCCCCGCCCGCTGCCGGGAGGCGCTGGGCGAGGTGTTTGCCCTGCCGGAGGATACCGATTATCTTGCCATCGCCCCGGCGGTGCTGACAAAGCTTGCGGCGCGGTACGGCGCAGTGCGGGTGGGCTTTACCGGGGCACTCACACCGGAGCAGCTGGCGCAGTACGGCAAAGGCACCGGGGTGCAGGGCATCTCCGCCGCCGATGCCCACAGCTTTTTAGCGGCGCTGGATGCCGACACTGCTCTTTCGCCCCGGCGCAGCGCCGCCGCGCGGGCAGCGGTGTGGGATGCGTTTTTCCGGCAGGCGCTGGAGCTGCTGCCCACCACCCTGCCGCAGGGTCTGCGGGAGGTGAGCAGCAGTCTACTGACCAGCCTGACCGCCGTAGACCTTGCTACACTGGAACGCACGCTGGAATTTTTAGCCACCAGCGCCGAGCCGGTGGATATCACCGCTGACGCCCTGCCCGGGGACTGGGCAGGCGGACACTATACGGTGTCTGATGCCTCCCGGGCGGCGGTGCAGAGCTTTTTCAACCTCTCCCCGGCGGCGGCGCAGTCCGCATCCGGCAGCGAACCGTAACCCAGCACCAGCGTCCCGGCGGCAGAGTGCGCCGTGCCGGTCAGGTCGTAGTCGCTCAGTAGGGAACAGCGCACCCCATACTGCCGGGCAGCAGCCCGCAGGGCGGCGTCCGGCGGCGGGTCTTTCAGCTGCGCCAGCAGGTGCAGACCGGTGTGCAGCCCCGCAAGGGTCAGCTCTTCCAGCGCAAAGGAGGTGCGCAGTGCAGCTACCAGCGCATCCCGGCGGGCTTTGTAGGCGGTGCGCTCCCGCGCTAAGTGCCGGGTAAAATACCCCCCGGTGATAAAGCGCGCCAGCGTCTGCTGCTCAAACCGTCCCACCGTGCCGGAGTACAGCCGGTACTTGGCCTGCCATGCGCCCAGCAGCTGCCGGGGCAGTACCATGTAGGCGATACGGATGCCCGGGGCAAGGCTGCGGGAGCAGGTGGACAGGTACACCACCGGGCCGTCTGCGCCCGCCATGCCCTGCAAACTGGGCAGCGGGCGGGTGTCAAAACGGAACTCGGAGTCGTAGTCGTCCTCAATGATGTATCGCCGTCCCGGGGCGCGGGCTGCCCAGTGCAGCAGCTCGGCCCGGCGTCCGGCGGGCATGGTGACCCCGGTGGGGAACTGGTGGCTGGGGGTGACGTAGCACACCGCTGCATCGCTGGCGGAAAGGGCGGCAAGGGACAGCCCGTCCGCGTCCACCGGCAGGCAGCGGCAGGGCACGCCGTTGTTTTCCAGCACCTGTCGGGCGCGGGGGTAGCCGGGAGTCTCCACGGCAGCGGGGCCGGGCAAAAGCGGGGCCAGCAGCCCCAGCAGATATTCCAGCCCTGCACCCACCACCAGCTGCTCCGGGTCGCACTGCACGCCCCGGTACTCGGCCAGATACCCTGCCAGCGCCTGCCGCAGAGCAGCGTCGCCCCGGGCATCCCCGGGGGTGAGCAGCTCCGGCGCGGAATAGAGCAGTTCCTTTTGCAGCCGCGCCCATGTGCGGAAGGGGAACAGCCCCGGGTCCACGCCCCGGGTGGATAAATCAAACTGTACCGGCGGGGCGGTGTCGGCGGGGTGCTCTGCCGGCGGCGCGGGATGGGCGGTGGGCGGCTGCACCCCCTGCGGCAGGGCAAGATACTCCTGCACCGTGAAGCCGCTGCGCTCCCGGGCGGTCAGGTAGCCCTCGGCTGCCAGCATCTGGTAGGCGGTGTCCACCGTGTTCACCGAGACCGACAGCTCTGCCGCCAGCCGCCGCTTGCCGGGCATCCGGGTGCCCGCCGTCAGGGTGCCCGCCCGCATCTCGGCGGCAAGGCTGCGGTAGAGCTGCTCGTACAGCGGCACCGCCGAAGCCGGGTCCAGTGCCGTGGTCAGATGTACCATATTATGTCCCTCCTGTCTGGGCATTGCGTCAAACTGACCCCATAAAAAAACTTTATTCTGGGTATTTTCATGGGGTCAGTTCTGCGTATAATAGGAGCATACCCGCCGGACACCCAAATGTCAAGTAGTTTTGTGGGGTTATCGGCGCGATTGGAGGGAAAGTATCATGTCTACTACTGCAATGTGGCTGCTGCTGGCAGTCGTCGTTATCCTGATCCTGTTTTTCAGTGTGCTGTACAAGCGCCGCTTTACGGTGCACGAGCTGGCGCTTACCGGCGTGATGGCTGCGCTGAGCTTAGTGGCTTACCTGTTCTTCCGCATCCCGTTCTACGGCGGCTCCTCGTTCCATCTGGGCAACACCTTTACTGCCCTGACGGCGCTGCTGCTGGACGGTGTGTCCGGCGGTCTGGCGGGTGCCATTGGTCTGGCGCTGGCAGATATCCTTGCCGGTGACCCGGGCTACGCTATTACCACCTTCGTGCTCAAGTTCATCATCGGCATCACCTGCGGTGCCGTGGCACATAAAGTGTTCAAGCTGCGGGATCAGGATCGTCACAGCGCCGGGTATCTGGTCAAGGTGATCGTCTCTGCGGGTTCCGGTCTGCTGCTGAACGTGTTCACCGACCCCTTCCTTGGCTACTTCCGCAACGTGTACATCTTTGGACAGGAGTACACCGTGGCACAGGCGCTGACCAAGATCGCCGGCGGCGTCACCTTTGTGAACAGTGTGGCTTCCACTGCCTGCGCCGTGGTGCTGTATCTGGCACTGCGTCCCGCACTGGAGCGTGCAAAGCTGCTTTCCAAGGGCGAGAATAAGGCTGTCTGATTTAGAGAATAAAAGGGACGAGGGAAAGCCCGCGGGCTTTCCCTCGTCCCTTTTCTGTTACCGTTTTCGGCTGCAAAGGTGCTTTGCGGCGTCCCGCCCGGCGGCAAGGCCGCTGCCGAACGCCCAGTGCAGGTTGAAGCCGCCGCAGCTTCCGGCGCAGTCCAACGTTTCACCCACGAAGTACAGCCCCGGACAGCCCTTGAACTGGAAGGTCGGTTCCACCTCGGTCAGGGCAAGCCCGCCGCCGGTGGTCTGCGCCTGCCGCCAGCCGCAGGGGGTAAGCCCCTCGAACCGCCAGTGCTTGGCGGTGTGGGCAAGGGGCTGCATCTGCTTGACCGAGCGGTTGTTGGGCATATTGGCAGCTTCCCAGAGGGCGTAGCCCAGTTTGACGTTCAACAGCCCTGTCCAGAACCCGGCAAGGGTGTCGGATGCGGTTTGGATAGCGTGCCGGGCAAGCAGACGGGTCAGGTCCATCTCGCTCAGTTCCGGGAACAGGTCAAGTTCCACGACAGGGTCTCTCGGCCTGCGCCCGGGGGCAAGCAGGCCGGACAGCTGCATGATGCAGATGCCGGAAAGCCCGTAGTCGGTAAACTGCACTTCGCCCATTTCTTCAGCCAATACCCGGTCACCGTCCAGCAGGCGGGCGGCGGCTTTGGCGCGGATGCCCGCAAGGCTCTTGTTCGGCCTTGCACATTGCAGGGCGGTCAGGCAGGGGTAAAGCGGACGCATCTGCCCGCCGCAGGCGGCGGCAAAGCGGGTGCCGAAGCCGTCCGTGCCGAACTGCGGCCCGGCGGCGCCGCCCATGGCGCAGATAACGGCATCTGCCCGCAGGCTTTCGGTGCCGCCCTCGGCGGTGGTAAACTGCACCGCGTAGCCGCCTTTGCTTTGGCGCAGGGTGCTTACCGTGCAGCCGGTGCGCAGCTGTACGGTGTGCCGCTGCAAATGCAGTTCCAGCAGCGCCAGCACGTCTGCCGCCTGATTGGAATAGGGATACACCCGCCCGGCCTCATCGGTGCGGGTGTACAGCCCCAGCTGCTCAAACCACGCCAGCGGCGCGGCGGCATCCACCGCTGCCAGCAAAGGCCGCAGCGCGGCGGGGTCGGCGGTGAAGTACTTTTCCGGCGCAATGGCGGTGTTGTCCAGATTGCAGCGGCCGTTGCCGGTAGCCAGCAGCTTTTTGCCCACCTTGGGGTTGCGCTCCAGCACCGTGACGCGGACAGCGGGTGCGGCCTGTGCAGCCGCCAGCGCAGCGGCCAGTCCGGCGGCACCGCCGCCCAGAATAAGGATGTGTGCCATGCGGACACCTGCTTTCTTTGGGTTTATTCCTATTTATTGTAGCAGAACCCCGCCCGGAACGCAATGTGGCGGGCAAAGCAAAAAATGTGCTGCCGGTATAATTTGCCGCCGCTGACAGATACTACATACAAAGGAAACCGCAAGGAGGGCAAAACAATGAAAGCAACCGGTATCGTGCGCCGCATCGACGAGCTTGGCAGGGTGGTGATCCCCAAGGAGATCCGCCGCACCCAGCGCATCCGGCGGGGCGACCCGCTGGAGATCTTTACCACCGGCGATGGGGAAGTGATCTTTAAAAAGTACTCGCCCATGGGCGAGGTGAACACCCTTGCCGCCCAGCTGGCAGAGGTGCTCAGCCGCCAGTTTGCACTGACCGCCTTTGTGTGCGACAGGGACCGCATTCTGGCAGTCAGCGGCAGCGGGCGGCGGGAGCTGACCGACCGCAGCATCAGCCAGCCGCTGGAAAAGCTGATGGACGCCCGCAAGCCCTACCAGAGCCCGGGCAGCCCGGAAAAGACCCTGCTGCCCTGCGAGGGTGCACCCCGGGTGCTGCTATGCGCCGCGCCGGTACTGGCGGGCGGGGATGTGACCGGCGCGGTGGGTTTACTGACCGAGGACCGCACCGCCTGCCCGGAGGACGCCCAGTGCAAGGCAGTGGCAGTGGCAGCGGCCTTTCTGGCAAAGCAGATGGAGGAGTGAAAACACCGCCGCCCGGCCTGTGGAAGCAAGCCGGGCGGCGGTGTACATGAAAGGATGAATGTGAGGATGATTATTTGGTGATGGTCACGGGCAGCTTTTTCAGGCGGTTCCATGCGCGGATGATGCGGGCATTGGTCACCTTGGTGTCCGGGCCGAAGGTTGCGCCGTAGTCGGAGAGCAGATCCTGCTCCACGCACCAGCGGGCGGCCTTCTGCTGCTTGATAGCGTCAGCGGGGATATCGGTATACAGTGCGGTGCTTACAGGGTCGGGCTTGCCGGCAGTCGTCCACAGGACGTTTGCCAGCTCCTGCCGGGTAGAGGGGATAAAGCCGCCCGGCAGGGTATAGTACAGGTACAGGGAAGAGATGTGAGCATAGGTGATATAACCCAGACCCGCAGTGCCCAGCACGATGCCAAGTGCGGCTGCGCCGGAAGAGAACGCCGGGTCAAGCTCGCCGGGGTCGTCCGGTGTGGGCTCCTCGGTCACCAGCACGATCTTTTCATAGCCCTGCACAGGGATCTGGTAAATGTAGCCGTCGTTGTCGCTGTCAAGGACGGGGAAGCGTTCATCGTCTGCAAGGTAATAGAGCAGTTTGGCATTGGTCTTTACGGTAATGGTGTTGGGCTGCTCAGACGATCCGCTGGGAACATAAAGTTTGTTGTAACCGCTTTCAGAAAAGCCTCCATTTACAGGCACTTGGAAGTTTCTGTATGACTGATCGCTCACCGTGGTAAAGGCAATGTCGCTGCCGTTCGGCACAGTGGGCTCGCTTACAAAATAGCCGCCGGTGATAGAAAGATCGGTCGGGTTGTTGACGTGGCTTACATCCACAGCTTTGGTAAACAGGCCGCCGCTGATGGAAAGCGGGAAGCGACATATTCCGGTGAAAACCTCGCCGTCAAACAGACCGTCGCTGATGGTGATGGAAGCGTCATCATTCATGAGCGTCATACTCTTTTCAAAGGTTCCGCCCTCGATCGTGGCATTTCCGCCGGAGGCGTATACCTCGACAGCTTTCTTAAAGATGCCGCCGGAGATGGCGCCGCGAACGTTGTACACCTCCCCCCCTTGGAAGGTGCCGCCGGAGATGGTGTCGTGGTTGTACACCTCCCCTTGGAAGGTGCCGTCGGAGATGGTGCCGTCGTTGTCCACCTCCCCTTGGAAGGTGCCGTCGGAGATGGTTTTGTAGTTGTTCACATCCCCTTGGAAGGTGCCGCCGGAGATGGTTTGGAAGTTAGCCACCTTCCCTTGGAAGGTGCCGCCGGAGATGGTGCCATAATTGTTGGTTTCACAGCCGACGGTGCCGCGGACTAGCTCGGCGTTATCTCCAATGCGGAAAAGGCGTGCCTTCAATGCGCTTTCCGCCCCGGGCTCCGAGGAGGGCTGCAGGGCAAAAACGCCAGTGTCCAGCTGGCAACCGGAGGCAGCACTGTAGTACCAATTGCCATCGCCGCCACTGCTTGCGGGCTTGCCAGCGGCGTTCAGCTGGATGGTAATGCTATCGGCGGTGCCGTTCTCTGCGTCCAGATCACGGCTGCTGCGGGTGGCGGCTTCCTCCTCGGTGCTGCGGGAGGCGTCGGCCTCCTGTACAAGGGGTGCAGCCTTTTTGGCCGTGGTCTGGGCGGGTGCATCGAACACCGGGGCGGCTGCCAGTGCAGACACCGGCAGCAGGGACAGCAGCATACTGCCGGTCAGCAGGATGCTTACAATGCGTTTGGCTTTCATTGTTTTCGCTCCTTTCGTGTGGGGTTTATACGGGGATGTCGTTACCATAAATATACCATAAACTAGGCAAAAACAAAAGAAATTCTGCGCGAATGGGGGTTAAAACTGCGCGAATGGCTGAAAAAGGAGGGAAAACTAAAACACTGCTGCCCGGGGATGTTCTCTTTTGACACCAAAAGAGAACCAGAAAAGTGCCAGCGATTTCGACGCGCTGGAGCCACGAAAAAGGGGCTGCTCGCCCCTTTTAACCCCAAAGAGGAGGGCTACACCGGAAAAAACTGAAGATTCACGCCTGTTCGGCGTGAAGATCTTTTAACCGTTTTTTCCGGCTCCGCCGATTTGAAGCCCCTCAGTCTCGCTACGCTCGACAGCTCCCCCCGGGGGAGCGTTCTCTTCCGCAAGCTTTGCACTTTAGCCGAAAACTGTACCACCATGCCAAAGGCTCCCTCCCAGAGGGAGCTGGCAAAGCCGCAGGCTTTGACTGAGGGAGTTCACACCCCCTTTATGACAGAATTATGAATCTTTATAAACATTTTTGCAAAGGGCTTGACAGCAGGGCAAAAACGGTTATAATGGTCTTAGCACTCAGGAACAAGGAGTGCTAAACAAACAAAAGCGATACAAAAAGGAGGCAGGCGCTATGACGATGGATGCACGCAAGCAACGGGTCTTGCAGGCGATCGTGGCGCTGTATGGCCTTGAGGGCGAGCCGGTGGGCAGCAGCGTGCTGGCAAACTACTTTGACATGGCAGTGTCCAGCGCAACGCTGCGCAACGAGATGGCGGCGCTGACAAAGCTGGGTCTGCTGGAGCAGCCCCACACCAGCGCGGGGCGTGTGCCCAGCGCCAAGGGCTACCGGTATTATCTGGATAATCTGCTGACCGATGATCAGCCGCTGGACCGCGTTACCCGCGCCCGGGTGGATGCGGTGTTCGCCAGCCTTGACCACGAGCCGGAAAAGCTGGCACAGGGCGCTGCCAAGGCGCTGGCCGCCATCAGCGGCTGCACCGCCGCCGTCAGCACCCCCTGTGCCGAGGATCTGTGCATCGCCCATTACGAGGTGGTGCAGGTGGGCCGCAGCGCAGCCGCTGTGCTGGCTGTGACCACTGCCGGTTACGTCCGCACCCGGGTGGCGCGGGTACGCACCGGGCTTTCCCGGGAAAATGCAGCTGCCCTTGCGGCGCTGCTCAACCGCAACCTTACCTTTGTGGCGCCGGTGGATCTTTCCACCCGGATGCTCAGCGAGCTGTGCGGCCAGATCGCACCGGAACTTGTGCCGGTGGTCAGCGCCGCAGCCGCAATTTTGCAGGACAGCGTAAAGCCCCATGTATTTCTGGGCGGCGAGCAGTACCTGCTGGACTGGCCGCAGCTGGACGGCCGGGTGGGTGATATCCTTACCCTGCTGAACGACGAGGAACAGGCCGCAAGCCTGATCGCACCCCCGGAAAACCGCAGCGAAAGCGTGCTGCTGGGCGAGGATCTGGAACCGCAGATCCCCGGGCTGTGCATCGTGAGCGACCGGTATCTGGTAGGCGGCGGGCTGTGGGGCTCCATTGCCCTGATCGGCCCCACCCGGATGCCCTTCCAGAAGCTGATGCCCCTGCTGCACGAGTTTGCAGACCAGCTGGGCGAGGGCATGAGCGGCAAACGAAAAGACACCCCGCAGGCTGCCGTACCGCGGCGGACTGTGATCTATAAGGAGGATCTGGAATGAGCGAAGAAGCAAAGAACACGGTGCCCGAGACCGAGCAGCCGGAGACTGCCCCCGAGGAAAAGACCGCTGCCGCAGCGCCCGAACAGGCTGCTGCCGAAGCTGCCCCCGAAGAGGACAAGAAGAAGGACGGCGGCTGGTTCAACAAGAAGGCCCGGGAGATGGAGGCCGTTAAGGCAAAGCTGGATGCAGCGGAAAAGAACGCTGCACAGGCCAAGGATCAGCTGCTGCGCATGGCTGCCGAGTACGACAACTACCGCAAGCGCTCCACCCGCGAGGCCGACCAGAAGTTTGGCGACGGTGTTTCCCACGCAGTGGAAAAGATCATCCCCATTCTGGATACGCTGGATATGGCTGCCAACGCCCCTACCACCGACGAGAACTACAAAAAGGGCGTGGTCATGACGCTGGATAAGGCGGCAAAGGCACTGGAAGCCCTCCATGTGGAGGAGATCGAGGTGCTGGGCAAGCCCTTTGACCCCAACTTTATGAATGCCGTGCAGCAGATCCCCGCCCCGGACGGGCAGGAGAGCGGCACGGTGGTCACCGTTTTCCAGAAGGGTTACAAGCTGGGTGACAAGATCATCCGCCATGCAACCGTTGTGGTGGCCGAATAAACAAGCCGAACCTCCCGCAAGGGAGTTTGCAATAACATCCGCTTGACATCATCATAAGCATCATATAAACAAGATTTGTTCTTTCGAGAGGAGACTTCATTATGAGTAAGATTATTGGTATCGACCTTGGTACTACCAACAGCTGCGTAGCTGTTATGGAGGGCGGCGAGCCCGTTGTTATCGCCAACTCTGAGGGCGCCCGCACCACCCCGTCCGTTGTCGGCTTCACCAAGACCGGCGACCGTCTGGTAGGTCAGGTTGCAAAGCGTCAGGCTATCACCAACCCCGACAACACCGTTTCTTCCATCAAGCGTCAGATGGGCACCGACCACAAGGTGACCCTGAACGGCAAGGAGTACACTCCCCAGCAGGTCAGCGCTATGATCCTGCAGAAGCTGAAGGCTGACGCCGAGGCTTATCTGGGCGAGACCGTCACCGAGGCTGTCATCACTGTGCCTGCCTACTTCAACGACAGCCAGCGTCAGGCCACCAAGGACGCAGGCACCATTGCCGGCCTGAACGTCCGCCGTATCATCAACGAGCCCACCGCAGCTGCTCTGGCTTACGGTGTGGATAAGGAAGATGACCAGAAGATCATGGTCTACGATCTGGGCGGCGGCACCTTCGATGTGTCCATCATCGAGATGGGCGACGGCGTTACCGAGGTTCTGGCCACCAACGGCGATACCCATCTGGGCGGCGATGACTTCGACCAGCGCATCATTGATTGGATGGCAGACGCCTTCCAGACCGAGAACGGCATCGACCTGCGCAAGGACAAGATGGCTGCACAGCGCTTGAAGGAAGCTGCAGAGAAGGCTAAGATCGAGCTGTCCAGCGCAATGAGCAGCCAGATCAACCTGCCCTTCATCACTGCCGATGCTACCGGCCCCAAGCATTTGGATATGACCCTGACCCGCGCAAAGTTCAACGAGCTGACCGCTGATCTGGTGGATCGTACCATGACCCCCGTGCGCAAGGCTCTGCAGGATGCAGGTCTGCGCGCTTCCGATCTGAAGAAGGTCCTGATGGTCGGTGGTTCCACTCGTATCCCTGCCGTCTACGACGCCGTGAAGAAGGAACTGAACTGCGAGCCCTTCAAGGGCATCAACCCCGATGAGTGCGTGGCTGTCGGTG
>OGNE01000530.1_pt1 | contig 24295 bp, 25 predicted proteins | sample 1573401 | NCBI WGS metagenome assembly OGNE01 (sample SAMEA2581884, study PRJEB24529) | metagenome | biome: Human gut stool | place: China | collected 2011 | reverse complement strand
TAACAATCCGGCAATAGGTATCATGGGTATAGCGGATATGTTCTTGATAGGCTTCCTGTTCGGTCATGGAAAATCCCCCTTTCTTCAATTATGGGAAAGGGCGGCAGCATTTTCTGCTGTCGCCCCTTGATTACCCACCGGCAAGGACAGGCGGGGCTGTCAACGGTGGGTGCAGCCCATTTACTTGCCGTTGACTGGCTCGGCTGGATTTGCTATTTATATTATCATTCTTGTGTTTTTGCTTCTTGTCTGTTGTGCATGATTTGTATTTGATATATAAGAACGGGAATCAGAGAAATCAAAGCAAGCACACCAAAAACAATCGAATGATTTATAACTGCAAATATTGCAAACATAAGCAGTATCAACAACCATGGATTACGCAGATTTCTGTAATAGTTTTCCTTGTCCTCATAGGAAGTATGAAGTTCAAACGGCTTTCCATCATTCTCTTTTTCTACAATCAACAATTCACGGTTGAAGGTTGTAGTGTTGGTCGCAATGCGTCCGCCTTTTTCAGCCCATGGACGCCAACGCACCTTACCGACAGAATAGTTAAGATTGATATTTTTGAAAAATACCTTATAGCCCATATCTTCCAAAAAGAGGGAATAGTCTTTTGCATTCTCTTTCGATTTTTCTCCGATAAATTCTACACAGTATTTTACTTCATTAGGTTTACATTCTTCAAACTCATATAACATTTTCCCCGCTCGAATAAGACGATAGCCCTTCTCCGACATTTTATTCAGCCAATTCGCCTGTGCATTCAACAGACCACCAAAAAAATGATAACATTTTTTTCTCATACTGTACCTCCAATAATTCCACTTGCAACCTCTACAAGTTCATTAAGCCTTACAAGTTCTTTTTTCGCAACTTCTTTTCCCAGTGAGGTAATGATGTATTCTTTTTTTCTACCTTCACAATCTCCGCAAGGCTTAATCCATTTCTTTTCCTGCAAAGAGTTTAGCGCACCATACAAAGTGCCTGCTCCCAATGAAAGCCGCCCACCTGTTTTTTCTTCGATAAATTGCATGACAGCATATCCATGTTTTGGAGCATAGAGAGAAAGTAAAATGTAAAATGTCACTTCTGTAAGCGCACCACCTTTCATATTATCACGCATTGTTTATCCTCCTTGTTACGGTTACTGTAATAAATATATCACTAACCGTAATAGAAGTCAACAGCGTTCAAAGAAATTTGGAAATATGAAAATGAAGCAGCAACATCTTGGTGTTACTGCTCCATTCTTATACGGTATAGCGGTAGCCTTGGCTGCCTTTGTCTTGGTTTAGCTTCTTTACCGCACATGAGCATTTGCACCGGGATTATCATTACCATAGCCCTCCAGAAGATTGATAACTCCCCAAACACCTACACCTGCTCCGATTGCGGTTACTACCGTCTTTAATCCTGTTACTGCTGTTGTAAAAAATGACATTTTAATAATCCTCCTTGTTTTCCGAAGGAAAATGCGAGTCCTCTGACGAACAGAGGATTTTCCCTCGTTCTTTCTCTTAATTTTTTCGAAAAGAAAGAGTTTTGAGATGTATGAAAATACACAACAAAACTCTTTTTGCTTCTGGACATAATGTCCAGAGGTTAATGGTTCCATATTCAGTTGTAAGTTCTGTGCTTTAGGACATTCTGCCAAAAGTCGCTATTTCGTTGTATCGCCCTCAACTTCTCCACAATCAAAGGCATCATCTACCTCTGTGTCTGGTGTGACCTTCATGCGATGCAGATGCTTCACATAGTCCTCAATGTCAAAGGCATTTTTCGGGTCAAAATCGGACAGCTCTTTGTACCGCCTGTGCTTTGTTATATCAAACTTATCTGAGAAAAAAGGTCTCACGCCCCTAAGCTGCATAATACATTTTCCGCCATCCATGACCGCTATCTCATCCTGACTCATAAGCTCTTTTCCAGTCTTTTGGTAATTCAGACCGTAGGACTGGCTCGTACCTCTTGTATCCGAGATATTATAAAGGTCAATCGTTTCTTTACCCAATACTTCCGCTAACTCTTTTAACGTGGTCTTTTCCTTTCCTCCAAGGAATAAGGTGGTATCACAGTTGCCCTCTATGGTGTCTGCATTGTCCTTATAAATCGCCTTGAGCTGGGATTTTGACTGCAAAATAATAGAAGCTGATATTTCACGGCTACGGATTGTAGCAATCAGCTTCTCAAACTGTGGAATCTGCCCGATGTTCGCAAACTCATCAAGGAGCATACGCACATGAACCGGGAGCCTTCCGTTATAAACATCATCTGCTTTATCACAAAGCAGATTAAAGAGCCGTGAATACATGATTGATACCACAAAATTAAATGTGGCATCGGTATCGGAAATAATAACGAATAATGCTGTCTTTTCCTCTCCCAGAGTATCAAGCTCCAGCTCGTCATATTCCATAAGGTCACGCAGCTCCTTAATATCAAATGGTGCTAACCTCGCACCACAGCTAATCAAGATTGATTTCGCTGTCTTTCCTGAAACGAAATGTCAAGGACTTTTTAGTATCCCTACAATTCACTGCATGAGAAAAGCCACTGTAGATTTTACTCTACAATGGCTCTTAAGCACTTATAATTAATTCTTTTCATTTGCAAACTCGTGTCTAAACTGAAATGTATACTTGCTTACCAAATCCCTTTTCCATCTCCAAGCAAAATATTCTTTATATTCTCATTTATCTCAATCTCAGATAATCCTCGTTGGATTAGAGGTTGAATTACTTCTCTGCTTTCTCTTGTATGCGGAAGTTCCGAAGCCAGCCTATTAGCTTTATCTTCATATCCAGCTTTCAAATACAAAAAGCATAATGTGGCACGCATGGTTGATTTCTGTTTTTCGTTAATGGAAATAGGCAATCCTCTTTCCATTAACTCAATCGCTTCATCCGTATTTCCCTTTAACGCGAGCGTACTTGCAAGCCCTAGAATCATACCCGGCTTATTAGGATAAATCAACAATGCCTCTCGATATGTTTTTTCTGCTGAATCATAATCTCCTTTCCTTTGATACTCGACAGCTTTCTTATGAATATTGTATCTCGTTTCTTCTGCTCGAATCGTGTCCATCCCCACTAACAGATCAATACTTGTTTCAAAAATGTTTGCCAATGCAGGCAATAACGTTATATCCGGATATGACTCTCCACGTTCCCACTTAGAAACACTTTGCGGAGTAATTCGCAAATATTCAGCTACATCCTCTTGTGTAAGATTCTTCAAAATGCGATACTTCTTTAAATTTTCTGGTAAATATAACATAGCACCCTCCTGATGATTTATTTTAATAAAATCATATCACGAGCACTTATAAATTCAATGACGCAGTAGTTGTCCTCGACTCAACCATATGATTAACAAATGTATAGACTATTGAAACAAAAATGTTTCAATAGTATCAATAATTTTTCTAAAAAAAGAACTCGTATCACTAATATTTTTAAGGAACGGTATATGTATAAACACAATCTTTGTTTTCATATCACATTTTGAAATATATCTCAACACCTTTTCAATTCCTGCAATCACAGAATCCATGCTAATATGCTGATATCCCATCTGCTTCGCTATCATCTGTGAAACAGTACTTTTTCCAGCACGAGGTACACCTGCTATGATAATATATTTTTTCATATTTCACCTCTTCTAAATACCCCAAACTTCAAATTTACGCTCTCATCGAACACACCAATTATACCATGATATATACAATTCTTCTACATGCTTTTTTACCTAAGCAGTATGTTGTGATGCCTTAACATCATTCTCCAGCATCCTCTTTATCTTGTCCTTCATGGTTTCCTTGGCATCCTCATTAAAATGCACTCTCACACAATACATTGTGCCTCCTATCATCTTCCTAAGTGCTACCGGTGTGTGTGATTTTCTATTATCCATTTTGTGTTCTCCTTTTTTTGTTTTGCCTGATAAGGAAGAGCCTCTTTCAGCTGACAACCGGAAGCTGACAACCGACCTTCAAAAACTCTCAATTCCTTTTATTTATAGTTACTTTTCCTAAATTTACTTTTTCTTAAAATATTCCGTTGCTTTCGTTGTCAGAACTATATATACCCCCTAAAAATATAGTAAATATAAGGGTTTTAGGAATATAGAACCGACAACGAGATTGACAACGGGATAGACAACTAGTCGACAACCTCCTGGGCATTTATCACTGCATCCACTCCGCCGGCAATGATAGCTGTTCCATCTGCTCCTTGGTAATCGGTTGAAAATCCTGACCTTTGTTGTCAGGCTTCTCCCATCCTTTCTGCCGGCGATATGGCTCAGGGAAATGTCTTGGATTACTAAAGGCAATCCAATCACTACAGTTATTCATAATATCGTTAATCTCTCGAATTTCCCATTGTGCCGGATTTCCGTCATTCCCCAATGCCTCAGCATACAACTGCCTTGAACACACCATATTTGCTTGGCAATGCTCCAAATAATCAAGAATAAGCTCTTTCTTGGTATCTTCCTGCATAAACTGTTTCTGATACTCCCGAAGCTCTTCCTCAATCTTCTTTGGAAGCTTCAACTGAAAATCGCCACTCTTATAGATTACCATTGCTTCTGCCCACATTTGGTCTATATATTCCCTTGATGCTTTTTCATCATCAAGGATTTTGGAACAAACCCTGTCCCCCTTGAAATTATCAAGAAACGCAAGTATCATTCCTGCATCTGCATCTTCCGGCATGAACTGCTTCTGGTATTCTTTCAGGTAATCAGAGGACTCTTTACCAAGCATCAGCTTGAAATCTTCTGATCTAAATATCTCCATAGCTTCCGCCCACACTTGCTCGATATATTCCCTTGAAAGAGCTTCATTATCAAGAATATGACACTCTGCCCTCTCAGGATAAACCATGACCGGCATGAACCGTCTGTTACCGGTTCGGTCAAGCGGAAGCGTATCCATAGCATTGGATGTGCCACCAAATACACACTGTCTCGGTCTGTCCTTGGGCTGTGTTTCATAAGGTACTTTGTAAATGTCGCTCTGTCTGCTGATGAATGACTTAATATCTTCAATACTCCTTGCACTGGCTGTCGCTATCATTTCCGACAATTCTATGATTAGATGTCCCTGCATTTTTCGGAACACATTTTCATCATCAAGCTTTTTCAGATCATCGGTAAACCACACCGCACCGTCCATGTTTCCAAGCTGTAATAAAGTTTCTTCCGGACACGTTTTATTATTTTCAAGAATAGCATCAATCGTTTTTACTCGGTCATAGTGTCTTGCTTTCCGGTTTCTCTCATTCTGACCGTCCACATGGTCTGAATATTTCTCAACATAATATGCTTTTTCTATTTCCGTAAAAGTGAATCTCGCCCGCTCGTCCTTATCATTCTGCAGGCTGTACCCCTGATAACAATCCCAGTACACATTCATCTTCGTTCTCTCTGCGTCAATATACTCACTATTTTCTACATCAAATCTGCGGTCATTGTGCTTTGCGTCATAGGTTCCATGCTTGCCTGACCGTCCATTGTGCCTAGTTGCTTTCATGCTAATCTTTCCTTTCTTTCCATAAAAAAAGACCAAGTAAATCTCTCTACTCAGTCTTTTTATCGTAACAATATTTAGTTCTTTTCCCGAAGGGAATTGCAACGAAGTTGCTTAATCTTGTGAAGCTTTGCTACAAGCAATACCCAGTATTTAGTGGCGAAACGCCACTAACTGGGCAATGGTTGCACCCTTGACCGGCTAAGGCGCTTCGCCCTTAACCCGAGCGGAGTCTTTCTCCTACACCTTGCGTAAGACTCTACCTTTACAATCCGACAAACTTCTGTTATTCCTAATAGCTCTTTTAATTCTATTCTTTTCGCTAAATTCAACGATTTGGCTGTTTGATGATAATTATGAAGTGCTTGTATTGGTGTATTACTCATAACATTTCACCCTCCTTTTTCAAAACCTGAATTACTATTAGCTCTTGGTTACTTAATCTTTACAACTTCAGTATTTAAGATTTTTGATGTTTTAAATACTTTTGAAATATCACGTATATCTCCAATATTCAATTCCAAATGATCCTTTTCGCAATTTTGTGTATGAACCAAAAATCTAAACTCTTGTTGATAACAATACTTTTTCCACTTCCAAAATGCAATATTATGCATTCTGGAAAGCTAGGATAAAATTAGATTCAATGAATCTTGTGTTTCGTCATAATATTGGACAAATCCACCATATATTTCATATCCCTCTTTTTATGCAGCAGTACGCAATCTATTGAAAAACTCATCTTTATCCAATATTAGTAATGCTGTATCTCCAAAATTCTGAATATTTTCTTTTTGTTCATCAGTAAAACTGAAATTTTTACTGTATGGATTAACACCAAACATACAATAAGCATAGTCGTTAGATGAAGTTGTTTGTATTAGTTCATCTTTAATCTCTATTTTCTCACCTGTATCGGGTAAAATAAATTTCCCTTCATTGATATGAAACATAGCTTCAAATGAATCACCAATAACTTCATCTCCGTTATCACTTTCATGATTTCGAAACCATTCTAATGAATTCATATAAATCAACCCATTTTGTAAACTCTCAATCCGTTCTTCACTCTGAAACTTAATCAATGGGAACCCTTTAACTACCATATCAATCCCTCCTAATCTCTATTTTTTATTAGAATCCTCTAAAATGATGCAAATCACAACTTAATTCTTCATTTTTCTTGATAAAATCTAATAAATAAGATTCTGTGATTATAAACTGTTGGTTTCCATCTTTAACACGTGTTTTTGTAGCCAACATTTGTTCATTATCACTTGTTATCTGAAAACTATGAATGATTCGATTTCTCATATCGACAAGCTCTTCAAAAAGATTTGCTATTTTTGTATCAGATTTTTGGGTAATAGTATTTTTAATCGGCGTTGACAATCTTCCTGATTCTAAATCCATCAAATCATACCAACTATACTGACTATTATCATCTGAACGTAAAATATTTTCTATAACAAATGCATTATTAGCATTAAATACACACAATGCACTTCCTAACAGCTCCCGATATTTCTTTGAAGGCAATGCTTGCCTCGTATAGTTCTCATACATAATTTTAACCTCAACCAATAATTTATTATCATGACTCTATTGAAGGAAATAAATTGTGCAAAACTCTGCATACATTTTTGCATTATTCAATCTAACGCTGTCCAATAACAATGCCTGGAACAAAACCTCTCCTATATTCTCTACTCTTACCATTCCATGCTCTTTTTCTGTAAAACCGTCAATCTGCACTCCTTGTACAGCAACTTCTTTCCTCGCCACCAGACAATGCGTATATAATGCCATGATATATTTATCTGACATCAGAAACGCATATGTTTCGTTCCCTTGATATGTATATCGGCACTTTTCCAGATTTTCATGCGGTATATCGAAATAACATCTGACCGTTTCCAGATATACATCTCCATTATACTGCGGTTTCAGCTCCTTTGCATACCTTCTAATTGTTGCAAATATATTATTTCTTTCCATAGCAGTCTTGGTTCTCTTAAATACAGGCTTTTTTCCTCGCAGATCCATATACACATTATTTAGGATAGTCTTTACGGCATACTGTCTGAAATCACCTATACGCAACAAATACGATAACACCTCCAGCAATTTTTCCTTTGATGTTATCTCCTGATACTAATAATCCCCAAATTCAATATGATCCAGCTTCAAAGGGCAGCTCCCTTTCGCTATCTCACGCTCCATTACCCTGTTAATATCTCTCATTGATTCCATCTATATATCTCTCCTTCCCGCTTCTGGACATCGTGTCCAAAAGTATAAAAAAGCAGCTACAAGTATTTCACTCATAACTGCCCTGACGCTGTTACCTGATTATTCTATTCCTGCCGTTTTTGCAAATCCGGCTTTTCTATTCATAAGTTCCTCTTGTTTCTCCTTTGGAAGACACCGGAATATCTCATGATATCCCATTCCTGCCATCGGTTTTCCTTTCGCCAGAAGAAAAAGCTGCGTGTCAAGCCATTCCTCCCACAAATTTTCAAACATGCTCCGGCTATCCGTAAAGGTAATTGCATCTTCAAAACCCTATTGCGGTCTATAATACTGTAACTTAACAAATCCGTATCTTCCCGCATCCACGACAAGTATATTCTCAATCTCATACAGCTCTGCAAAAGCATCTGCAACCTTTCTGCATTTTTCCCTTTCACTGTCTGTAATGTATATTTCTTTCACAATTAACCATCCTCCTGTTTCAAAACCACACTAACTGCATCTATATCCTTAATCCCCAGAAATAAACCATTATCATCTTTACCATTTGCATACTATATGGTGCACACACGCACCATATTGTTATAAGTTCCCTGCCATTAAAATACAAGGTAGGAAAAGAGTTGCCTGTATGATTAAATATGATCCACTTTGGCAAACGCTTAAGGCTAAGAATATCAGTCAGTACCAGCTCATTAAAGATTATGGCATTGACAAAGCACAGCTTCAGCGGCTCCGGCAAAATATGGTGGTAAAGACCATTATTCTGAACAGGCTATGTCAGATACTTGACTGCCGTATTGAAGATATTATGGAATATGTTCCAGATGACAAGTAGAGGTATTGTTTATGATTGATTGACAATGCCTTTTTTGTTGCCCTTTTTTCTTTTACACCTTTGGACATTGTGTCCTGCTATTACTTTTATTATCTCCGTAAATATAACGATAATCCTCACAACAACAATAATACCACCAAGAACTCTCTTGCCCTGCTTTGCTAATCCAATTCCTAAGTTGCTTGTTGTGGTGGTCTTTCCGACTCCACCTTTCTGATTTGCGATTGCTATAACTCTACACATGATAAATTCTCCTTTGCTTTCTACTGATTTTCTTTTACGTTGCTTTTTCTGACTTCCACATAAGCCCTGTGGAATTTCTTTGTACCCTTGTTCGGGTATAAATCTGAAAACTCTGTTACTTCAATCTTGGGATTTCTCTGCAAAATCTTTCCAAACTATTTAATATCATTCTTTGTTCCCATCAATCGAACCTTTAACATCAATCTGCTCCTCCAAACAGGGCATACAGTTTTAGGTTTACGGTTGCATATTCCGGATACCGAATCTGTATTGCCTGCCAAAAAAATGGTGCATAGGCACAGCAGAATAGTTCTTCCATCGTGTACTGCCTACACTCACTAATCTGCTCCTCTGCGTCCTTGCAATCATCCACGCTTGGTGTGGCATTGCAATATAAGTTGAATGCCATTCTGACTACTTTTACGCTTCCGCTAGTCTGCCAACCTTCATGCAAACATTCTGTCTTTACACAGCCTGTCTTAAAATCATAAATGCGGTCCGCATTTCTTCTAGTATCGTTGTTAATACCAAGGCAATAGCAAAGTGCCTTGTGGTACACATCCTGATACCTTACCTCTTTTAATTTCTCGTAGTAGAATTTCTCATGTACATCGCTGATAAAAATAATGTTCTCTGCACCTAACGCTGTACTGTTCATGTTTTGAACCTCCTTCTTTTAAAATAAAAAGGACTTTACTAATTGTTTTTCACAACTAATAAAGTCCTAAGTTTCATATTCATTTCTAAATTCGTGCTAGGGATTTCTTACAAATTTTTTGTTCTTAGTAAATTCTTAGTAAATTGCTCCCTCAGAGTCCAAAACATACGATAAATTCGAGGGTTTCAGCGTTTTCGGAAAATACTGCCGTGGCAGATGAAAAAAACTTTTATCATAGTTTTTCTCCTTAATATAATAACCTCACCAGACAACAATCCAGTGAGGTCATATAATCACGCTTTTTGTTTAGGTACAAACTCAAGCTTGCTGATATCTGCCTGATTAATACCAGTACGTTCTAGTACATAATGTATCTGTGCTAACATCTCAGTATCATCCAATACTCTTGTCAGACCAACAAGTTTTTCATCATCCCAGACGGTAAGCACAGTTGAGGAATTCATAAGAGCCTTATACAGTCGATCTGGATAATTTCCTGATATCCAATGAACCGATAGAAACAACTTTTGAATCTGTTCTTTCGTAAACTTTTTTTCTTCTGTATATATAAGCATAATCTATTTCCCCCTATCTGTTATGATCACATCTCTGGCATTGCAGCATTTCATTTTCAACATCATCTTTATAAAAAACACCTGACCATTGGCAAATATTCTGCAAAATAGGCACAACAGATTTTCCTTTTTGTGTCAACATATACTCTACCCTTGGTTGGATTTCATCATAGGATTTTCTTTCAACAATCCTAACTTCTATCAGGTCTTTTAATGTTGCAGCAAGTACTGCATCCGTAATATTGCACATTTCTCTTCGAAGTTCACTGTATCGAAGCTTTTCAGCTGCATATAACACACATATTATGCGTGATTTCCATTTTCCGCCAAATATTGCCAATCCATATTCAAGTGGGTAACGTATATCATCATCTAATTTTTTCTTATATTTTGCCATTAAAAATCACGTTCCAGCTATTATTTAGTTTCATTATAGCTTGATGGTGATTCTTTTTTAAGTTACTATGAAATTTATTAGCAGTTCTTTGTTATATTTCTTTCTTATTCCCAGCACCTCCGATTTACGCTTTAACCCCTCTTCTACCTCAATACATTTGTATTATTATTGCAAAGCACCTCAAAATGATTTCGATGCGTTTTTATAAAACCTTCTTTTTGCAGCTTTGATATCTCCGTAGACATTGCTGCGCGGTCAATGCAAAGATAATCTGCCAGCTGCTGCCTGTCAAAAGGAATATCAAAGGACAAGGACGAATGTCTGATAGATTCTGCTGACAGGTATGACAATAATTTCTCCCTTGTTGTCCGCTTGCCAACATGTGTAATCTTATCATTCAGAATGAGTATCTTATTTGCCAGTACACTAACCAGATTGCGAATCAGCTTCTGATGATGCCCACATGCAGTTGGACAAGTAACCAGAAGCTTCTGTATATTTAAAAAAACAATCTCACAATCCTCATCTGCCACCACACTGATGTTCAGAACAGCACCAGGGCTTGCCGCATATGGTTCTCCAAAAAAATCACCAGCATGACATTTAGACAGAATATTCCGATGTCCCCAGAGATCCTCCTGAATAATAAGAACACAACCTGACAATACTAATCCCATTACCTGTGTAGAATCTGCTGCTCTGAAAATATAAGAATCCTTCTCTTTAGAAACTGTTACTGCCTCTACACAGTGCAATACAGATAATATCTCATTATCAGTAAGACCTTTAAAAAAAGGACTGTTTTTTAAAATAGGTAAATATTTTTTCAAAATCTCACCTCCTGTTGGAAATCAAACATACAAGTTGTATTTATTATAATATGATTCTAACAGAAACAAAGATAAAATTCTATTAATGGAGGGTAAAATGATAAGAAAAATTATACGTATTGATAAAGAAAAATGTAACGGATGTGGTGCATGTGCAACTGCCTGCCACGAAGGTGCCATTGATATTATAGATGGAAAAGCCGAGCTGGTAAGAGAACATTTTTGTGACGGATTGGGGGATTGCCTCCCAGAATGTCCTACAGGAGCTATTTCATTTGAGGAAAGAGAAGCACCTGCATATGATGAAGATGCTGTAAAAGAAGCACAGAGTAAAATAGCTGCTCAAAACCATGCAATGTCACCTCACACCGGCTGTCCAGGATCTAAAATCATGCAGATACAGCGAACAAAAACGCCTGAGACCGCAAAAACATTTTCAGGTGCAGATTCGATATCACAACTTGAGAACTGGCCGGTACAGATCAAACTTGCACCTATCAGTGCACCATATTTTAATGGTGCAAAACTTCTGATAGCCGCCGATTGTACTGCTTACGCTTATGCTGGATTTCATCAGGATTTTATTCAGAATAAGGTAACACTAATAGGTTGTCCGAAATTAGACCAGGTTGATTATAGTGAGAAACTGGCTGCTATTATTCAGAATAACAACATTCAAAGTGTGACAATCGTAAGAATGGAAGTTCCATGCTGTGGTGGTCTGGAGATGGCAGTAAAAAATGCACTTCAAAATAGTGGAAAATTCATACCATGGCAGGTTGTAACAATAAGTATTGATGGAAAAATTATTGATTAATAAGGAGATTACTGGAATGAATAAAAAAATGTTTTGTTTTCAGTGTGAACAGACAGCCGGATGTACTGGCTGTACAGGAAATGCAGGTGTCTGTGGAAAAAATGCAGATACAGCCAAATTACAGGATGAGCTGACAGGTGCATTGATTGGTCTTGCAAGAGCTGTAGACAGTGCATCAGCTATTTCTAAAAGAACCGTACAAGTCATAATTGAAGGTCTTTTTACAACAGTTACAAATGTAAGTTTTGATAATGCAGCAATCGAAAATATGATACAAAAAGTCAGAGCTGAGAAAGAACGACTGGTCCCTGACTGCAGCAAATGTCAGTCACCATGTGGTAAAACAGGCGAATACGACATGCAGCAGATGTGGAATGCCGATAAAGATATCCGCTCTTTAAAATCTCTTATTCTTTTTGGTATTCGTGGAATGGCCGCCTATGCTTACCATGCAAATGTTCTGAATTATGAAGATGATGAAGTAAACCGATTCTTCTGCGAAGCATTATTTAAGATTGGTTACGAAGAAAGTATAGAAACACTGCTTCCTACAGTACTTAAAGTAGGCGAGATCAACCTTAGGTGTATGGCACTTCTTGATAAAGCAAATACAAACAGCTATGGAATGCCAGAGCCCACTGATGTTACACTTACCATCGAAAAAGGACCTTTTATTGTCGTGACAGGTCATGATCTTAAAGACCTGCAGCTTTTACTTGAACAGACAGAAGGAAAAGGAATCAACATATATACTCATGGTGAAATGCTCCCTGCCCATGCCTATCCACTCTTGAAAAAATTTCCACACTTAAAAGGAAATTTTGGAACTGCATGGCAGAATCAGCAGAAAGAGTTTGATCATCTTCCAGCTCCGATTCTTTACACTACCAACTGTCTGATGCCGCCAAAAAGCAGTTATGCTGACAGAGTATTTACAACAGAGGTGGTTGCTTTCCCTGGCGCTGTTCATATTGATGAGAAAAAAGATTTTACGCCAGTTATCAAAAAAGCACTTGAACTTGGTGGCTATAAAGAAAATCAGACATTAAAAGGCATCAATGGAGGTACGAAGGTGACAACAGGATTCGGTCATTCAGCTATACTGTCACATGCAAATACTATAGTAGATGCTGTAAAATCAGGTGCAATCAGCCATTTCTTCCTGGTTGCCGGATGTGATGGTGCTAAACCGGGTCGAAACTATTACACAGATTTTGTTAAACAAACTCCTTCTGACAGTATCATCCTAACCCTAGCATGTGGCAAATTCCGTTTCAATGATCTTAATCTTGGAGAAATCAATGGTCTGCCACGACTGATGGATATGGGTCAGTGTAACGATGCTTATGGGGCGATTCAGGTTGCCCTGGCACTTGCGGATGCATTTGGATGTACTGTAAATGAGCTTCCGCTCTCCTTCGTTCTTTCATGGTACGAACAGAAGGCAGTCTGCATTTTGTTAACGCTTCTGCACCTTGGTATCAAAAACATCCGTCTTGGTCCTTCTCTACCTGCGTTTTTGTCTCCTAATATTCTGAACCTTCTTGTGGAAAAATATGGCATAGCACCTATCACCACACCAGAAGAAGACATCAAAGCGCTGATAAACACTCCATAACACCAATAAAGCCAATAAAGCCGATACAGGAATAAAAACCCTGCCTCGGCTTTTTCTTTTGTCATTCTCCAGGACACAAAATATCCTCATTCTCATCATATTTTCTTCACTATTCCCACCTACACTATAGATAAGATGTAAGGGGCAAAAGTAACAATCTCTATATCAACTATAGAAATAATGAATGAAATAATGAATGAAAGGATGAATGTATATGATTAATTTTAAAAGAATAAATAAATCCTGCGTAGCTGCAGTTATTCTTGCCATGTGTCTTATGACATCGGGCTGTGGTTCACAAAACTATACAACCAACAACAAAAATACTGATACCACCATAGCTTCCAGCATTACGGCCCAGGATACCAATGTAACTCACGCAGATGATGCCGATAACTACAAAACTGAAATAACAGGAGAATTCAGCATTACATCAACTGATGGTTCTACAATAACACAGAATGATTCCATATATACCATAACACAGGCTGGCGAATATACCGTTACCGGACTCTTATCAGAAGGACAGATTGTAGTTAATGCTGACGATAATGCCGAAATCACCATTGTATTGAATGGTACATCCATCACATGTTCTAACGGTTCACCTATTTATATTAAAAATGCTGATAATGTAAAAATCAAATCTGAGGAAAACACTTATAACTGTATAGTTGATGCAAGAGCTGAATCTGACGACAATCCAGACAATTCTTCCAGTGAAAATGGTAATGCTGCCATCTATGCAGCATGTGACCTTAAATTGGTTGGAAAAGGGGCATTATCAGTAACTGGCAACTATAACAACGGTATCCAGAGCAAAGATGACATTTCTATTAAAAATGTTACCATCAAGGTTAATGCTATAAATAATGCTATAAAAGGAAACGATGAGGTAGCTATAGAATCTGGTGAAATAATAGCTATATCCAGAAAAGGCGATGGCATCAAAACATCAAACAGCAGTCTTTCAACCAAAGGAAAACAGAAAGGAAATGTAATAATATCTGGTGGAAATATTGGTATATATGCTGCCTGTGACGGCATAGATGCTGCATATGGTGTAGATGTTTCAGGTGATGGAAATCTGAATATATATACAGATACTTATTCTGATTATAGTGAAGCCGTGGCTGCCGACAACTCCGGTTCTTCAGCCAGCAGCGTGGGAACTCCACCCGATATGAACAATACTCAGAACAATGGTAACATGGGCAATCCTCCTGATATGAATAACAGTAGCAGCAATCCTGGCATGAAAGGTAACTTCGGCGGTGGAAACAGAACTGCTAATGGTATGCCTGGCAATAACAGCTCAGGAAATTCATCTAAAAAGTCTTATTCTACAAAGGGAATCAAAGCCGAGAGCGAGATAAATATATCTGGTGCAGCCATTAACATAAGTTCAACTGATGATGGTATTCATGCCAACTCAGATTCTGGTGTTCTTGAAACCGGCGAAGATGGCAAGGGTATAATATCTATATCGGGTGGAACTATCACAATCTCTACAGGTGATGATGGAATACATGCAGATAAAGAGCTTAATATAACTGATGGATATATAAATGTTTTAACATCCTACGAAGGTCTTGAGGCTATAACAATCAACATCAGTGGTGGACAAAGCTTTATATATGCAGCTGATGATGGCATTAATGCATGTACCGGAGATGGCACATCTACTCCTCTTATTAATATAACTGGTGGATACATTGATGTAACAACTGGTTCCGGCGATACAGATGCTATAGATTCTAACGGCAGCTACACCCAGTCTGGCGGTATGGTTCTTGTAAAAGGCGGCAGTTCATCAGGTCAGGTATCTGGTTCTATTGATGTTGATGGAAATATTACTATAACTGGTGGAACATGTATAGCTTTAGGCGGTATATGTGAAACTCCTGTAAATTCAGTTAATGCTTACGTATTCAGCTCTGTATCCTTTAACGCAGGAAGCTACTCAGTAAAAGATTCCAGCGGTAATGAAATAATAAGCTTTACATTAAACAACAGTTACTCAAATGGCTGGATATGCACATCTGCTCTTACAACAAACACTGAATACACTCTTTACTGCGATGGTTCTTCATTAACAAACTGGACACAATCTGCAGGAACCACGGGTGCATCCAATGCCGGCGGCTTTGGCAGCAATCCTGGCGGTTTTAATGGTGGTGGCCGTGGAGGTAACATGAATGGCGGAAAAAATATGAATGATAACAGAAATATAAATGGCAATAATGCACCAAATAACAATAATGTACAATAACAATTGCAAACAATAGTTTGATTGAATCATTCATTTTTCGTAAATTAAGTCAAAGTCAGACAGCATATATGAGGAAAGCAGGTGCGCATACATCATAAGATGCACTTGAAGTTCAATTGTGATAGTTCTTAGACTTTTCTTTCTCTACCCAGCTATCCACAGACACGGATGTCTGTGGAAGTGAGATATGGGACATGGATGTCCCGTATCGAACGGTAGCGGAAACTACCATTACGTATATGAAAAGTCTTAGAAATATCCAATTGGAGCTTCTGGCATCGTTGATGTATGCGCACCTGCTTTCCTCATATATGCTGTCGTCCGTATATTACGAATATATGACTTCATCTAAATCATCTGTCTGCTTTTAATATGTAATATGGTGTAAAGTCATACTCTAATGTATCTGGCTTTTCTACCTTCAGAACTTCCCATTTTGAAATACATGGATGTGTCTTAGCATACATATCTTTTCTTTCAGCTTTCTCATATTTAAAGCCATGTGTTATCATGAAAATATTCCATCTTCTGTGTTCAATTCTTTCAAGCTCTTCTCGGTTATCTGTAAGAGAATATGCATGTTTTTCATAAATAATCCATTTTTTAATATCCTGATGCAATGATTGTGCTATACTTGATTCCCTGTCAAATATGCCCTTATTATGCCATACCTCATCTATTTCTTCTGATATTTTCTTATTCTCTTTAAGCTCTATTGAATCTTTCTTAAGACGTTCCTCTATATCTTCAGATAGCATAAACTTATCATCCACAACAATATTTTTATCTGCTTTATATCTGCTTATTATTTCATACAACATATTGTATCTATGATTAAATATCTTTGCATCATTTACAATATCACGATTAGTTATAGAAGCATATGAAAAAATATCTTTATTCTTGTTTATTGTAAATAGATTCTTCTCACCATAAATATTAGCAAAATCATTGTTTTCCTTAGCCCTGACAACTATAGGAATATTAATACAGCTATCACCCTTATTGTATAACAGCTGCTTCAATTCAATAAGTGTATTAGACATTGAATGTGTATCACTCATTGCCACAATAAGATATGTAAATAATTTGTCGTCATTACATCTTTTAAAAATACTGTTAAACTGTAATGTCCTTGCATCCGTATTAAAAAATCTTAAACATACCTTTCCATCTATACCAAATTGATCTGGTATTGTATCAAATGGAAATTTCAATTCATAATATTCAATACTTTTACCTTCATATATATCTTCTTTTATGAACTTCAATCCCTTCAGGACATCAACTGAAAAATTCTTCATGAAACTTCCTATTATTGATTCCATATCCTTATCAAATACATCTATGCATATAGTAGACTCTGCTGATAAAACCGACATATTAAGTCCTTGTATTAATGCACTCTGGCCAAATTCACCAAATCCAATGATTCCTATATGAACATCATAATCATCACCCTTATTAGCTGTATATACAGGATGTTCTTTATACATTTTATTGACAGCCATTTTATTAACATCTACTATGTCAAGATCAAAGGTTCTTGTATCTATTTTATCATAATACTGTCTTATCAGTTCTGCCATTGAATTGTCATTGCAGCACAGATGAATCTGCTGATACCCTTTATTTTCAAATGCATTTATATTTTTTTCAAAGCTCTTTGTAAATGCATTTAAACATTCAATATTCTCTATTGAATTATCATCACACAGAAAAACATCACTGAATTTACACATATCAAGCATTTTTATTACACTTTCAATATGCATATCCTGATACTTCTGCACAAACTTTACACCTTTATTTATATATTTAAGCTTCTTATCATCAGAAAGTATTGTGCTTTCAACCACTGTAACACGACAATCTTTAGTCAATGCATCTATAAGAGGAAACTTATATTTTCCTTCACCAATAACCAATACGCGCTTTTTATTTCTCTGGCTAAACAGTCCTCTGACATAGCTGGCTGGTTTTCTGATAAGAACTGCTAATGCACCTATTGTACAGAATGGCGCAACAATAACAGCAATACAATACACATATGTTATTATCCCACTTAATATGCCACCACCTGTTGCCTGCATATACGCAATAGCTTCTTTCTGCTTTATATCCGGATCTATCTTATACGCTTTAATTGCATTCTGTATGTTTAATGTTACTTTAAGAAACGGATTATCTACATTATGGTAGAAAAATATACCTTCAATCACACATATAATAAATACTGCAAGTGCCGTATACCATAGATAATCTTTGTATTTATTTCGCTTCATATTAATCTCCATTTCTGTGCATGAAAATCAACATTTTCATACCCTCTCCTTAGTTTTAAAAATCAAAAAATTATTTTTAATTATATTAATTATGAGTAGCCTTTTCTGGTTTAGCAGTAATAACAAATGCATTCACACTCCCCTCACATAAAACAAGTATCTTTTCAAGCTGTGCTATTTCCTGCTCTCTGTTATATCTTGTACTTACGTAATAAGATATTCCATCAACTATATGTTCTTTCTTCGCTTTAAAATAATTCAGCTTAGTTGGTGGCAATATTTCTTTATCAACATCAACTTTTCTTGCAACTGAATTTATAACTACTGTTTCTTTAACTGCTGCTCCCTTTTCAGCAAGAGGCTTACCATCTAAGATAAACTCACCAGGATTAATACCGCATATTTTAAACATACCTTTTATTTCTGCAAGCTTGGCATCAAATCCATAGCTTGTACCAACAAGAATAAGATACTTTTTGTGTTCCTATTTTTCAATCAGTAGTAACTCTTTTCAAATTTCACCTTGCATATGTCAATTCTTCATTTCCCTTATCGTAATCAAACCTACCATCATTCTTTTCTTCTATCGCCTTAATAATATGATAAGTGTATTCGTTATAAGGCGTTGGTATTCCAAATTCTTCTCCCATACGCATAAGTGCACCGGAAAACATATCTATCTCGGTATGTCTTTTAGCATCTATATCCTGAAGTGTAGAGTATCTTGCTGTTGGCGGCACTGCACTTCCACGTGACGATGAATTATCAATAACACTTAAATCTATTCCTTTTGCCTTAGCTATTGTTTCAAGCTCATGTCTTAAACCATCGCTTATAGCCTTCATATGTTCACTATCCCTGTAACATCCGACACCTGCACCAAGTACTGCCTGTGGAAGATTATTACTTACATTAAGTCTGAACTTACTCCACATCTCTTCTTTTATATGCTCTGTCACTCTGTAGTTAAGCCTGCTGGCTGCAAAAAGCTCATCTATCAACTTTATCCTGTCACTCACAAGTGTCTGTTCTGATATTTTGTCTGATGCAGATACCTTATCTGCTGTTTCCCCAAAAATAATTCCTATTGTTGTATCAGGATTAAAGTAATATCCCCTGCCATCTCTATGAGAGGCAACCTTTATAAGTGAATATACAATATGTGACATGCCTATCCTGTCTGCAATGATATCTTCACTGTCAACACCATTCATAAGACTCATAACTATAGTGTTTTCTCCAATAGCTGTAGCAATGTTGTCAAGTGCTCCTTTTAAAGCTCCATACTTTAACGAAACTATCAAAAGGTCAACGCCTGTATTATGCGCTTCTTCGGGTGTCCACACCTCTGGTCTGTATACTTCATCGTTTATAAGACAACCTTCTTTTCTCAGCCTTTCCTGACGTTCTCCCTGTGCTATTAGCCCCAGCCTTACATCCTTTAAGCCTGCAAGTCCCCATATAACATATGAACCTACAGCTCCTGCTCCTAATATAGCAACGGTCTTTATCTTCATGATGTTCTCTTTCCTCTTTTCTATAAAATATATTTCTAGTTATACATATGGATACATTTCTGAATATACTTGGCCATATACTTATATTTCTTACACCAAAAATATCTTATTCATATTTATTATATTTGCAATCTGCTGCTTTATCAACCTATTATTTCATACTATTATTTTCAATACTGTTATTCATATCCTATTTTATTTTTTACCTATTGTTCATACTATTATTTTACCAAAAAAGCGGATGTCTGAATAACAAACATCCGCTTATATTTTATAACTGATATGATGTAAACGTCATAAGACAAAAAGTCTTTCTTAACCTACATGATAAGATTTTTTAACGCTTACTTAGTATGCAACTCCATTAGATACTTCAACATAGTAAATATTAACTCCGCCATCCTCGGCTATAAGATAATATTCACCTGCAACTGGCACTCTGAATGAAACTGACTTAAGTGAATTTCCTGGAATCTTTGATGTAGATGTAATATCCTTTCCATTCTTATCAACTATCTTAATAAGTCTTGATTCATCTGTGCTTGAGCTTGTTGCATATACCTTCACCTTAGCTTCTCCAGCTGTTTTAAACGCAATAGCTCTTCCACTTGTACTGCCTTTACCAGAAAGCTTGATTCTTCTTGTAAAGTCTATTCCTTTATATTCCTTTCTGCTCTTATCTACTGTAACTGTTGCTTTGCTTCCGGCAACAATCTTAAAGCCGTCAACAGTAAGTGTTGATTTTAACTTTCCTGTATTTACATCATTAGCATTTAGAACAAGCTTGGTACCGCTTACAGTCGAATCTGTCTTTGATTCTGTAGCTTTAGTTGCTTCTGTTGTTTTTTCTGTTACCTTTGTTGCTTCTGTTGTTTTCTCTGTTGCCTTTGTTGTTTCTGTTGTTTTTTCTGTTGCCTTTGTTGTTTCTGTTGTTTTTTCTGTTGCTTTTGTTGTTTTCTCTGTTGGCTTTACTTCACCAGATGTCTTGCCTGTAACACTTATAACCTGATTAGCTACACCAAAATGTGCTCCAAGTGTTGAATAACTTCCCTGTGTTTCGTAAAGTCCCTTCGTATTAATAGTTCCATCAGAATTTCTTAACTGCTTGTCTACATTACCATTAAGATTGATAAAATCAACAGCATTTTTAAACATTCCTGATACTTTAGATGGATTATCAACTACTGTACCCTTCTTGTCGCCACTAACAACTGGTGTTGGTAATAATCCTGATAATCTGTAATACTTACCTGTATTATAGTATATAGAATCACTCATATTACCTGTAAATTTATCTGAGTCTATAGCATTTACTGAAACAAGACCTACGTACACTGCCTTATTTGATGCTCTGTAGCATAAGAAGTTGCCCTTCTTTGCTGACTTACCATTGCCCCATGCTGTGGCATTCATGATTGTAAGACCTGATGGATTGTTGTTGTCAGTGAATCCTGTTGCCCCATTGTTAAACGAGAGACAGTTAAGTACAACATGAGGTGTACCTACACCTGAACCACCGAGCTTAAAGCCATTCATATCTCCGTTAGCATAATGAACTCCGTTAGATAATGTTCCATTGCCGAATGAAACACAGTTTCTTATAGTTATCACACCGATAGGACCTGTAGCTGACTTAGCGAAAAGATCCCATCCATCATCAGAGTTGCAATATGATATACATCCATCAAATACATTGCCTTCGCCGCATGTAAGCTTTGCTGCAAAACCATCTGCATTTTCACCTGTACCACCCTGGTCTGGATAATCACAGTTATCAAATGCTGTACAGTTGATTATAAGGTTGTTTGATGGCCATAAATCTTTAGTTGCTGCTGTTGTGTCATATCTTGATATCTGAAGTCCTGAATCTCTGTTTGCTTCGAATACACATTTTTCAAATATGTTGTTGTTACCAGCAAGTAACACGCCGTTATCACCAGCTCCATAGAAGTTGATTCCCTCAAAATACCAGTAATCTCCATCTACAACAACACCTCTGTTTGCGCCATTAAGTGTCTGTGCTGAGAAATCAAACTTAACCTCTGCACCATCAGCTGCTTTTACAACTATATAAGCGCCGCTGTTTCCATTCATGGCATTATTAATAACTATCGTATCTGTAAACTTGTAAGTTCCAGCCTTAACTATGATAACATCTCCTGCCTTAGCACTGCTTATAGCTGTAAGAATATCAGATGCTGACGAAACATACTTTGCATTCTTAAAATCTGAATCCTTCTTTGTACTTAAATCTGTATATGCACCTGAATATGAGAGACTTGTCTTATCATAACTGTTTTTAGTATCTGAACCTGCACCTGTAGTTTCCTTCTCAGTTACCTTTGTTGCTTCTGTAGCTTTAGATGTAGTAGCCTTCTCTGTAGTCTTAGTTTCTTTTTCTGTTGCCTTAGATGTAGTAGCCTTTTCTGTAGTCTTAGTTTCCTCTTCTGTTGCCTTTGTTGTTTCATCTGTAGAAGGCTCTGGAGTTACTATGTTGGCATTAGTTCCACCAACAGCCACAAGCTCTGTGTTTTTATAATTCGTAACAGTTGCTTTTAAATCCTTATCTACAGCATAAGCTGTGTCGTCTTCATCACTGAACTTCCAGTCAATAACACCACCGCCAAGGCTTCCTGCTCCCTTAGAAGATGTAACAAGTGCTGGAACATCCTTTGCTGCCACAAGGCTTCCTGCCTTTACTCCAAGATCCTTAGTTGTATCAAAGTTATCGTATGTTGTGCCACCAGCTACTGTCTTGTATGATGATGGTACCTTTTCACCTGCAGAAGCAGCCAGATATGCATCGAATGTTGCTGCATTGGCAGCTTCACCTGTAACTGATGCTGCATTAGCATATATGATACCTGTTGCTCCAACTATTTCGTTGCCATAAGCTTTTATGATGCCGCCGTTCTCACCTGAGAATGTGCCTTCGCCTAAAGCATCAGAACCCTGATTAGATGAAAGCATAGGATACTTGCAGTTTCTGAAGTAGTTGTTCTCTACATATACAGAAGAACCCATAGTTGAACCTACACCATACTTTGCGTTACCATCATAATAATTGTTATACATATGTACTGACATAGTTCTTACTCTGGCATGTCTTGAGTCTGAATGATCAAACCAGTTATGATGATAAGTAATGTAGTTAGGACCACTCTCGCTCTTCATACCACACAATGAACATTTACCTGAATCATAGAAATGTACATATGAAACTGTTATATACTGTGAATCACCCTTTATATCTATAGATCCATCACCTTTAGCCTGGTCAGCGTCCCCACCAACCTTGCCATAGTAAAGGTCTACGTTATGTATCCATACGTTGCAGTTAGCTGTATCTAGTGAGATACCATCATCCATAAAGTTAAGTATTGAGAGGTTTCTCATTTCTACATTACCTGCATTTCTTAAAAGGAAACCGAAGCCGCTTATGCTTGCGTCCTCGCCAACTCCTTCAAAAGTCATGTTAATATTAGAATAAGCACTTGCTCCTTTTATCTGCACACCCTCAGATGAGCTTGAAAACTTATCCATACCCGAATCTGTAAGACATCCTATTACTCTTACATCAAGTGCCCTTGTTTCTACACCCTTACTGGCACTCTTTGCATATGCATCAATAATTGTCTGGAGTCCTGTGTACTCCTTCTCGCCCTTTCCTTCCATAATGCCTGCTGTTACAGTTTTAGCATTATCATTAGTTACATAAAGAACGATTGAATCACTCTTAAGTGTTCCATCTTCGTTATATGCTCCTGAACCTGTCTTGTATCTTGATTCAGAAGAAAATGCAAAGCCTGATCTGTCATATGAGCTTACCTTAAGAACATCTGTAACCTTAGCCTTAGCTGTTACTTCTTTTCCATTCTTTACTGGTACTACCCTGATAACATAGTCTCCTGCCGAAAGACCCATGGCATCTACCCTGTAGTAACTCTTGTACCTTCTTATAAGTTCATTGTCGATTCTTGCATATGCTGAATCTGACTGTGAAGCCTTTTTGATATATGCTGTATATCCATCGGCTTCCTTGTCAATAGACCACTCAGCGTAAGCTGATTCAAGCCAGCCCTGCGCTGTTCCATTGAACTGTACTGTTCCAACCTCTGCCTTTGCGGTAGATATTGTAGTTGGAATAATGACACTTACAACCATCAATGCTGCAAGTATCCATGCCCATCCTTTGCGGGCCCCCTTGCTAATGTTAGCTTTCATGTTTTACCTCCTCATGCACATGTTTGTGCAATATGCTTTAACATATGATGTCTTACTTGCTAATCTTAGCAATATCACACAAAAAAGTACATAGGATAACATAGTAAATTAGTACCATTTATTAAAATTATGTTTCATATTTATTAAAAGTTTGTTTCCATATAAATATATTCTATATTGTTGTTTAACACACATTCTTAACGTACGGACGACAGCATATATGAGAAAA
>OGNE01000525.1_pt1 | contig 24515 bp, 21 predicted proteins | sample 1573401 | NCBI WGS metagenome assembly OGNE01 (sample SAMEA2581884, study PRJEB24529) | metagenome | biome: Human gut stool | place: China | collected 2011 | reverse complement strand
CACTTTATGAATCTGGTGGATGAAGCCGACCTGTTGGCTCTGATGGAGGAAGAAGATGCGGACGCTTATACCGCTGAAAAAGAAGCGGCGGCGCAGGCGGAACAGGACAAGCTGAAAGCTGAGGAAGAAGCCAAGAAAGCCGCCGAAGAAGCGGCGGCATCCGGCACGGAACAGTCCAAGGAAAATAAGGTCACAAAGATCGCATCCGGCTTTCTGGGCGTGGTGGTGCTGATTGCGCTGGCGGCAGGCGGCGGCTTCTATTTCTATCGCCAGCAGATGCAGAAGAAAAAAGCCGAAAAAGAAGCCCTTGACCCCGATGCAGATTACACCGAGGACAAGGGCGATTTTGAAATTCCGACCGATGTGCCGGACGAGGACGAAGCCCCGGACGAGCAGGACACCGAACCCATCTGATTTCAAGGCGGCGTTTGCCGCCGTACATAGTCAAATTCAATAAAGGCTGATCTTCTTCCAATTTGCAGGGAAACCCATTGCACAGAGCAATTCTTCTTCTGAAATATGCGTGGTGGATTTCAGAAAATTGTCAACCTGCGCAGTTAATACCCGCTTAAACTCCAGAAATTCCTGCTTCGACAAAAGGTATCGGAAAGCGATTACAACAGCGAACAAGTCGTTTTTGCCGCATTGATACAGACCACGTTCTTTGGGAATACCGAGTTTAACATGAAGCTCCATATCAGGAATCGTGTCCTTGGAGCGATAAGAAAAAAGCCGTTTAAACTTGCACGAATACAAATAAAAAATGAGATAGACTATTCTCAATGAAAGTCCATCTCATTTTTGAGTTATTTAGACAACAACTCTACAGATTGTTTTTAATCAGTCGAACAAGTGTCGCAGCATGTAGTGCACGAGCCAGACTCTACATGTTCAAAGACGATTTCCAGCATTTCTTCCGAAAAACCTTCGCGAACAATGGTCATGATAATTCCTCCTTTCTATTATTTCTTGCAGACCTCTTTATAATAGAGATTGACAAGCTTTCCTTGGATTTGCTTTATCCTGTGGCATTTCTGTTTATTTCCGTATAGAATCCTCTGGGATTTACACCCCCCCTGACAAATTGGGAGAATGCTACATTTTTTGCATTCTTCATCTTCTATGATAGGATTTCTGAAAATTTTATAGTAATCGTTATTCGTATCTATGCCATCAAAAACCGTTCCGCAAGCATACTGTTTTCTTCCCGAGAGCCGATGACATTTGTATAAAGTTCCATCAGCATCAATACAGATTCTATTTTTTGTTGTCATTCCGCAAGAAAAAGCATTTGGCATGAGTCCAAAAGCACCAACCATTCCAACGGTTTCGTCATATCTCGGCTTATACAAAGGAAAGCCTTCATCGAACTGAGTTTTTACAGCTTGTAAAAATGGATGTTCAATATGTCCGTGAAAGTCACTGATAATTTCGTTATCATTATCTAAGGTCAGTGGAGCAAAATACATATACAGAGAAGACATATCATGTCCCTCAAATGCTTTTTTCAGTTCAACATAGATTTCTTTTGCTCTCTCGATTTTACTCGGAGCAAAATTAAGCCTAACATTAGTCGTAATATGTCTGTCGAGCAACTGTGTGATATTTTGTACTACCCTACCGTATGCCTTCTCCTTAGCTATGTCAATATAGCGTTTAACTTCGCCATACTTGGCACCAATTTCATCGATAGTGATTTGGAAGGAAAGATCGGAATATTCACGCTGGAGATAATCTATCATTTCCTTTGTCAACAAGGAGCCATTGGTTGTTATATGGGATATAATCTCATATCCACTTTCCTTTAGCTGCGCTGTTATATATTTTATTATCTCAAAATTGAGCAGAGGTTCGCCACCGAACCAATTTATCGCTAGTTGTTTTTCAGGATAATTTTTCTTTATATACTTTACAGTTGCATCTGCGATTTCTCGAGTCATAGGATATTGTCTGATTCCGTGTTCAAAACAATAGTAGCACCGTGCATTGCATTCGGTTGTCGTGAGAATCGTAACATTCTGAACCGGATCATCCATTCCCTTGATTCTCAACTTTTCAAGAGCCAACAGTTCGTCAAAATCATCATCAACTAAAAAGCCCATCTTCTTGAGCTGGTCACAGCATTGAGTATCGGAAAAATCTCGATTTACAAATATTTGCATATAGATGTCTTTGCGCAAAACAACAAATGCGGTTGTGTGAGTATTATACAGCAAAAAATTATTTCTATCATCATCCTGTTCAGTTGCGATAGTAAATTGAGAGATTTTCACGTTCAGTCACCCCCTTTGTGCGCATTTTATATAGTTGAATTGTTAAATAGTATACTCTTTTTAGTGAATTTTGTCAATGCGGCAAATGATTATAAATACAATCAACTTGTTAAACCTACATAGATTTTGAATCTTGGGAGGAATGCTTATTGTCTTATCAACTTGTTATAGCGGAAAAACCATCTGTCGCTATGTCCTATGCAAAAGTCCTTGGCGCAACCAACCGCAGTGACGGTTATCTTGAGGGTAACGGCTATCTTGTCAGCTGGTGTATTGGGCATCTGGTGGAACTTGCGCCGCCGAATGCCTACGGTGAGCGGTATATCAAGTGGAGCGTTGCTGACCTGCCTATCCTGCCGCAGAAGTGGCAGTACCTTGTGTCTGCATCCACAAAGAAGCAGTTCGGCATCCTGCAAGACCTGATGCACCGCCCAGACGTTGAAAGCATTGTCTGCGCGATGGACGCAGGGCGCGAAGGAGAACTGATTTTCCGGCTTGTCTACCAGCAGACTGGGTGCAAAAAGCCCTTTTCTCGCCTGTGGCTTTCCAGCATGGAGGACAGTGCAATCCGGGATGGCTTTGCAAACCTGAAACCGTCAACTGAATATGATGCCTTGTATCAGGCTGCACTCTGCCGGGAACGTGCCGATTGGATGGTCGGTATCAACGCTTCCCGGCTTTTTTCGTGTCTGTACGGTCAGCCTTTAGCAGTCGGGCGTGTTATGACCCCTGTGTTGGCTATGACAGTGGTTCGGGAAGCTGCAATCGCCGCCTTTGTGCCGCAGAAGTTCTACACCGTAGAACTGGAACTGACCAGCGGATGCACGGCATCCAGCCGCCGCATTTCTGAAAAAGATGCGGCTGAGAATCTGCTTGCGGAGTGCCGAAAGGAGATGATTTCCACGATCCAGAAAGTGACCCGCAAGGAAAAGTCCGAGAATCCACCTTTGCTCTACGACCTGACCACACTCCAGCGTGACGCAAACCGTCTGCTGGGGTACAGCGCACAGCAGACGCTGAATTATGTGCAGAGCCTTTATGAGAAGAAACTTACCACTTATCCGCGAACTGATAGCTGCTATATCACCGATGACGATGAGGAAATGCTGGCAGAACTTGCGGATGAGCTGGAAGAATTTCTCGACATTGCCGAAAATACAGCGGATTCCGCTGTTCCCCGGACACGGCGCACAGTCAACCGGGATAAGGTCACAGACCATCACGCTATCCTGCCTACCCGAAGTATGCTGCAAGCTGATTTGGATGCCCTTCCTAAAGGCGAGCGGAACATTCTGAAGCTCATCATTGCCCGGACGCTGATGGCGGTCAGCAAACCCTACCGCTATCTGGAAACAATGCTCACCACCGAATGCGCTGGCGAGGAATTTACTGCCAAGGGCAAAGAGATTCTGGACGAAGGCTGGAAAGCTGTGGAGCGTAAAGTGCTGGCAGATATTCTGAACCGAAAACAGGAACTTGCCACACTGCCGGCTATGGAAGAAAGCGAGTGCGCCATCCTCAATGCCGAGATGAAGGAAGGAAAGACCACACCGCCAAAGCATTTCACTGAGGACACCCTGCTGCACTCGATGGAAATGGCCAGTACAGACAGTATGCCGGAGGGCGTGGAACGTCAGGGCATCGGCACTCCGGCAACCCGCGCCGCAACTATTGAAAAGCTGGTACAGAAAGGTTTTCTGGAACGCAAGGGCGAGAAAAAGACCAAGATTCTGTTGCCGACTGACAAGGGCAAAGCCCTTATCACGGTGATGCCCGAAGAAATCCAGTCCCCGGAAATGACCGCTGACTGGGAGACGAAACTGCTGCGCATCGAGCGCGGCGAGATGGAGCCGGAAGAATTTATGACTGAAATCAAAGATATGATCTCCTCGCTGGTCAATACCACCGAGGCTATGAAGGGAGCAAATGTGCTTATGAAGAACAAGATCGTTGGTGTCTGCCCGAACTGTGGTACAAATGTTGTCGAGCGTGAGAAGGGCTGGTTCTGCGACAACAAGCCCTGCCGCTTCGTGCTGTGGAAAGATAACGCATTCTTCAAACGGTTAGGAAAGCGGCTGGATTCCCATGTTGCGGACAAGCTGCTGCGGGATGGCCGTGTCCGACTGAAGGACTGCAAGAGTGCCAAGGGCAAGACCTACAACGCTACTGTGCTGTTGTCCACCGAAGCGGATGGCCGCAGCAAATTCTCTCTGGAATTTGAGGGTGGACGCTGATGGAGCAGAAAAACGAAGCCCTCTATCTCATCAATGGGGACAGATTCCTGCATCTGCGGGAAAACGGTGCCGGTGTCGGTTTTGCCACCTACGACTGCGCCACTGGTGAGCCGCAGGAGTTCGGTCAGATTTCCAAACAGAATCTTCCTCCTGATGGTCAGAACGCCATTCCTGCCGCCCGGAACTGGTATCTGTTTGAGCTTTCCAGCGATGACCGCAAGGCGATTCAGGAGGTCAGCTTGCAGCACCTCGATACCATTCCGCAGTCTGGTGTCCGCAGGCGGCGCATCTGGGATGACCCCGCGATTCCCAGAGATGATGTCCGGCTCATCAACAGCCATTACGATGACCTCTATCGTGTGCCGAATCATGGCGTAGTGCAGGTTGACCGCCTGGACGGCAGCAGTTACACGGCACGGGTCGAGCATCTGGACGACTACCATTTTGATTTGGGCGAATACGGCAATGTCTATCACATCTGCCAGTTTGGTGAAATGATGGAGCGCAGCGGTTCGACCGCCTATCCTGAAATCCAGACACAGGACGAGCAAGGCGCATGGGAGCTGGGCGGCAAGGGTTATCTTGCCATCCAGAGTTGCGAGGATGGCTGGGATTATACCCTTTATCACAGCGATTATTCTGTGATGGATGGTGGGCAGATCGACGCACCCGAATTGACGGTTCAGGAAGTCCGGGAGGAGATTCTGGAAGCGCACCACATGGAAAAAGGTCGGCGTGTGCTGAAAGACTATGACCTCATCGTAGACAAGGTTGCGGAAGCCGAGGAACTGGGGCTGGACAGCCGCCCTTCCACGCTGGAAAAGCTGGCGGAACTGACAATCGTAAAAGAAAAGTGCGATGCCCCGGAGTGCAATCCTACCGTCTGCCGGAAAGTGAGGGATGCCCATGAACTTTGACCATGAAGAACTCATGCTGATGATGCTCTACAACACCGGCACCCGGCTTGGGCTTATCCACGAACTGCAGCTCATGCAGTGCTACCTGATGCCCGATGAGATTGCTCTCCGGGAGCTTTCCGAGGGCGTGGTCGAGAAGTTAAAACTTATGACCGATGCCCAGTTTGCCGAGGTTGAATTTCCCCTTGACTAATTTTTGCCGCCTATGGGCGGCGTACATAGTAGGTTTCAGTTTGTTATGCAATGTGGTATAATTAGTCGAATCCCCGACGGAAGGAGCAAGACGATGTCAAAAGCACTCTATATTATAGGAAACGGTTTTGATAAGGCACATGGCCTAAAAACAAGCTATTGGGATTTTAGAACTTACTTGGAAAGCACCCATTGGGAATTTCTTCAGGCATTTGAAAAACTTTACGGCTTTGAGCCGCTCGATGATCTTGACCCTTATGTTCCAGAGGGCGCAAAACTTCGGTGGGAAAAAATGTTACAAGGTGAGCTGTGGAGCCGCCTTGAAGATAACATGGGACATCCTAACATCGCTCAGATGGAGAATTTTTCTGACTGTATTGTTGATGATCTTGATTTGGACAGCGGAAATGTTGGAATCCGTGATACCTTAGATGAATATTGGAGAAGAGAATATGGTTTTATAAAAAAGCTACAAAGCTATATAAAGGAATGGATTGAATCATTTGATACCACAAAAATCAAACCCAGAAAGAAGGTTCTAATTAAAAGTACTGATTACTTTTTTTCATTCAATTATACTGACACATTGGAATCAGTGTATAAGATCACAGATGTTTTTCATGTTCATGGTGGAATAGATTCTATCTGCGATAGAGAACCGATTATGGGGCATTGTAATCGAGAGCAAATTAAAGAATATCGAGAAAAAGCTGTAGAGGCAGGCAATCTGTGGGATGAAGGAGCCGCCAGTATAGATGATGCAATTGCCGATTATCTGGAAGAAACCTACAAGGACACAGCTCAGATAATTTGGTTTTCTGATTATTTCTGGCATAGATTATCTGACATCAATCATGTCACAATTATTGGATGGTCAGCCGGTTCTGTTGATATGCCCTATTTGAAAAAAATAGTTGCGTGTATCCCAAAACATACCAAGTGGACGGTCTATTTCTATAATCCGAATGAAAAAGGCGCACTTGAAAAGGCATTAAAACTATGCGGAGTAAACGTTAAAGACATTGAGCTTCTTCAATCTGATACATATTGGGACTGTTGATTTCAAATCTTGAAACCATCAAAAATACAGTCTTGATACCACCGTCGGATTCATGCTATACTAAGGCTACTTTATCGTTTCAGATTCAAAAACAGAAAGCGAGGAAAGCCAATGGACAACGAACGCCGCTCCCCCATCGACCGACTGCTTTTTGCCACCTTCTTGAAGGGGCGTACATCTTCCCGTGACTTTTGGGATGAAAAAGGTGAGATGTCCCCTGAAGACAACCAGAAGATTGTGAACGAGACCAACGAGATCATCAATGATGATTCTACCTACCCGTTCATCAGCTATCTGACCGATCTTCTCGCAAAATCCAAGCCTTCCGATGCCGCTGTCAAAAAGCTGCATGACCTCATCGACCAGATTGCCGCTGCGACAGGGCATGACAGCACCGATATTTTCCGGGTGCTTCTGGCAAAGCTGATTGAAAAGCCTGAAGAACAACAGACGTTCGACAAGCTACTGGAAATGGCTGAAAAGATTGTTGCAAAGCATTGACCTTATAGTTTCCTACACATAATATTGGGATTTTCAAACTACGATAAGGAGAAATGTATCTGATGGGTCCTATCTCAAGATCTGGATTCTGCCCCCTGTGCGGCACCGGTTTAACTATATTGGAAGACCTGTCAAACTATCGGCGAGTGTACAGTTGCCCCGTATGCGGTCGGTTTGAAGATTATTCCATGGTGGCCTCCTTCGAGAAATACAATCTAAATCACTTGGCATCCTACTTAACATATAACGGCTATCCCATCGATGATGCCCGTTATTATTCCAATCGTTCGGAAGAATATTGTTCAAAGATGAAGCATGAATTTGAGACTCAAGGTTCGGATTTCGGATTCCCTGTTCAGCTCAAATCAATCGATGTGGAGAACTGGTATCCAAAACGATTCTTTGACAAAGTTGATTTCATTTTACAGTGGATTGAAACGCAAACCCCTTTTTGGGGCAGTGAAGTTTTCTTGGAAAACGAGAAAGTATATGCTCCATTTTTTGTAAATCAGTTTGAACTCAGAAATGATGGTTGGGTAAAGCGTCCTGTCGAAATCTGTAACCAACAGCTGAATTATGTTGTTTCCTGCTTGGCAAATCAAGGATATATTGATAGCCCAATCACATATTCAGGTGGCAAACGGCCTATCCAATTAACTCCCAAAGGCTATTCGAGACTCGATGACATTAAAACAGAACTAACTTCCCAGAAACAAGCATTCATTGCTATGAAGTTTGGCAATGATACCATCAATCTGCGAAGCGCCATAAAAAAAGGTATTAGTGATGCAGGGTATATTCCTATCTTAATTGACGAAACAGATTATAATGGTCTTATAACTCCTGAAATATTAAAGCGTATTCAAAACAGCAAATTTGTTGTCGTCGATTTGACGCATCAAAACAATGGTGCATATTTTGAAGAGGGATATGCGATGGGTCTTGGAAAACCTGTGATCCAACTTTGCAGCGAAAACACTAAGCTTCATTTTGATCTTGCGCAGAAGAACACAATCATGTGGGCGAATGAAGAAGATATACCTGAACGGCTTTGCAAAAGAATATTAGCAACGATCGAATAAAGAATAGAATGCAGAGAAATTAGTCAACACATAAATCAAGAAAATCCCTATATAGCTTTATTGGCGAGTGACCTGAAAAGGCCGCTCGCTTTTTTGTTTACCATGAACTTGAAGGGAGGAACGCTATGCCAAGCAAAACCGAAGAATATCTCGCCCTTGCCCAGCGCACGGCAAACGGCTTGACCCGGTACTGGGAAAGCTGGACGGACTACCTGACAACCGCATCCCGGCTGTACAAGTATCCCTTTGCAGACCAGTTGATGATCTACGCTCAGCGACCCGATGCCACAGCCTGCGCCGATTACGACGTCTGGAACAACCGCATGAACCGGTATGTCCGGCGCGGCTCCAAGGGTATCGCTCTGCTAGACGAATCCAGCGGATTTCCCCGCCTGCACTACGTTTTCGATGTGTCGGACACCGGGGTGCGCCGCAATTCCCGTGATCCGGAGGTGTGGCAGTACAACGATGACCTGAAACAGCCTGTTTCGGAAATGTTGAACAAGACCTATGGCATCAGCGGAGAGCGTGTAAGCCAGCAGCTTGCCGATGTTGCCGGGAAACTGGTGGCGGATTACTGGGACAACAACGGCGGGGACATCCGCGCCATCGTTGACGGCTCGCTCCTGATGGATTATGATGAAGCCGGACAGGAGTTCCAGTTTAAATCTGCCGCCGCAATCAGCATCACCTATGCTGTTCTCGAACGCTGCGGCTTTGAGCCGGAAGGTCATTTTGACCGGGACGATTTTCAGGCGATCTTCTCCTTTTCCACTCCTGCCGCTGTGTATGCACTGGGCACCGCAGTCAGCGAGTGCAGCCGTGAGCTGCTGCGCAGCATCGAAAGAACTGTAAAGACGACCATTCGCCGTCGTAACGTAGAAAGGAGCCAATATGAATATGAACAGCAGGAACGTGACCTACTCGAAAGTCGGAGATTATCTGCTTCCGAACCTGACCCTGCCCCAGCAGGAGAAAGCATTGGGCAAGTACGGGCGACTGCGCCGGACTTACCTGATGAAGCATCGCCCGGTGCTGTACAATTCGATGCTCCTGTCGGGGACTCTGCATCCACACCTGTTGGAAGTGGAACAGACCGCAGAGAGCCGGATGCAGCAGACCATGCAGGAACTGCTGAAGCAGAACCCGGCTCCGAACAAAGAGCGGCATCAGATGGAGTGGGTGCAGCACATGAACAGCCTGAAAGCACAGGCCGAGGAACTGGTGATGAACGAGCTGATTTACAGCTAAGTTTCTTCGATGTGGCTATTCCCACCGAAGCCGAACAAATTGAATCCATCGACCAAGCGGAGAGCGAAAAAACGCCCTCCGCTTTTGTTTTGTCGCAGGCGGAGATTGAAAATGCGCTGCGGAGAGGTTCCAATGTTGAAGGCAGCAAACTTCGGATATGGAAAATTTATCAGTTGCAGCCTGACCGAAAACTCCGGGCAAAAGCTCTTGCCAACGAATATGCACCGTATGGCCCCGGCGGTTCTTCACACACTTATCTGGACGGAAGCAGTGGTTGGCTTGACCATGACAGCAAGGGTCTGACGTTTGAGCATTATCCCGACCATCAGAAAGTGCTTCTCCGCTGGGATCGGGTCGAAAAATATATTGACCTGATGATTCAGTCTGACCGCTACCTGTCGGACAAAGAAAGAAGAGCCATCGACTTTCCCCTTGAACTGAACGCCGCCAGTGCAGCCGAATACACTGCATTAAAGGCGCAGCACCCGGATACTCTGGTTGGATTTGAAGCTGGCGGCAATTTTATGTTCTATGGCGAAGATGCCGCCAAGGTCGCAAAAATCATCAACAGTGCTTTGTTCATGAGAAACACTGCACTGGGCGAAGTTCAAATCACGGGCTTTCTCCCTAGCTTATGGGCAAAAAGAGCAAAAGAATTGTGGTCTGCGGGCAATGATGTGTACCTTGCCGGGTTAAACGAGGATGGCACTCACCACCAGACCAAGCACTTGCGCAAAGAGGACTATCTGCCCATCGGCTCCGTTATCAATATGGATGACCGGAAATTTCGGGTCGATAGCGTGGATTTTGACAAGGACAAAGTTTCCTTGCAGGATATGGCTCTGGCCGATGCCCGGATGCCGATTTTCCGGGAAGAGCCGCTGACTGTTGTCCGGGAACTGTACGAACAGCAGGATGAAGCCCTTGATACTGCTCCAGAAAAAACTCCCGATTACAATGTCGGTGATTCCGTTGTTGTAGACCTTCCAACCCGAACCATCGAGGGAACTATTGGCTATGTAGGCGAAACCGATGTGCGCATCGACACCAGTGCACAGGGCTATTCGTGGAGCAATGAGGTACTGAACAAGCAGCAGTTCGAGGATGGACTGCGGCAGGATGAGCCGGAACTTTCCGATGAAGAACTGGATAAGCTGCCCACCTCTGTGGAAGTTAACGGCGAATGGCAGACTTTCCCGGATGCCGCTGCCGCAGACAAAGCTCTGAACGCCGAACCTGTGCCGGAAGCTGCCGGAAACTTCCACATCACGGACGATCATCTGGGCGAGGGCGGCGCAAAACAAAAATATGCCCGGAACGTTGAAGCCATCCGCACCCTGTTCCAGTTGGAGCAGGAGCATCGTGGAGCCACCGCCGAGGAACAGCAGGTTCTTTCGCAGTATGTCGGCTGGGGCGGTCTGCCGGATGTCTTTGACCCAGACAAGGGCAACTGGGCAAAAGAATATTCCGAATTGAAAGGTCTGCTTTCCGAGGACGAATATGCTGCTGCCCGTAGTTCCGTTCTGAACGCCCACTACACCAGCCCTACCGTTATCCGCGCCATCTATGATGCAGTCGAGAAAATGGGGTTCCGCAACGGCAACATTCTGGAGCCGAGCATGGGCATCGGCAACTTTTTTGGTATGCTGCCGGACACCATGCAGGACAGCCGCCTATACGGCGTGGAGTTGGACAGTGTCACAGGCCGTATCGCCCAAAAGCTCTACCCGGATGCCAACATTAAAGTTGCCGGATTTGAAACCACTGACCGCCGCGACTTCTATGACCTTGCAGTGGGCAATGTTCCTTTTGGCCAGTACCGGGTAAACGACAAGGCGTACAACAAATTAGGTTTCAGCATCCACAACTATTTCTTCGCCAAGGCCATCGACCAAGTGCGTCCGGGCGGCATCGTGGCATTCGTCACCAGTCGCTACACGCTGGACAGCAAAGATTCTTCTGCCCGCAAGCACATTGCCGAACGTGCTGATCTGCTGGGTGCTATCCGTCTGCCGAACACTGCGTTCAAAGCAAACGCAGGAACAGAAGTCGTCAGCGACATTATTTTCCTCCAAAAACGTGACCGCCCTATCGACCATGAGCCGGACTGGGTGCAGCTTGGCAAAACGGAAGATGGCTTTGCCATCAACAGCTATTTTGTAGACCATCCAGAGATGGTGCTGGGTGAACTGACTTCCGAAAGCACCCAGTATGGCCGGGAGGAATGCACTGTGCGTCCCATCAAGGGCGCAGTGCTGGTGGACCAGCTTGCAGAAGCCATCCAGCATATTGAGGGGCAGTTCACGGAAGTCGAGGTCGAAACACCAGATATTGCGGATGCTGAAAATGAGCGGCACATTCTCCCGGCTGACCCAGATGTGAAGAATTTCTCTTACACGGTGGTTGATGGTGAGGTGTATTATCGGGAAAATTCCGTCATGACACAGGTGGAGCTGTCCGACACCGCCAAAGGCCGTGTGACCGGGATGGTGGAGCTGCGGCAAATCGTCAATGAGTTGATCGACCAGCAGCTGAACGACTACCCGGATGCCGACATTAAAGCAACGCAGGAAAAGCTGAACACTGCCTACGATGCTTTTTCCGCCAAATATGGCTTGTTGAATGACCGCAAAAACGGCAGATTATTTGAGCAGGATTCCTCCTATTATCTGCTCTGCTCTTTGGAAAATCTGGACGAGCAGGGACAGCTTAAATCCAAGGCGACGATGTTCACCAAGCGTACCATCCGCCCGGAGCGCACCGTCACCAGTGTGGATACCCCCAGCGAAGCACTGGCAGTATCTATTGGTGAGCATGGTAAGGTCGATTTGCCTTATATGGCAGAACTGCTGGGCACACCCGGCGAGTACGGGCGCATCACCACCGAATTGTCCGGCGTGATTTTCAAAGACCCTGCTGCGGATGCTGACGACCCGGAAGCAGGCTGGCAGACTGCGGACGAATACCTTTCGGGTAATGTACGCGATAAGCTGCGGATGGCACAGCTTGCTGCGGAAAGTCACCCGGAATTCAAGGTCAATGTGGACGCACTGACCAAGGCGCAGCCCAAAGATTTGGAAGCATCTGAAATTGATGTGCGTTTGGGTGCCACTTGGCTTGACCCCTCCATCGTGCAGCAGTTTATGATGGAAACTTTTCAGCCGCCCTATCGTATCCGTTATAACAATGCCATCACCGTTCGCTACTCCCCTTACACTTCCGAATGGCGAATCAGCAATAAATCTGCTACTGGCTTTGGTGACATTATGGCCACCGAAACCTACGGTACCCGCAGGGCCAATGCTTACAAGATTTTGGAAGACACCTTGAATTTGCGTGACAGCCGCGTTTATGATACCATCGTGGAGGATGGGAAAGAAAAGCGTGTGCTGAATCAAAACGAAACCACCCTCGCCCAGCAGAAACAGCAGGCCATCAAGGATGCTTTTGCTGGCTGGGTCTGGAAAGATCCGCAGCGGCGGACTCTGCTGGTGAAGAGGTACAATGAGCTTTTTAACAGCACCCGACCCCGTGAGTATGACGGAAGTCATATTCATTTTGTGGGCATGAACCCGGAGATCAATTTGCGAGAGCATCAGCGCAATGCGGTTGCCCATGTGCTGTATGGGTACAACACCCTTTTGGCGCACGAAGTCGGTGCCGGCAAGAGTTTTGAGATGGCGGCTTCCGCTATGGAACTGAAACGTCTGGGCTTGTGCCAGAAAAGTCTTTTTGTCGTGCCAAACCATTTGACGGAACAATGGGCCAGCGAATTTTTACGCCTGTATCCCAATGCAAAGCTGCTGGTCACCAGCAAAAAAGATTTTGAGCCCGGTAATCGCAAAAAATTCTGTGCGAGAATTGCGACCGGTGATTATGATGCGGTTATCATCGGACACAGCCAGTTTGAAAAGATACCCTTGTCCGCAGAACGACAGGAGCGTCTGATTCAGGAACAGATGGATGAAATCGAGGAGGCCATCGAAGAAGCGAAAGCACAGGTTGGCGAGCATTTTACAGTAAAGCAGCTGGAAAAGTTGCGCAAGTCTCTGAAACAGAAACTGGAAAAGCTGCAAGGCACAGACCGTAAAGATGATGTGGTTACGTTTGAACAATTGGGCGTAGACAGGTTGTTTGTGGATGAAAGCCAAAACTATAAGAACTTGTTCTTATATACGAAGATGCGGAATGTGGCCGGACTGAGCACATCTGAAGCGCAAAAATCCTCCGATATGTTTGGAAAATGCCGCTACCTCGATGAGATCACCGGAGGGCGCGGTGTTATTTTTGCGACAGGCACCCCTATCAGCAACAGCATGACCGAGATGTATACCCTGATGCGCTACCTCCAGTACAACACCTTGCAGCAGAAAGGGTTGACCCATTTTGATGCGTGGGCATCCACCTTCGGTGAGACGACCACGGCCATCGAACTTGCGCCCGAAGGCACCGGATACCGTGCACGCACTCGTTTTGCGAAGTTCTTCAACTTACCTGAACTGATGGCGATGTTCAAGGAAGCGGCGGATATCAAGACCAGCGACCAGTTGAACCTGCCAGTGCCCCAAGCTAAATTTGAAACCGTAGTGGTCAAGCCTTCGGAAATCCAGCAGGACATGGTGCAGGCGTTGAGCGAACGTGCAGCCGAAGTCCACAGCGGTTCTGTTGACCCTTCTGTGGATAATATGTTGAAAATTACGTCGGATGGCCGCAAAATCGGTCTTGACCAGCGGTTGATGAATTCCGCTCTGCCCGATGACCCCAACAGCAAGTTAAATGCCTGCGTCAACAACGTCCTGCGCATCTGGAACGACACCAAGGAGCAGAAGCTGACCCAGTTGATTTTCTGCGATATGTCTACTCCCAAGGGGGACGGTTCGTTCAACGTCTATGATGATATCCGCTCCAAGCTGCTCAACGCCGGTGTGCCCGAACAGGAGATCGAGTTCATCCACAACGCAGATACGGAGAACAAGAAAGCAGAACTTTTCTCCAAGGTACGCAGCGGACAGGTACGCGTGCTGCTGGGCAGCACTGCCAAAATGGGAGCAGGAACCAACGTCCAGACGCTGCTCGTAGCGGTGCATCATCTGGATGTAGGCTGGCGTCCGTCTGATATGACCCAGCGCAATGGCAGAATCATCCGTCAAGGTAATCAAAACAAACAAGTGTACGTCTATAATTACGTCACTGAATCGACATTTGACGCCTACCTCTATCAGACCCTTGAGAATAAGCAGAAGTTTATCTCGCAGATCATGACGAGCAAATCGCCCATGCGCTCCTGCGATGATATTGATGAACAGGCTCTGTCTTACGCCGAAATCAAGGCTTTGTGTGCCGGTGATCCGCGCATCCGGGAAAAGATGGATTTGGACGTGCAGGTGGCAAAATTGAAAGTTCTGCGCGGTGACTTCCAGAATCAGAAATATCGTCTGGAAGATAAGCTGCTCAAAACATTCCCAGAAGAGATCCAGAAACAGAAAACCCGCATTGCTGCTTTGCAGCAGGATTCACAGATTGCAACAGCACACCCGCAGGACAAAGAAAACTTCTGCGGTATGACCATCAAAGGTATGGTGTACGATGACAAAAAGGCTGCGGGCGAACGGCTTTTGCTGGCTCGGCAGGAGATGCCTAATGCCGACATGATGTTGCTGGGCACCTACCGTGGCTTTGAACTGAATATTCGGTTCGACAGCTTTAAGAATGAGCATCAGGCCGTTCTTCGGGCAGAGTTGAGCTACCCGGTATCGCTGGGCGATGATGCGCGCGGCAACATCACTCGTCTGGACAATGCCATCGACAACTTTGCTGACCGTATTGCAGACGCCGAAAATGCTCTGCAAAACCTTGAACAGCAGAAACAGGCTGCAGAGGTTGAAGTGGCAAAGCCCTTCGCACAGGAGGAGGAACTGGCCGAAAAGTCTGCCCGCCTTGCTGAATTGAACGCCTTGCTGAACATCGACCGTGACCGCAGTTCCTCGCAGGATGCTCCCGAAAAAACAGAAAAAGCTCCCACAACCCGTCCGTCCGTACTGGCTGCGCTGGAAGAAAAGGTCAACCAACCGGAACCAGTCAAGCCGTTCAAGAGTTATCTGGATAAGGAGGGGCGATAATGTGAAAAAGCGGGAACACCGTCTATTTATTCGTGTGACCGATGAAGAACGAAACCGCATTTTAGATAAGATGTATGGAATGGGCATCCACAGTCTGAGTGCCTATATCCGCAAAATGGCACTGGATGGCTACTGCCTGAACCTCGACCTTCCACAGCTGCGCCGAATGGCTTATCTGCTTCAGAATTGCAGTAACAATCTGAATCAGGTCGCCAAACACGCTAACGAAAACGGCAAGATCTACTCTGCCGACCTTGCTGATCTGCGCACCCGGCTGGACGAACTGATTTCCATTGGCAAGCAGATTCTGACTAAACTGGCAAATCTCTAAGAAAATTTCCGCAGTTGGAGGACTGCGGGTGTACATATAACGCTTGACATCCTTGCAACGCAGTAGTCGATACCTTTATAATAAGGGCGAACAGGAAGGAAGTGCTTGATATGATGTCTATGCTGAAGAAAGTTGTTCTTTTCCCGATTTCTCTCTTTGTGGCGTTTTTGGCTCTGATGGCAAAGTGGCTGCTCACTTTGTCCAGTTATGTGGTTGCTCCGCTGATGCTCTACATCTTCGGCTGCGGCATCTACACTGCCTACCGCCAGACTTGGGATCAGTTCTTTATCCTGCTGGTAGCCGAATTCCTCTGCTTCGTTCTCTTTTTCGGTGCAACAGCCATCACCGAGGACATCGGACGTTTCAGTGAGTGGCTTGCCGAACTGTAAGAAATATTTTCAATCGTTTGCCGCCTTCGGGCGGCATTTTTCTTTTATGGAGGTGATTCAGGATGGCCGCGACACGGCTGATCGCGTTGCACAAAAACAAGGGCAAGTCGGTTGCGGCTTGTCTGAAAAGCCGCACAGACTATGTGCAGAATCCAGATAAGACCGAACAAGGTGAACTGATTAGCAGCTACGAGTGTAGCCCTCTGACAGTCGATGAAGAATTTATGCTTTCCAAGCGGCAGTATGAACTTGCTACCGGGCGCAGACAGAAAAGCGACATCATCGCCTATCAAATTCGACAGTCTTTCAAACCCGGTGAGATCACCGCCGAGGAAGCCAACAAGGTGGGCTATGAACTTGCCATGCGCTTTACCAAGGGCAAACACGCCTTTGTGGTGGCAACGCACACGGACCGGCAGCACATCCACAACCATGTGATCTTCAACTCCACAGCGTTGGATGGCACCAGAAAGTTCCGGGATTTTTTCTTTTCGGCACTGGCCGTTCAGCGGTTGAGCGACTTGATTTGTCTGGAGCATCAGCTCTCTGTTATTGAAATAAAGCCCTACCGGGAACGGCAGAAACGTACCCTCTATCCACCCAAAGAAAGCAATCGTGATAGGCTGTGTGGCATCATCGACAGCATCCTTGCAGAAAAGCCCAAGGATTACGAAGATTTTCTGCAAAAACTGGAACAACAGGGTTATGAGGTCAAGCGTGGAAAATACACTTCCGTCAAGGGCGCACGGCAGAAGCGGTTCATCCGCTTCAAAACGCTGGGGGCTGGGTACAGTGAGGATGAACTGCAAGCGGTGATTGCGGGAAAAACCGAACACCGTCCGCGTCAGACACAGCCGTTCCAAGAGCCGCCGTTCCAATTGCTGGTTGACATTCAGGCAAAGCTCTCCGAGGGCAAAAGCGAAGGCTATGCACGATGGGCGAAAAAATATAATCTGAAAGAAATGTCCAAGACGCTGATTTTCTTGCAGGAGCACAAAATTGGCAGCGCAGATGAACTGAATGAACGCACAGCGGCGGCAACAGAAAAATACCACCAGCTGGGAGATTCCATCAAAGCCGCCGAAACACGGATGGCGGAAATTGCTGTGCTGAAAACGCACATCGTCAATTACGCCAAGACCCACCCAGTCTACGATGCCTACCGGAAAGCGGGATATAGCAAAAAGTTTCTGGATACTCACCGGGAAGAAATCACACTGCACAAAGCAGCCAAGGCCGCTTTCGATGAAACTGGCTTAAAAGAGCTGCCGAAGGTCAAAGCACTGAATGCAGAGTATTCCGATCTTCTGACCCAAAAGAAAGCAGCCTACCCGGACTATCGCAAGGCACGAGAAGAAATGCAGGAGTTGGTAAAGGCACAGAAAAATATTGAATTGTTCTTCGCAGAAGAAAAAGACGCACAGGAAAAGCAGCAGACCCGATAAACGAAAGTCGCCGAGGATTCTAACCCTTTCATGGGGCGGAATCCTCGGCGACTTTTTTAGTTTATGTAGCAGCGATCCTGCGTTACGAGCCAATCTTCACACAGACGTTGGGCTTCATCTGTTGAGCGGCACACGCAATTGAACAGCTTGCCGTGCAGGGAGCAGTAGGTGTAACGGATTTTGGGCACACCGTTCTCATCCCGAAACTTTGTGTAGCGTTCCTCACCGGGCATCAGATAAAGCTGCTCCATTTCTGCATCGTCCTTTCCGTTTTCATGTGTCAGGCACACAACGCACCTATTCTACCACGAACATCGGAGTTATGCCATTGACGCTTGCACCAAAAAGCGCCCCGGATTTTCGGAGAGAGTGTGCATTGACACATTCAATAGCGTTCGGAAAGAACGCGCAGCCTGCACCGGAACGGTGCAGATCAGAAAGGGTTTGGGATTTCCCAACAAGCATTTTGCAACGCAAAATTTGCATTTGTGCGCACGAATGCACTGCTTGCCACAACAATACGTCCTTTTTGTCCGCAATTTGTAATTTTCAGATTGGAGAAAAACGCCATGGCAAAGACGAAGGCTGAAGAAAAAGCTCTCAACCTTGATTAGATTTTGTTTAACTGCCGGGATTATCTGCGCGCTGCGCGCAACTCCGGCTCGTTCTTTGAAAAGCGTGATATCCCCCGCAGTACAGCCCCGAAGTTCTCAAAAAGGTCATGGAACAGGTAGAGAACTTTGAGGAGAACAATTAAGCATTTTCTCGTTTTAACGTGGGATTAGATTGCTGTAGACCTTAATACAAAAAGATAGATAATGAAAATCTGGTGTCTGCTGGTAGATAATGCTATAGAAGCATGTCAGCAGTATGAAAAAGAAGATAAGACGATTCATGTCATGGCAATTTCACAGAAAGACTTTTTCATCTCTATCCGAAACACATCAGCACCCGTAGTAATTCTGAACGGTTCTATTCCAACAACAAAGCCAGAGCCACAGTTGCATGGTTTTGGACTTGCCAACATCCAGCTAATCCTTGAAAAATATCATGGGGAACATACAATGTTCTATGAAAACGGATGGTTCCAGTTCACTGCTGACATACCGCTCACTCCGGTTTCGTGACAAAAAAAGTCTATTTCGTTACATTATTGTGGAAATTTCAGCTCAGAACGTGTATTCTTTCGTTTAAGAAAATTCTCTGGATAAGGATTATAGTAATGCATGACCTTGCAATGCGGTTGACACAAACGTGTCTGTCTATGGGGTTAATCGATGAATCATATGCCGAATGGCTGACATATAGCATCGAAAAACGCTTGACAACATTATTGACCTTGTTCGTACTATGTTTGATTGGCTTTTTCGGCTTCGGTTGGAAATTAACCCTATCCTTTTCGGTATTTTTTCTCTTAATTCGGAAATACACAAATGGTTATCATGCTGCCACCTATAACAAATGCCTTTTTCTCTCGCTTCTAATGGAGGTTTTTATTCTTGCTGTAATCTCCAATATTTACCATATTGAATGGTCGTTGCCTCTCATTATTGCTGTCTCTGATGTTTTGATCTGGTATATTGCCCCAGTAAACACCACAGGTATTCATTGGTCTGATCGTGAACTCAGAAGTATGGAACGACATCAATCAAGACAAAACTTTAATCCTTAATAAAAAATTGCGACAAACTCTCAACAACATTTATTATGCTTCGAATCGGTCTCACAATCAAAGATGCTAAAAAATCAATTTTTATCAAAATAGCATCCTTACTTTGCTAGGATAAGTGTCATTCTATTTTGCTTTATCGTCGACTCCGCTTTCGTTACGATTTTTCTCCATTTTGCCACAAAAGTGTAGACAATATTGTTCGATACATATATAGTGTATACAAACTGTAGCGTATTCCCATAAAGTGAAAGGAGTTATTCCAATGCAGCAATGTACATACCCCAAAAATTTATTTGCAAATATGTTCTTGCATATTTGGTTAAGGAAACCTTTCATTATCTGAATACACAAGAGGAATTTTGTTATGAATAAAAAATCTGTGCTCGCTCAAAGAACTCTTTTGGCTTCAATAATTTTTCTTCTAATCGCAGCCTTATGTGTTGTAGCCTTTGCAGATTATACTGAATTGAACATCTCGCCTGTCAAGCAAGAAAAAAGTAACTGGTGCTGGGTCGCTGCCGGTCAAATGGCTGGAAGCTATATAAATCCTTCCGTGCATCGGAGTCAATCTGAAATCTGCTCGCATGTTAAGGGAAACACAAATGATTCGACTGGTTCCTATTTAGAAGCGGCATCGGCAATGGCATATGCAGCAGGGAACTCACGCAGGGCAGGCGGTTCATTGGTAAGATGGAGCTGGTCGCAGGTTATTGAAGCCATTAACAAAGGATACCCGGTTGTTCTTTTAGCAAGCGACAATCTTATCGATGGTCATTTTTATCTGATGCGTGGATATGAACCATTAAAAAAATATGCTGCACTTAACGATCCAGCAACTGGCAATCGTCAAGTCTGCAACTGGAGCGATTTTAATGCCGGAAGATGGGCTTATGATAGTCGCCGCTATGCTGCAACCTGTTATTTTGAAATGAACTAAAAGGAGGTTTACATCCATGAAGAAAAGAATCTTCATCGGCATCTTCACATTGATTCTTGTTGCTTTATGCGAAATGGCCGCATTTGCAGCAGCACCTTATAGTTCCAATCTCGATTCTCTTTCATCTTCTTCTGATAACCTTGATGTATTATCACAGGAGCAAACCATTTTGGATATGATGGCCTTTAGCGATGAAGCTCAGCCTTCTGCTGCAGCCAGTCTTGATTTCAGCAAGGCTCAAAAGCAGTATATCATGAATTCTGTCTCTTTTTATGACATTCTTTCCCTCAGCCCTTCTTCGGCAGAGGCTTTTGTGAAAGATGATTACGCATGGACGGTTCCACTGGAAGAAACAGACGAAAATTATGAGTATGCAGTAGTGCGGAAATTGGAAGATGGCGAGTTTGGCAGTAGCGTAATAACGACACTTGACAAAACTACTTCTTCTGTAGCGTACATCTTTCATCCAGAGATGCTTGATGAAGAATTGGCGGATTATCAGGTAGATAGCATTAGCACTGTTGCCATTGGAGATATAAACACCCATGTGGTCATTGCAAACACCACTGAAGGACTTCTCTACATTCCATTTTCTGATCGCCCTGAGTTCCTTGATATAATCAATGGAAAAATTTATAGTGGCTCTGATTTCTTGAGTATATTGGAAGTTTATATTCAAACACGAGACCCTTCGATTGCATCTGGCGGTGGTTCAGCATCTGCTTCTGGACACTCTTGGTTTTTGCTGTCCGTTTCACTGCTTTGCACAGCATGCATTCTGCTAATTATCTACATTAAAAAATATAAATTCAAACAACATCTATAATATTAGGTTACACAACCCAAGTTTTCAAAAGTCGATTGGATAAAGCGAACTGCACCCCATTTCCTAGAACAGTACATCATACTGTCTAAACAATGGGGTGCAGTTTACAGCTATATTTCCAATCGGCTTTTTTCTTTTTTAGGCAGGTTTCTTTGCGTCCAGTTCTTTTACTTCCTCAATTGAAAGCCCCGCATACTTTGCCACTTTCTCATAGGGCAACCCGTCTTCCAACATCGTCAAAGCATTCTTGATCGAAGTTTCATGTGCGGTTTCATCTCTCATTTTTTCCATTGCTCTGCACATAGTTGCCACTCCTTTCGCACCCTGTTTGAAATACTGTACCCGATTTGCCAGAATGGGATATTACATTTTGCTGGAATCGGTACAGAAAAAGTCGTGCATCAGTTTTCCCAACGCTGTTTCGTCCTTGATTTGTGAGTTTACATACTGACATCAGCTCACCAGCTTTCAAACCACCTTTTCAAAGTAATCGTATCATAAATCCGTATTTTTTACAAGAGAACCCTCTCCCCTTGCGCCAGATCTTGATGAACCTTCTATCTACCTTAAGCGATGCAATCGCGCAGCCTGCATCCAACGGATCTACAACATCATAGACAGCCGCTACCGCAGCCGGAAGCCGTTGATCGTCACCACCAATCTGACGCTGGACAAGATCCGGCATCCGCGGGATACCGCCCATGCCCGCATCTATGACCGTCTGCTAGAGATGTGCGTTCCAATTTCCTGCATCGGTGTCAGCTTCCGCAAGGAAACAGCGCAGGAGAAGTTGGAACGTTTGAAATCGCTGGTCGGATAAAAGTCCCGCCTTGAAATACACCTATAAAAATTGGAGGTTTGCCTATGAACAATAACCAGTTCACCGTGCCCGAAACTGTGAAATCTTCTGATTATACGAATAAGCACTTGTCAAACGACTCGAATCCCACTACAATGGAAGCAGTCACTCAAACCAATGCCGTCAAGTCTCCGACTGACAGCCCAAAAGCCAGGATTCTGGTGTACACGGTGGAGGAGGTTGCGCAAATGCTGGCGATCAGCCTGCGCTCCGCCTACAACCTGTGCAACAGTACCACCGAGTTCCGTGTCCTTCGTGTGGGCGGAAGCATCCGCATCCCGAAAGACGGTTTCGACGCTTGGCTTTACCGGGCAGCTTGATAAGGAGGCAAATAGTATGGCATATATTACGAAGCGTGGCAATTCCTTTGGCGTTCGGTACACCTACGAAGATGAACATGGAAAGAGCTGCGACAAATGGGAGAGCTTTCCCACGAAAGAGGAGGCGGTAAAACGCCAGAAGCAGATCGAGCATGAACTGGCAACTGGTACATTCCTGATCCCGTCCACCGTGACGGTAGCAGAGTTCCTGATGGATTGGCTGCCCAAACAGTGCAGCAAGCACAAATGGGCACCCAAAACCTACGAATCCAATCTCTCCACCATCCAGAATCTGATTATCCCCTATATCGGTGATATGGAGATGCAGAAGCTCAGACCCTATCACATGGAGAATCTTTATACGACCCTGAGCAAAACGCCCTGTGGCTCGTATATCGAGGGCAAAAAACAGGAATTGGGCGAGAAGCAGAAGCGGCGTACCCTCTCCGGCACGACCATCCACGAAGTCCACAGACTGCTGGGAACCGCTTTCCAGTATGCTGTGGAGTGGGGCATCATTATCAAAAGTCCTGTTCCTGTGGACAGCCCCAAGAAGTCCACACAGGAGCGCACCATCTGGACGGTAGATGAAATGCGGGCCGCTCTGGACAGCATGGAAGACCCCGTTCTACATCTGGCAGTCCACCTCACTCTGGTCGGTGCGCTGCGAGAGGGCGAGATCGTTGGTCTGACCCCCGATGATATTGACTTCGATGCCGCCGATGGCATCGGAACATTCCACATCAACAAATCCATGCAGCGGGTGCGGAAGGAAGCCTTGAATCAGGTGGATGATGGCTGTATCATCAAGATTTTCCCGGACAAGCTGGAGCGCAGCACCACTTCTCTCATCCTGAAAAGCACCAAGACCGCATCTTCCTGCCGCACCATCTTCATGACCTCCGCACTGAAAGAGGAGCTAAAGAAATGGCTGAATCAGCTGGCGGCAGACGAGAGGAAAGACCCGGCACGTTACCATGACAGTGGGATGCTGTTCCGTCTGCCCAACGGTCTGGCGGTGGAGCCGGTGCTGATTCGCAAGAAGTTCCTCAAATGGCAGGATGCACACCCGGAGTTCCCTCGTATTGTGTTCCACGGTCTGCGGCATTCCAGTGCCACCTATCAGCTGATGATCTCCGGCGGCGATGTGAAGGCTGTGCAGGGTACAACAGGTCATGCTACGGCGGATATGCTGGTGAACACCTACGCGCACATCCAGCAGTCCTCTCGTGTGGAGCTGGGCAGGAAGTTTGAAGAAGGGTTCTACGCCAAACAGGAAAGCCCCAGCCCGCAGGCTGTACCCACCGCAGGAGAACCGACGATTTCTATGACCGCTCTGCTGGAACTTCTGAAGAACGCAGACCCCGAAGTAAAGGCGCAGCTCCGTCTGGCTCTTCTGACCTGATGCAAAATTTACCACACATTTCAAGGCAATTCCAGCCCATGCAGCGGATTCCCACGAAAAAGCCAATCGTGCAAAAACCGTGCATTGACCGTGTAAGCCCCGAATTTTCGGGGCTACATAACAAAAAAGAGCGTCAAATCTTACGATTCAACGCTCTTTTGTTGGTGCACCTCCAGGGACTCGAACCCTGGGCCCACTGATTAAGAGAAACCAACGTGCAACAATCGTCAATTTTCAAAATTGCGTCAATCCGTTATTTTTATCGTTTTATCGTAAATTTGTGTTTTGCATCTGCTGCATTCTTTGCACCTGTTATCCCCTCTTGCATCCGTTATCCAGCCGTTCCGGTGTGCAAAAAGTGTGCAAAAATGTGCAGAGCTAAAATCAGCCCCTTAAAACAGGTATCGGATTTTTATGCAAAGCCGGAAAAACGGCCGGGTTCGAACCCAAAACAGCAGCTGAAATCTTGCCTGTTCAGACCAAGCATCAAATGTACATCCACAACTATGATTCATGGCAGGGATTTGGACAATCGAACAGACATCACCTTAATATAGAAAGAGGGTTCCTTATGAACAAACTGCTTTCCTGCCACTTCAATATGGATACCGACCGGGTGGAAGCCCGGTTCGAGGATGGCACTACCCTTGCCATCGACTGCACCGCCATTGAGGACGAGTACGGCAACACCCCGGCACAGCG
>OGNE01000518.1_pt1 | contig 24694 bp, 16 predicted proteins | sample 1573401 | NCBI WGS metagenome assembly OGNE01 (sample SAMEA2581884, study PRJEB24529) | metagenome | biome: Human gut stool | place: China | collected 2011 | reverse complement strand
CCTGCTGCTACTCGCAGGCGGACACGATGTTGATAGTAGAAAAGTTGTTGAAAGATATTATAAATCAATTAATAACATAAAAATTGCGAATCAATGCCAAAGCGTGTTATAATAATCCGGACTATTTGTAAAGAAAGGCACATCATCATGGCAGCAGTTGTAACTGAAAAAATCATAGAAATGTTTCTGATACTTCTTGGCGGGGTAATCGTCTACAAAGCAGGACTGATAGACGATAAAACCGTTCCGAAGTTATCCAACCTGTTATTAATGTTTATATCGCCGCTGCTCATATTCCAGTCCTACCAAATGAAATTTGAAATGCGGCTGTTTTACGGACTGCTTTGGACACTGGCGGCGTCCGCAGTCACATTTGCGGTCACAATCGTATTATCAGAGCTGTTATTCCGCAAAAAAGGAGAGCGTACACCCGTAGAAAAAATAGCCGTCATCTATTCCAACAGCGGCTTTATCGGACTGCCGTTAATTAACGGTATTATCGGTTCGGAAGGCATTTTTTACATGACGGCATATCTGACCGTCTTTAACTTACTGCTGTGGACACACGGTGTACTGGTTATGGGCAGTGCGGGCAGTTTTAAGGAAATGTGTAAAAATCTGCTGACACCGACCATTATTGCGATATTTGCAGGTGTTGCCTGCTTTGTCACACAGCTGCATCTGCCGGAGGTGATTGCAAATCCGATACAGATGATTGGAAATATGAACACACCGCTTGCCATGATTATCGCGGGAGCCAATCTGGCACAGGGAAATCTTTTAAAAAGCCTGCAGAATAAGCGGCTGTATCTGATCTGTTCCGTCAAGCTCATTTTATATCCGCTCGTGGGACTTGCGGCATTGTGGCTGTTACATCTGGAATTTCATATTGCATTTACCGTATTTATCGGCATGGCATGCCCGGCGGGCGCATCGGCGATTATGTTTGCGGAGCGTTACGGAAAAGACGCAAAATACGCCTCTGAAATCTTTGTGGTGACAACCGTATTATCGGCAGTATCGATTCCTGTGCTGTCCGTGCTTGCAATCCGCCTGCTTGGCGCGGCGTAAGAGCAGACAAGCGCTGGAGATATATAAGCAGCGGCCGGCAGAATAGAGATTAAAATAGAATAAATGAACAGTAAAATCCATGTAAAATAAAAGGAAAAACACAAGATAGCAGTTGCAAACAACCGGAAAAATTTGTATACTAAAACAAGTGAAAAATGTGACAAAGGGGAGCAGCACAATGACAGTACAGGAGTGTTATCAGCAGATACAGGGCAATTATGAGAATGTGTTGAAGCGTTTAAAGACAGATGAGAGAATTGTAAAATTTCTTGAGCTGTTTTTAAGCGATACCACTTATGAGAAATTATCCGAAGCGGTAAATGCAAAAAATGATCAGGAAATTTTTAAATGTGTCCATGATTTAAAAGGTATGGCGCTGAATCTGGGTTTGACGGCATTGCAGCAAGCAGCACAAAATTTGTGTGAAGCAGTGCGTTACGGTGAACCATCAGTTGATATTTCTCCGTTATATCAGGAAGTTACCAAAGAATATCAAAAAGTTACAGATATAATACACGTAATCATGCAGGAACAGAACAGGGGCGTTTAAATCTGCAAAATGGAGGATGAACATGGAAGAAAAAAAGAAGTATCGGTTCGCCGATGAAAAAGAACAGCTAAAGAGGGTCAATTCCTTTTTAGCAACAGGCTATACCATATTTTATATTGTAATTTTAAGTGTGAGCTGGGAATCGTATTTCAGAGGCGTACGGACACTTGGTTATACAGGGATGATCAGTGTTCTGACACTGATAGCGATGGCGATTAATTTCCTTTCAACAAGAAAGGGCAAATCACAGCCCCGGTCAGGAAAGATAGCATTTATATGTTTTGTAACCATTGCATTTTTTATGGCATACGCTTACGACAGCTATTATGTAAGATTTATTGCGGCAATTCCGTTTTGTGGCTATGTATTGCTGTACGACAAGAAAAATGTTGCCGTTACGGGCGGTATTTATTTTGCATTAAATGTATTTGTCAATATTATCAGAATCGGCGTACAGCACGCATATCCGAAAGAAGTGGCAATTGACCATATTTATGCGACATTTGCAATCGGACTGCTCATTGTGTTAATTTATGCAACCACGAGTGTTGCCGAGCAGTTTAAAAGGGATACAGAGGGTAGTTTAAAGGAACAGCATGAAAAGCAGAAGGTGATGGTCCGTGACATTTTAGAGGTGGCACATGAGGTTTCGGAAGGCACACAGAATGCCATGAATATTGTCAATGATTTAAATGCTTCGACAAAGGTGGTTGGACAGACCATGCAGGATATTGCGGGCAGTAACCAGAATACCGCAGAAAATATCCAGACACAGACCGAGATGAGCCGGAATATTCAGGAATCGATCGGAACAACACTGCAGTATGCAGAAGAAATGGTACAGGTGGCACAAGAATCCGGTACACTCAATGAAAGCAGTATCAATGCGATGAATCATTTAAAGACACAGGCAGAAGTCATTGCTGCGACAAATGAAGATGTAGCAACGCTGATGAATACGTTAAAAGAGCGTACAGAAGCCGTAAAAGGCATTGTCGATACAATCTTTTCGATTTCATCACAGACTAATCTGCTGGCGTTAAATGCATCCATTGAAAGTGCAAGAGCGGGCGAAGCCGGAAAAGGGTTTGCAGTTGTAGCGGACCAGATTCGTAATCTTGCAGAAGAAAGCAGAAAAGAAACAGAAAATATTGCAAAGATTCTTGAAGAACTTTCTGACGGAACCAATGCGGCATCCGATGCCGTAACGCAGTCGGTAGAAGCCGCACAGGTGCAGAATGATATGATTCAGAATGCATCGGAGAGCTTTAGCGGAATGAGCGGCAATATGTCCAAGATGATTGAAAATATCGAGCATATGGACAGCATGTTAAACAGCTTAAAGCAGGCGAATGACCGGATTGTAGAAAATATTATGCAGATTTCGGCAACGGCAGAAGAAGTGACTGCCGCATCCACACAGGCAGAAAATCTGAGCAATCAGAATCTTGAAAATGCGGAAAATGCGCAGCAGCTTTTAACCGGCGTTCTTTCCGTTTCAGAAAAATTAAATACCTATCAGGTACAAGAATAAAAAGAAGCCGCATCCATGAGTGAACTTTAAAAGTTTGGACACAGATGCGGCTTTTACTTATTTAGAAGCCTGTCTATAGACAAATGTGGCAACAACGGCAGTCAGTGTTTCCGTAATCCAGAAGGCGTGCCATACAAAAGCAGGTCCGGCGGTGTGGCACAAAATAAAGGCGGCAGGAATAATCACCGCTACATAGCGCAGAAGCGAAATGATAAAAGAAGAAAATCCTTTCCCAAGCCCCCCCAAAGCGCCGGAAGCCGTAACAGAAACCGCGGATATGATAAAGCCCAGACAGATAATGTGCAGGGCGCGTGTGCCGAGCGCAATCGTTTCGGGATTTGCGGTAAAAAGCGCAATCAGCGGCTTTGCGGCAAACAGACAGCCCAAAGTGCCTGCAAGCATCATGGCGGCAGTCATGGCAAGCGTGGTATCATAAATCTTTTTTACGCGCTTCATTTCACGCGCACCGTAATTGTAGCCGATAATCGGGCGCATACCCTGAATAATGCCGTTGGCAGGCAGATATAAAAAGGTTTGTAATTTATAGTAAATTCCTAAAACAACGACATAACTCTGTGAAAATCCTGCCAGCAGTGCATTTAAGAAAGAAACCAGCAGGGACGGCAGAGCCAGATTTAAAATGGCAGGCACGCCGATTGCATATAGCTTTTTGTCGGTTGCACCGTGCGGTTTTAAATAACAGCGGCGGATATGCACCGGAAGCGGAAGTGAAAAATATACGACAAGGTAAATGCTTAATGTTACAATCTGACCGATACCGGTTGCAAGTGCTGCACCGGCAATGCCAAGCCGCGGCAGAAAACCGATGCCGAAAATCAGCAGAGGGTCTAATATAATATTGGTAATACAGCCGCACAGCAGAGCCGCCATAGTGATTTTCATGTTGCCGACTGCCTGAAAAATCTTTTCAAATGCAAGTCCGAGCATAATAATCAGGGAAAATGAAAATGCAATTGAAGCATACCGTGTGCCAAGCTGTAAAACTTCGGTATCCTTTGTAAAAAGGGATAAGAAAAAAGGCATGATACCGATGCTTACAACGGTAATTACAATGCCATGCACAACCGAAAACAGCATACCGTGTGTTGCGGCGCGGTCGGCATTTTTGACATCGCCTGCTCCAAGGCATAGTGCAATCAGGGCATTCATGCCGACTCCGAAACCGATTGCAATAGCATTGATTAAATTCTGAACCGGATACACCAGCGACAGTGCCGTCATTGCCTGCTCACTGATTTGCGCCACGAAAAAGCTGTCAATAATATTGTATAAGGAATTTACAAGCATGGAAATTACCATAGGAAGTGCCATGCTTGTCAGCAGTGGAAATACCGGTTTTTCTTTCATAAAAGACTGATTCATAAAATACTCCATTCTGCAGACGATTCTTAAAAAGGTTTAATTATTTTACTCAAACCTGTAATAAACTGCGCTGCGCCGTCTGTAACACAAAGCAGCCGTGCGGCAAAAAAAACGCCACACAATTACCCCGTACAAGGATAATTGTGTGGCGAAAAAAGATAAACTATAAAAATCCACACGTTGTTTTAGTGTGGTTATTTTAGCATAAAGCCCGAAAAAAAGCAAGGCAGGGCCCAAAAGTATGCTATAATAGAAAGCAAAGGTTTTAGCCGCAAAAGAAATTGAAGAAGGTTTACAGAAATGGAGCAGAAAATGGTACAAAACACGAAATTAACAAAAATGATATTCTGGGCAATGATGGTGGCAGTCGGAGTGGTGATTTCACCGTTACTGCGGATTGAGGGAATGTGTCCGATGGCACATTTTATCAATGTCACCTGTGCAGTCTTATTAGGTCCGTGGTATGCGTTTCTATGCGCATTGGCAATTGGACTTATCCGCATGGCATTTATGGGCATTCCGCCGCTTGCACTGACGGGGGCGGTATTCGGCGCGGCGCTGTCAGGCATTTTATACCGGGCGTCGAAGGGAAAGATTATTTTTGCATTTTTAGGTGAAGTCATCGGTACAGGCATTATCGGTGCAATTGTATCATATCCGGTAATGGCGCTGTTATGGGGCAGAACCGGGCTTACATGGCTGTTTTATGTGCCGTCCTTTATAGCGGGAACATTAATCGGCGGCAGTATCGCCTTTTTATTCTTAAAGCAGTTACAGCGCATGAAACTGCTGACAAAGTTCCAGCAGGCACTGGGAACACAGGTTTATGACAAAGTAAAACAGGCAGAAAGCAGCCTTAAACAGTAAAACAAAAAGGAAGGAAATACAAAAATGCTTGAAAAGATGAAAAAAGCAAAAGAAGTGGTCATCAGTCAGGCACCGCTCATACACTGCATTACCAATCCTATTTCAATCAATGACTGTGCCAATGTAGTGTTGGCGCTGGGGGCAAAGCCGATTATGGCAGAACACCCGAAGGAAGTCCATGAAATCACGGCACTTGCAAAGGCATTGGCAGTCAACCTCGGTAACATTACCGATGCAAGGGCAGAATCCATATTTATATCCGGTGGAGTGGCTAAAAATGCGCAGATACCCTGCGTGATAGATGTGGTCGGCGCGGCATGCTCTGCCTTGCGCATGGAGCTGGCACAAAGGTTTATCCGTGAGTGCGCACCGTGTGTCATTAAAGGCAATTTGTCTGAAATCAAAGCGCTTGCGGGAGTGGACAACGCGGCACAGGGAATTGATGTCGGTCAAAAAGACAGTGTAAACGGAAAGGATACACAGAAGTTACAAAAGACCGGACAACTGGTTTGTAGCTATGCAAAAAAGGCACATGCCGTTGCCATGGCAAGCGGGGCGGTCGATATCATCTCGGATGGCAGTCAGGTGTGGTTTGTAAAAAATGGCGTGGCAGAGCTATCCAAAGTCACGGGAACAGGCTGCATGCTCAATGTCATTACGGCAACATACCTTTCCGTAACAGACCCGCTTACAGCATGTCTGCTTTCGGCAGGAACGCTCGGTATCTGCGGAGAGCTCGCAGACAAAAGCCGCGGCATGGGAACGTACCATATTGAATTAATCAATCAGTTATCCACACTGTCGGATGCGCAGTTGGAACAGTATTTACAGATACAACGTGCGTTATAGGTAATACCTATAACGCACTATTATTTTTGTATATTTGTCAAAGCCGGATTTCCGTGCTAATATCTTAGACATAGAAAACATACATGACCTACTTGTTAAGTATGAATAACAAAACAGGAAAGGCATACAGACAACATAAAAATAAAAAATGATTTTGAAAGCCGTGTAAGCAGGCGGCAGAATGGAGGACAATATGAGTACATTAAAAGAAAGAAATTTAAAATTTGAAACAAAGCAGCTTCACGTAGGACAGGAAAGCGCAGATCCGGTTACAGATTCAAGAGCTGTGCCGATTTACCAGACCTCTTCTTATGTGTTCCACAACAGCGAACATGCAGCTGCAAGATTCGGACTGACAGATGCCGGTAACATTTACGGAAGATTAACCAATCCGACAGAAGACATTTTTGAACAGAGAATTGCAGCACTTGAAGGCGGTGTAGCAGCGCTTGCAGTAGCTTCCGGTGCGGCAGCAATCGCTTATACATTCCAGAATCTTGCACAGGCAGGCGACCATATCGTAGCTTCAAAGACAATCTACGGCGGTACATACAACCTGTTAGAGCATACATTACCGGCATACGGCATTACAACAACATTCGTAGATGCCAACAACTTAGATGAAATCAGAAATGCCATTCAGGACAACACAAAGGCAGTATTCATCGAAACACTCGGCAATCCAAATTCCAATGTCGTTGATATCGAAGAAATTGCAAAGATTGCACACGAAAACAAGATTCCGCTTGTAATTGATAATACATTCGGTACACCATACCTTATCCGTCCAATCGAATATGGCGCAGATATCGTTGTTCATTCAGCAACAAAGTTCATCGGCGGACACGGAACAACCATCGGTGGTGTTATCGTAGACAGCGGTAAGTTTGACTGGGAAGCATCCGGCAAATTCCCGTCACTGGTTGAACCAAACCCAAGCTACCACGGCATCAGCTTCACAAAGGCAGCAGGTCCGGCAGCTTTTGTTACAAAAATCCGTGCAATTCTCCTCAGAGATACAGGTGCTACCCTTTCGCCAATCCACGCATTTATCTTTCTTCAGGGACTTGAAACACTTTCACTGCGTGTAGAACGTCATGTGGAAAATGCGTTAAAGGTTGTAGATTATTTATCAAAGCACCCACAGGTAGAAAAGGTCAACCACCCATCATTACCGGATGCACCGACACATGATTTATATGAAAAATACTTCCCGAACGGCGGCGGTTCAATCTTCACATTTGAAATTAAGGGCGGCGCTGAAGAAGCAAAGAAGTTCATTGATAACCTTCAGGTATTCTCTCTGCTTGCTAATGTAGCAGATGTAAAATCCCTTGTTATCCATCCGGCTTCTACAACACATTCACAGCTGTCAGAAGAAGAACTGCTTGATCAGGGCATTAAGCCAAACACAATCCGTCTTTCAATCGGTACAGAGCATATCGATGATATCATTGATGATCTGGAAGAGGCATTTGCCGCAGTAAGATAAAAAACTCTTGCACAGCGCGCTGGTTTATGATAAAATGTAAATGTTACTAATAATATTTTCAGGAGGATTATCATGTCGGACGATGCTGACGGTGATACGGCACCTAACCACAGAACAATCAAAAATTTAAATCAGAATGAATGAATACAGGCATGGCTGCACGGATACAATCTTGCAGCTATGCCTTTTTGTGCTGTTTTAGGGAAATACCGGTGTGATAAGCGAAAGGAGTTTTATTTAAAGATGGGTACAGATATTGTATCGTGGGTAATTATTATTTGCTGCATTATGATGTCAGCATACTTTTCAGCGACAGAAACAGCGTTTTCTTCGCTTAACAGGATTCGTATGAAAAATATGGCGGAAAAGGGGAGTAAGCGGGCAAAGCTGGTGTTAAAGCTTTCAGAAAATTATGACAGCCTGCTTTCAACGATTCTGATAGGGAATAATATTGTCAATATTACCTGTACATCACTTGTTACAATTCTTTGTGTCAAGGGATTTGGTGAAGATGTGGGGGCAACCCTGTCAACCGTGATTACAACCGTGGTGATTCTGGTATTTGGTGAAGTTTCGCCGAAAAGTATTGCAAAGGAATCAGCAGAAACGGTTGCAATGTTGTCAGCGCCGCTGTTAAGAATATTTATCTACATACTGTCACCGGCGAATTTCTTATTCCGCCAGTGGAAAAAGCTGTTGTCCTGCATTTTTAAAAGTCAGGATAATAAGGGGATTACAGAAGAAGAACTGCTTACAATTGTACAGGAAGCTGAAGCGGACGGCGGCATTGATAAAGAGGAAGGAAGCTTAATCCGCAGTGCAATTGAGTTTAATGAACTGGAAGCGATAGATATTTTAACCCCGCGTGTCGATGTCATCGGTGTGTCCGTAGCATTATCCAAACCGGAAATTGCAAAGGTATTTGCAAAAACAGGATATTCGCGCCTGCCGGTATATGAAAAAGACATGGATAATGTTGTCGGCATTTTATATCACAAGGATTTTTACAATTACGTCAATAATTCGGATATGACAATCCGTGAAGCCGTAAAGCCGGTGCTGTTTACGACAAAGCATAAAAACATCAGTGAACTGTTAAAAGAATTACAGGTAAAACATATGCACATTGCGGTGATAGTGGATGAATTTGGCTGTACGGTCGGTATCCTTACATTAGAAGATATTTTGGAAGAACTGGTCGGAGAAATCTGGGACGAACACGATGAAGTCGTGCGGGAGGTTGAGCCGTTATCGGAAAATGTGTACCGTGTTTCAGGTAAAACCAATGTCGAGCGCCTGTTTGAATCCCTCGGATATGAGCAGGAATTTGATGTGCAGACTGTCAGTGGCTGGATTATGGAGCTTTTAGAGCGTATACCGGAAGCGGGTGACACCGTAGATTACCGGAACATGCACCTCACTGTAGAGAGCATGAAAGAAAAGCGCGTGGATACGGTAAGGCTGGAAATCCGCCCCGAAAGCCAGAGTGCATAGTGAAAAAAGAAAAGAGGAAGCTGCAATTATGATGACAGAATTAGAGCAGTATTACAATAAATTTAACGAAGAAAAGCGGTTAGACAGCCGTCATGGAAAAGTCGAGTTTATTACGTCCATGAAATATATTCACGAATATCTGGGCGGGGACACGACAAAGAAAATCTTAGACATCGGTGCAGGAACCGGAAAATATTCGGTGGCACTGGCAGAAGAAGGTTACGATGTCAGCGCTGTTGAACTGGTAAAGCACAATTTGGGACTGTTAAAAGCCAAAAACAGCAGTGTAAAAGCTTATCAGGGCAATGCGTTAAAACTCAGACGATTTGAAAATGATACGTTTGATGTGACATTGTTATTCGGACCAATGTATCATTTATTTACTAAGGAAGACAAAGTCCGGGCGCTGTGCGAAGCAAAGCGCGTGACAAAGCCAGGCGGCATAATCTTTGTGGCATATGTCATGAACGAATACAGCATTTTAACATACGGTTTTAAGCAGAAGCATATTGCCGAGTGTGTGAGGGACGGACGCATTTCAGAGGAATTTCAGTGTATGTCTGCGCCGAGCGACTTATACGACTACGTGCGGATTGAGCAGATTGACGCATTAAATCAAGAAGCCGGACTGGAGCGCATCAAAATTATTACACCGGACGGCCCTGCCAACTATATGCGTCAGGTGCTAAACAGTCTGACTGAGGAAGAATTTGAGTTATTTATCCAATACCATTTATCAACGTGTGAGCGGCAGGACTTAATTGGGGCGGCGGCGCATACGGTGGATATTTTAAGAAAGTAAAGGCTTGCCTTTAAAAATCCCGCTTATGCGCCTTGACATAGCGTACAAAGCTTTCCGCCTGTGGGGAGAGCGGTTTTTCTTTTGCATAATTTAAGCTGATATAGCTGTAAATACCGGGCGTTACCGGAATAAATGCAAGTGAAGAATCGTTTTCCTGCCGGGCAGAGTGGTGCATCATCAGCGTAATCCCGGCGCCGTTGCGTACAAGGTCAATCAGCGTTGCACCGCGGTTTCCGGTATAGGCGATGTGCGGTTCAAATCCGGCATTGCGGCATTCACGGATACACAAATCATTTATAAAAGAATGTTCCGGAAATAACAGAAACGTTTCTCCGCGCAGCTGTTCAAACGGCAGATTATCCGCATTAGCGAGCGGGTGCGTAGCAGGAAGCACGGCGGTCAGGTAATCAATCATATAAGGGATACTGTTAAATTCCTTCACAGAAGACGATTCACTTCTTAAAAATGCAATATCGCATTTGCCGTCCGTGAGCAGTTCTTTTACAAATGTAGAATCGCCCTCAATCGTCTGCAATGTCATATCGGGATTCTCATTTAAAAATCCTGCAATCAGTGCCGTAATCGCGTGCTGTTTCATTGAAGGAATCGACCCAAGCACAATATTGCCGCTGTCCTGATGAATCTTGCGGCGCACATTTTTTTCAAATTCATATTCCAGACCGACCATCTTTCGTGCATACGGCAGCAGCATCTGTCCAAACTCCGTAAGAACCACCGTCCGCGTTGTCCGCTCAAACAGTTCCACCCCAATCTCAGCTTCCAGCTTCTTAATGTGCTTTGACAGACACGACTGCGAAATAAAAAGACACTCCGCCGCCTCTAAAAAATTATTTTTCTCCGTCAAAGTCACAAACTCCTCCAAATACCGCACATTCAAATTCATTAGACAAAACCTCCAATTGTATTATATATAAGGAAAAACAAGCCCACACAAGGAATAAAAAGTGTCCCCGCTCATGCAGGCAATCCCAAAGCCTTCCGTCAGTCACACCCTCTCTATAAGGAATAAAAAATGTCCTCGTTCTTTCAGACAATTCATCAGCCTTTCGTCCACCACTCCCTAGCGCAGGGAATAAATAAGCAATCGGCGAAGTCAAGTAACACGTTGAGCTGATTGCTTATTTATTCCCCTATGTTGAGCAGCTTGCTTATTTATTCCCCCTGCGGTGAGTGGCAGACTTTTAAATTGCCTGTAATTAGATGATTGACTTTTTATTCCACAGTGGAATAAATATACCCCAATTATGAATTGAATGTCAACGATAATTCATATAAAATAAACTTGTCAATGAAAGCACCGGACGGCCTTAGCATAGCCCGCAGACCTGCCGGTGCAGTAAAATTATAAAACTTTTCATTGCAAAATCACAATAAATATAAAAGAAATGAGGTGCAGCAAGTGAAAAGATATTGGAAATATATCAGACCCTATATACAATACTATATTTTAGGTCCCTGCTTTATGATGATGGAAGTTGTCGGTGATGTGTTACTGCCGTACATGCTTGCAAAGATAATCAATCAGGGTATTGCAGAAAGAAATGTCGCGTATATTATAAAAATAGGCGCCATTATGGGGTTTATCGCAGTAATAATGGCAGTTGGCGGTGTTTTAGGCGCATGGTTTGCTTCTAAAGCGGCGATGAATTTCGGCGCGGATCTGCGCATGGATTTATTTGAAAAAATCCAGCAGTTTTCCTTTCAGAATATCGACAATTTCAGTACCGGTTCATTAATAACAAGATTAACCAACGACATCACACAGATTCAGAATATGATTATGATGACACTCAGAATGTGTCTGCGCTCGCCAGGCATTTTAATCGGAGCGATGGTGATGGCATTTGTCATCAGCCCGAAGCTGGCGGCGATATTCATTATCGTCCTGCCGGTGCTGGCAGTCCTTATTGTAGTCATCATGCGGCGTGCATTTCCGCAGTTTAGAACCTTGCAGGGAAAACTGGATGCACTCAATTCCTGTATTCAGGAAGGACTGGTGGGTATCCGGCTGATAAAGTCCTTTGTGCGGGGCGACTATGAAGAAATGCGTTTTGAAAAAAGAAATCAGCAATTGAAAGAAGCCAATCTGACGGCAATGAAAACTATGCTTTTGTATACACCGCTGATGACACTGGCACTGAATATTACAACCGTGGTTGTTGTCTGGTCGGGTGGTAATATGATTGTTGCCGGAAATATGCAGGTTGGCGATTTGACGGCATTTACCAATTACATCGTGCAGATTATGTCCAGTCTTACTATGCTTTCGATTGCATTTTTAAACTGGGCGCGTGCCATAGCATCTTTCCGCCGTGTCGGTGAAGTTCTCGATGAAAAGATTGACCTGACGGATGAAAATGCGAAGCATAAGGACAGAGCAGTCTGTGAGGGCAGTGTTGAATTTCAAAATGTATCCTTCCGATATTACAAAAACAGTCCCGAATGGGTCATTGAGAATATCAGTTTTAAACTGGAAGCCGGAAAGACCCTTGGCATTATCGGACCGACCGGAAGTGGAAAAAGTACGCTCGTGTCCATGATACCCCGCCTGTATGACACCGATGAGGGGACGGTGCTCGTTGATGGAATCAATGTGCGGGATTACGGTTTAAAGCCTTTGCGGGAAGGCATCGGTATGGTGCTGCAAAACAATACGCTTTTTTCCGGCAGCATCACTGAAAATTTAAAATGGGGAGATGAACATGCCGATGAAAAAGCTGTCCGGAAGGCCGCGCAAAATGCACAGGCAGCAGGGTTTATCGATAGTTTTAAAGACGGTTACCGGACCCGTTTAGAGCAGAGCGGAAATAACGTATCCGGTGGTCAGAAACAGCGGCTGTGCATTGCAAGAGCTTTATTAAAGTGTCCGAAAATCCTTATTTTAGACGATTCCACCAGTGCGGTGGATACGGCGACAGAACGCGCGATCCGCGAAGCACTGCATTCGGAATACAAGGATATGACAAAGATTATTATTGCACAGCGGATCCGTTCCGTCATGGATGCGGATGAAATACTGGTACTGGATAACGGAAAGACGGCAGGCTTTGGCACACATGAACAGCTGCTTGCAGACTGTCCGGTTTACCGTGAAATTTATGATGTACAGAACGGAAGGGAGGAGTAACTATGCCGCCAATGGGAGGAGTAACAGGTGCAATGCGCGGTACGAACCGCCGCGGAATCGGCGCTAAAGCAGCCAGACCGAAAAATATGAAGCATACCGTTATGCGGCTTTTTTCTTATATGAAAAAAGATGTGTGGATGCTGGCGGCAGCACTTTTGTGTGTTGTGGCAGGCACAGTAAGTACGCTTGCCGCTTCCTATATGTTAAGACCGATTATTAATGACTATATTATTCCGGCAAAAACATCTGCCGATTTAAAGAAACTGGCAGGGGCGTTAATCGTCATGCTGGCGGTGTATTTGTTGGGCGTGATGGCAGCGTATTTACAGAACCGCATTATGCTGGTACTTTCTCAGAAAGCACTGGTGCGCCTGCGCAGTGATTTATTTGTGCATATGGAAAAGCTGCCGCTACGTTTTTTTGATACCCATACCAAAGGAGATTTAATGAGCCGCTATACCAATGATGTCGATGTTATCGGTGAAATGTTAAACAGCACTCTTGTACAGTTGATATCAGGAATCATTACTGTAATTGGTACGCTCTGCATGATGATTTATACCAACATTTTACTGGCGCTGATTACGCTGGTTATTGTGCCGCTCATTTTAAGCGCCGGAAAATTTCTGGTTAAAAAGAGCAGAAAATATTACGTGGGACAGCAGGAAGCTCTGGGCAGATTAAATGCGTGCATTGAAGAAACGGTATCGGGCCAGCGCGTAGTGAAAGTATTTAATCATGAAGACAAAGCCCTTGAAGCTTTTAAGGAATACAACTACGATTTGCGGGACAAACAGCAGAAAGCACAGTTTTTCGGCGGTATTATGGGTCCGGTTGTGGGAAATCTCGGTCAGTTAAACTATGCGCTAACAGCCATGATTGGCGGAATCCTGTGTGTATTTAAAGGTTTTGATGTCGGAGGTCTGAGTATTTTTGTGACCTATGCAAGGCAGTTCTCCCGCCCGGTTAATGAAATCACCATGCAGATGAACACCGTATTTTCGGCACTTGCGGGCGCAGAACGTGTCTTTGACATTATGGATTTGGAAGTCGAAGATATTTCCGGTAAAAAGCTTGAAAATGTGCAGGGCGAAATCAGCATGGAGCATGTGACGTTTGGATACCTTGAAAATCAGCCGGTTTTAAAAGACATCAGCCTGCATGCAAAAAAAGGACAAAAAATTGCGTTTGTCGGTTCAACGGGCGCAGGCAAGACGACCATTACCAATCTGTTAAACCGCTTTTATGAAATCTGGGAAGGAAAGATTACGATAGACGGTGTGGATATCCGGGAAAACGGGCTGGAGTCGCTGCGCGAAAATATCGCACTTGTTTTGCAGGATACGCATTTATTTACCGGTACTGTCATGGAAAATATCCGCTACGGAAGACTGGATGCAGCTGATGAAGAAGTGATTGCGGCGGCAAAAACCGCCAATGCCGATGCCTTTATCCGACGTCTGCAAAACGGATATGATACAGTATTAGAAGGGGACGGCGCGAATTTAAGCCAGGGACAGAGACAGCTTTTAAATATTGCAAGAGCCGCACTTTCCAAAGCACCGGTACTGGTGATGGATGAAGCGACCAGCTCGGTTGATACGATTACGGAACGGCAGATTCAGGAAGGCATGGACGCACTGATGAAAGACCGCACCACATTTGTCATTGCACACCGCTTGTCAACGATACGAAATTCCGATATGATTATGGTACTGGAACACGGCAGGATTATTGAACGCGGAACGCACACAGAGCTTCTGCAAAGACAAGGCCGTTACTACGAATTATATACAGGAAAGGCAGAACTCGATTAAAATGAAGATTTATTTTGCACCGCTTGAAGGGGTTACAGGGCACATTTACAGAAATGCTTATGAAGAATTTTACGGAAAAGGCAGGATTGATAAATATTTTGTGCCGTTTATTTCACCCAATCAGACCAACGGTTTTACGGCGCGGGAACAGCGTGACATGAATCCGGATAATAACGTCAATATGCCGCTGGCGGTACAGATAATGACCAACCGTGCCGATTTATTTATAAATGCGGCACGGCTTTTATATGAAAAAGGCTATACCGAACTGAATCTGAATCTGGGCTGTCCGTCCGGAACGGTTGTGGCAAAAAAGCGCGGGGCGGGCTTTTTATCCGTACCCGATGAGCTGGACGAATTTTTTGCACAGATTTATGAAAATGAGCTGCTTGCGGACAAAAAGGTGAAATTATCCGTAAAGACAAGGCTCGGCATGGAAGAACCGGAAGAATTTGACCAGCTGTTAGATATCTATAACCGTTATCCGTTTGAGGAACTGATACTCCACCCGCGCGTGCAGAAAGACTACTATAAAAATAAGCCGCGGCTGGAATATTTTGAAAAGGCACTGGAAAAAAGCACAAATCCCGTATGCTACAACGGCGATCTCTTTACAATTGCTGATTACAGGCGTTTTAAAGAACGCTTCCCGTCAGCGGACAGAGTGATGATAGGCAGAGGATTTATCGGAAATCCGGCACTCATAGAGCAGATTGCCACAGAGGAAAGCAGGACTGCCACAACACACGAGGACACCACATGCCTCCGTCAGTTTCACGACCGCATTTATCACGAATATCTAAAAATTATGTCGGGCGATAAGAATACGATTCATAAAATGAAAGAGCTGTGGTTTTATCAGAAGCCGTACTTTGACAATGCGGACAAGGCATTCAAAAAAATCCGCAAATCCCGGAATATGGCAGAGTATGAAGCTGCCGTGCAGGAGTTTTTTGCGCAGGCAGTACCCACAGAACGTGATACCGTACAGTTTACCAAATAAACCGCAGACCCTGGCATTATAATATGAAGAAGATAAAAGGCGAGGTGAAAACATGAAAATTTTAATATACCGGTGGAGTGTTTTTCACCAGGAGGATATTGCAGAAGCATTTGAAAGCTTCGGACATACAGTAGAATATTATGAGGAAATGCCGGACGAGCGGAAAGGGACAGATATCCGAAGACTCAAAGAAGTCGTTGCGGAGTACGACCTTGTTTTTTCTGCCAATTATTTTTCACGGGTGTCTAATGCCTGTCAGGCGCAGCAGAAAAAATACATTGCATGGACGGTGGATTCACCGATGCTGACGATGTTTGACACTTCGGTTTTTAACGAGTGCAATTACATATTTTTATTTGATAAATTTGACTACTACCGGTTTTTGCAGATGGGTGTGAAACATGTATATTATCTGCCGCTGGCAGTTAACGCAGAGCGCGTAAAAAACTGCATAGAAGCGGCGTCCGAAAAAGAAAAGGGAAAATACCGCGGGGACATTTCCTTTGTCGGTGGTCTGTATTATAAAAATTCATACGATGCCATTGAAGATAAACTGCCGGAGTATTTGCAGGGTTATTTTGATGCATGCATGGAAGCCCAGCTGGATTTATACGGGGATAATGTGTTTGACCGTCTGTTGACAGCAGACATTTTAGAGCGGCTTTGTGAAATTATTGACTTTCATCAGTCGGATACGGCATTTTCCGATATCAAGCTTGTCTTTTCTTCAACTTATCTGGGTTTTAAAACGGCACAGAAAGAGCGTATCCGCAATTTAAATGCATTGGCATCCCGGTTTGAGGTGAATCTGTATACAGACAGAACCGATGACAGACTTCGCGGCGTGCATGTAAAGGAAAGCGTGGATTACCGTGAGGAAATGCCGCTGGTTTTTCACGAATCCGACATAAATATGAATTTTACAATCCGCAATATCCGAACGGGACTGCCGCTGCGGATATGGGATATTTTAGGGGCAGGCGGATTTCTGCTGACCAATTATCAGATTGAACTGGGGGATTTCTTTGAAAATGGAAAAGACCTCGTTTACTATGACAGCTTAGACGATATGATGCGCAAGGCAGAATATTATCTGGACCATGAAGATGAAAGAAAGACCATCGCACAAAACGGTTTAAAGAAAATTGTACAATATCACACATATGAACATCGCATTGACGTGATATTAAAGACTGTATTGTGAATAACCATTACTTGTACAAAAACTTTCTGTATTCCTCATAGGAAAATTCAATACAGTAGATAGAGAGAACCACAAAGGGCAGCCGAAGTCAAGTAACAACGTCAAGGCGGCCCTTTGTGGTTCTCTTTCTTACATCTCTGTATTAAATTTTACGTCCACTAAAGACCCCATTATACTCTCCAAACAAACTCTCCTCAATTTTTCGGAGCATTACTGTCACATAATCTCCCTTAAAATTCAGACTGAAAAAGAGATTGCCGATGGCGGAATCAATAATCTGAATCTTAACCAGTAGTGTGTTTTCCATGCGGAAAGCTGCAGAAGCGGCATATTTTAAATCATAGTCCGGGAACTGACCGAAGGCGTTATAACCCAGTCCGAAGGAAAGGGTATGGACACCGGAAGCATTTTCATAGGTCAGTGTTCCGAGTCCGGTATCGGTGGCAATATCCACCTTCATCGTCTTCATCTGGCAGATGTTTTCATCCATTTGATAAGTTATACCGTTGATATCCGCCAAAACGGGTGAAGTCAGACTGCCCGGCAGAACAAACAATGTTCTTGTATTACAATATTCTAAAAAAGCGGCAGTGTATTCCGGTGTGGCAGCAGGCAGGGAATCCGTGGCGATTTTGTCATAAATTTCATGCCAGAAGGCTTCGTAAATGAGCTGTACACCGCCCTGACGTCCTTGTGCATCGGCAGTTGTTACCATGAAAATATCTTTATCCGGCACATACAGTGCAAGTTGTCCGCCCATGCCGAATAAAACATAGCCGTTATGGCGTGTCATCCAGATTTGATAGCCATAGCCCTGTAATTCTTCAAGTGAGGACTGTCTGCCGTAAGGGTCACTCTGCATAGATTTTGCTGCACGGACATAACCGGCAGGCAGAAGCTGCTTGCCCTGCCATACACCGTCATTGGCAATCAGGTAAATGACCTTTAGCAAATCATACGGTGTGGCACAGAGTCCCGAACCGCCCATGCTGACACCGTTAGGGTCTTTTAAAATATACGCATTGGCAGAGAATCCGATTTCGTCCAAAAATTTAAAACGCAGGTAAGAAAGCAGGTCCATACCGCTTAATTTTTCAACTAATGCGCCAAGTGTATGTGTAGATGAAGTATCGTAGGAAAAATTCGTGCCGGGAACATGTGTCGGGGGTACGGTAAAAAACGAAGCCACCCAGTCGGTAACGCCAGGTGCTTTGTACGTTGTCTTGTCATGACAGGTTCTCATTGTGAGCATATCACGGATTGTCATCATCGCTATATAGGGATGTACACCCGGCTTTGGCAGCTTTTCAGGGAAAAAATCTACAATTTTATCATCAAGGGATAATTTTCCTTCGGCCTCAAGCAGTCCAATACCCAAAGATACAAAGCTTTTAGTGACGGAAAACATACGGTGCAGGGTATCACGTGTATAAGGTTTATAGTAAGTTTCCATGCACACCTTTCCGTGCCGCATAATCAAGGCACTGTGCAGTGGAAGCTGCTGTTCTTCCAGCCGTTTACAAAAATTCATCAGCCATTGGCTGTCAATGCCGACCTCCTCCGGAGTGGCAGTAGGAAAAAGTTGCAACATACAATCCTCCTTGTTTTGCGAAGCAAAATGCGACTGCTCTAAGCAGGAGCAGAGGATTTTACCTCCTTGTTTTGCGAAGCAAAATGCGACTGCATTTCTTCTTATATAAAACATTATACATGGAAAAATATAAATTTGCTAGGAAATTCTGTCAAAATAGTGTATATATAATAGTAATAACGCATAAATACGAGGGTGCTAAAAATTTGTGGAATAAAGATGGAGGCGGAAAAGAGGAAAATATGAGTGAAGGACTTTTAAAAATATTTATAAAGGATTATAAAAATGTGAAAGACATTAAAGTGCGGGAAAACTACGGGATTTTTGCGGGAATTGTAGGAATTATATGCAACCTGATTTTATTTGCATGTAAATTTTTTGCAGGTATCATTACCGGTTCCGTATCCATTTCGGCAGATGCCTTCAATAACTTATCCGATGCCGGTTCATCCATTGTAACGCTGGCAGGCTTTAAAATGGCAGGCAAGCCGGCGGATACAGACCATCCATTCGGACATGGCAGAATCGAATATATCGCCGGAATGATTGTATCGGCAGTTATTATCGTAATGGCAATTGAACTGTTTAAAGATTCGGTTATAAAAATCTTTCAGCCGGAGGCGATGGAATTTAGCGTTGTATCGGTTGTGATTCTGGCGGGTTCGATTGCATTAAAATTCTGGATGGCATATTTTAATACCTCGCTGGGAAAGCGGATTGATTCTGCAGCCATGCGCGCAACAGCGGCAGACAGTCTTTCCGACTGTATCGCAACCGGTGTGGTACTGGTATCGCTTCTGATTACGACATTTACCGGAGTAAATATCGACGGACTGGCAGGTGCCGTAGTGGCGGTATTTGTCTTTATGGCGGGAATTGAGGCAGCTAAAGAAACGGTTTATCCGCTTCTTGGACAGCCGCCGGAAGAATCTTTTGTGAGACAGTTAAAGGAACTGGTTATGGAAGATGAGCATATTATCGGAATCCATGATTTGATTGTACATAATTATGGACCGGGAAGGGTTTTTGTTACCCTTCATGCAGAAGTGCCGTATACAATGAACCTGCTTGCCGCACATGATATTATTGATATTGCGGAACACAGAGTAGCCGGTCAGCTGCACTGCGGCATATCCATTCACATGGATCCGGTTGTCAATGATGATAAAGAAGTGGAAGAATTAAAAGAAATGGTGCTGGAAGTTATTGCAGAAATTGATGACCGTTTAAGCATTCACGATTTTAGAAGCACTAAAGGCCCATACCTTACCAATCTCATCTTTGATTTAGTTGTACCGCATCAGTATAAATATACCGACAAAGAGGTACAGGATATGGTTCATAATGCCATTCAGAAAAAAAATCCGAAGTGCTTTGCAGTCGTAACCGTTGAGCGGTCGTATATCAAATAAATCAAATCCATCCGCCGTCAAGCTGGATAACCTGCCCGGTAAGATAGCCGCTGTCACTGCATAAAGACTGTACCAGTGAGCCAACTTCCGCAGGTGTTCCAAGACGTCCGGCTGGAATTTCTTCTATTAAAGAAGCACGTTCATCTTCGCTTAAAAAAGCATTCATATCTGTATCAATTGCACCGCAGGCAATGGCATTGACTTGAATATTGCTCGGTGCAAGTTCCTTTGCCAGTGCGCGGGTTAAGGCATTAACAGCTCCTTTAGAAGCGCTGTATGCGGCTTCGCAGCTTGCACCTGCAATCCCCCAGACTGAAGAAATGTTAATGATTTTTCCACATTTTTCATGTACCATATGCGGAATGGCAAAATGGCAGCAGTTATAAACAGAGCCGACATTTGTATCCATCAGCCGCATCCAGTCTGCACGTGACAAATCCTGAAAAAGTCCGATTATAGAAATTCCTGCATTATTTATGAGAATATCCACACCACCAAAGGTCTGTTCAATATCCCCAAACATTTTTTCCGTTTGTGTATAGTCGCTCACATCGGCAGGAAAAATAGCACATTTTGCACCGCCCTTACATACCAGCGCCTTTGTTTCATTTAACTGTTCCACATTCTGACGACAGTTTAAGGCAACCTGCCAGCCTTTCTTTGCAAAAGAGAGTGCAATGCCGCGGCCGATACCGCGGGAAGCTCCTGTGATTAAAACTGTTTTGCACATATCTGTTATAAAACCTCGATTCTGAAAAATTTCAATATTGTAAATGCCGCATATCCGGCAAATCCCGGATCAAAATCCCCTGGATAAGGGTATTGTACACTCTCTTGTCTACGCTCTGCTTTGACCCGGATATCATCATATATCTTACAGTAAAAAGAAAAAAGATTCAAACAAATGCACACAGTTGTTGGAATATAAATATTTCTCAAAAAATAATTGACAAAAAGGCGCTTGTGCAACTCTGCTAAAAACAAGAGGCATCTTTACACATCTCAAAAAATTATCGACATTCATTGACAAATTATTCCGAAGTTATCCCCACGCAAAAAGTCCGTTTTTTGCGTGAAAATAAGTTATGCACAGAGTTATCCACATTATCCACAATGGAATGTGTGTATTTCCACAATGGGGATAAGTTTGTAAAACAGAATACATGTTTTGTTAAAAAATCATAAATCGCAATTTTACGCAAAAAAACAGGGCGAAAAGGCTTGACAAATCTGTTGCATAGCCAGTAAAAAAGCCCATCTTATTTTTGAATAAAAAATATCATAAAAAAGAATAAATTGTGTGAATTTGCTTGTCTAAATCCAAAATTGTGTTATAATAAATACATCAGATAGATGGTGTTCATTAGCAATACCACGATGAAAATACACAATAAAGGAGTTGGACATCATGCGTTTTATTATTACAGGAAGAAATATCGATGTTACAGAAGGGTTAAAGTCAGCAGTAGAAGAAAAGCTTGGTAAGCTTGACAGATTCTTTGCTCCAGAAACAGAAGTGAACGTAACTTTAAGCGTTGAGAAGGAAAGACAAAAAATAGAAGTCACGATTCCGGTCAAAGGCAATATTATCAGAAGCGAGCAGGTAAGCAGCGATATGTATGTTTCCATCGATTTGGTAGAAGAAGTTATCGAACGTCAGCTCAAAAAGTACAAGAATAAGATCGTAGACAAGCATCAGAATGCAGCAGCATTTGCTCAGGAATTTGTAGATAAAGACTACAATGATGAAGATGAAGTAAAGATTATTCGTACAAAGAGATTTGGCATTAAGCCAATGGATCCGGAAGAAGCATGTGTACAGATGGAATTATTAGGACATAACTTCTATGTATTCTTCAATTCAGAAACAGAAGAAGTCAATGTTGTGTATAAGAGAAAAGGCAACACATACGGACTCATTGAACCGGAACTGGATTAGTTCTTCATAAAACTAAATAAATAAGCGAAAGAAGCCGGCAGTACGGGATGGGATGATTTTCCGTACTGCCGGCTTTTTTATGTCAGTCATAATGTGAAATTTATGTAAAACAGAAGAAAGGGCGGGAATCCCAGTGAAAGAGCGGCGCGTTTTACTTGCCTAATTATGGAATGAGTGGTACAATAGAGCAATGTGGCATAGTGTATCAGGGATACGCCCAATCGTTGAAATTGAAATGCCGGTTGCGCGGCGGAATGGAGATTAAAATGGGATTAGCGCAAAAGTTATTTGGAACACACAGCCAGCATGAGCTGAAAAGAATTGCACCAATTGCTGACAAAGTGGAAAGCTATCGTGACACAATGATGGCATATAGTGACGAAGAATTAAAAGGAAAGACCAAAGAATTTAAGGAAAGATTAAAAAAAGGGGAAACTCTTGATGATATTTTACCGGAAGCCTATGCGGTTGTCCGGGAAGCCGGACGCAGGGTCCTTGGCATGGAACATTACAGAGTACAGATTATCGGTGGTATTATTCTGCATCAGGGACGTATTGCAGAGATGCGTACCGGTGAAGGTAAGACACTCGTTTGTACCCTTCCGGCATATTTAAATGCCCTGACAGAAGAAGGCGTACTTGTTGTTACTGTCAATGACTATCTTGCAAAGCGAGATGCAGAGTGGATGGGACAGATTCATCAGTTTTTAGGACTGACGGTCGGCATTGTCCTTCATGATTTAAAAGAAGAAGAACGAAAAGCAGCATATGCCTGTGATATTACATATGTAACCAACAATGAACTTGGTTTTGATTATCTTCGTGATAACATTTCAATTTATAAAGAACATCTGTTACTTAGAAATCTCAAGTACTGTATCATCGATGAAGTCGATTCTGTATTAATTGATGAGGCAAGAACACCGCTTATCATTTCAGGACAGAGCGGTAAGTCTACGAAGCTTTATGAATTGTGTGATGTCCTTGCACGCCAGTTACAGCGCGGCGAATACAAGGGCGAGATGACTAAGATGCAGGCAATCATGCAGGAAGAAATGGAAGAAGACGGTGACTTTATCGTTAATGAAAAGGATAAGGTTGTCAACCTTACCGAGCAGGGTGTCCACAAGGTTGAACAGTTCTTCCACATTGACAACTACGCAGACCCGGAAAATCTGGAAATCCAGCATAATGTGACACTGGCACTGCGTGCACACAACCTGATGTTTAAGGATAAAGACTACGTTGTAAAAGATGATGAAGTTTTAATCGTTGATGAATTTACAGGACGTATCATGCCGGGACGAAGATATTCAGACGGTCTGCATCAGGCAATTGAAGCGAAGGAACACGTAAAGGTTAAAAGAGAAAGTAAGACCCTTGCAACCATTACATTCCAGAATTTCTTTAACAAATTTGAAAAGAAAGCCGGTATGACCGGTACAGCGCTGACGGAAGAAAAAGAATTTCGTGAAATTTATAACATGGACGTTGTTGAAGTGCCGACGAACAGACCGGTTGCCAGAGTGGATTTAGAAGATGCCGTATACAAGACAAAAAAAGGTAAATTCAATGCGGTTGTTGAGTCTGTTATCGAATCCCATGAAAAGGGACAGCCGGTACTTGTTGGTACGATTACAATTGAAACTTCCGAGCTGTTAAGTGAAATGCTCCGCAAAAAAGGTATCCAGCATAACGTGTTAAATGCCAAGTACCATGAAAAAGAAGCGGAAATCGTTTCGCAGGCAGGTAAGCATGGTGCAGTTACGATTGCGACCAATATGGCAGGACGTGGTACGGATATTAAGCTGGATGAAGAAGCAAGAGCAGCAGGCGGTTTAAAAATTATCGGTACGGAACGCCACGAATCCCGACGAATTGATAACCAGCTGCGCGGTCGTGCAGGACGTCAGGGTGATCCGGGTGAATCAAGATTTTACATTTCACTTGAAGATGACTTGATGCGTCTGTTCGGACAGGAACGTTTAATGAACGTCTTTAATGCACTCGGCGTTGATGAAAACGAGCGGATTGAGCATAAGATGTTAAGCAGTGCGATTGAAAAAGCACAGAAGAAGATTGAAACCAATAATTACGGTATCCGAAGCCATCTGTTACAGTATGATCAGGTTATGAATGAACAGCGTGAAATCATTTATGCGGAGAGAAACCGCGTATTAAACGGCGAAAGTATGCGTAACTCTGTGATTAAGATGATTACGGACTTTGTAGAAAGTGTTGTCAACCGCTGCATCGGAGAAGATGCTTCACCGAAGGAATGGGATTACACAGAAATTAATGAATTATTACTGCCGACCATTCCGTTAGAACCGGTTGTATATGATGAATCGATTAAGAATAAGAATGAATTACTGCATACATTAAAGGAAAAGGCTTTGAAAATGTATGAAGACAAAGAAGCACAGTTTCCTGAACCGGAACAGATCCGTGAAATCGAGCGTGTCGTATTATTAAAGGTTATCGACAGAAAGTGGATGGATCATATCGATGATATGGATCAGTTAAAGCAGGGTATCG
>OGNE01000506.1_pt1 | contig 25082 bp, 19 predicted proteins | sample 1573401 | NCBI WGS metagenome assembly OGNE01 (sample SAMEA2581884, study PRJEB24529) | metagenome | biome: Human gut stool | place: China | collected 2011 | reverse complement strand
AACGACCCTGTGCGCCGTCAGGAGATGCTGATGGCTTACCGGGAGTACCGCAAGGCTCGCCCCACCCCCTATGACAAGCTCACCGACCCGCAGGCAGAGCCACTGATGAATGCGCTCCGCAGCCGTGGGCTGAAGGTGGCGGTGGCGTCCTCCAGCGCAGCGCCGGATATCATGAAGATGCTTACGGAGGGCGGGCTGAAGGCGATGGTGGATTTCGCCTTCAGCGGCGAGGACTGCGCCGCCCATAAGCCTGCGCCGGACATCTATCTCAAGACGCTGAAGGCACTGGGGCTGACGGCAGACAAGGCCATTGCGGTGGAGGATTCTCCCACAGGCATTGCCTCCGCAAAGGCAGCAGGACTGAAGGTGCTGGCGCTGAAACCCCGCCACGGCGAGCCGCTGGACCAGTCCGCCGCAGACTGCATCATCACCCAGCTGATGGATGTGGCGGAGCACCTGGACTGAGATGGAAGCAATCAAGAACGGTCTGTGCAAAAACCTGACCCCGGCACAGCTGTGGAGCGGCGCACGGTTTTTTCTGCTGCTGAATCTGAGCCTGATCATTTGTGCGGCGGCACTGAACTTTTACTGCGCCCCCAACCACTTTGTATTTGGCGGCACCACAGGTCTTTCCGTTGTGCTGGCTACCTGCTTTCCGGCGTTGAGCGTCAGCACCTTTATGTGGATCACCAATGCGGTGCTGGATGTGCTGGGCTGCGTCTTTCTGGGGATAAAGGCCATGGGATGGACGCTGTACTCCTCCTTCATGCTCAGCTTTTACTCCAGTATGTGCGAAAAGCTGTTTCCCATGTCCCAGCCTTTAACGGATGACACCTTGCTGGAGCTGTGCTTTGCGGTGGCGCTGCCGGCCCTTGCCAGCGGCATTGTGTTCAACATCGGGGCATCCACCGGCGGAACCGAGATCGTGGCGATGATCTTACACAAGTACATCAAGGTGGAGATCGGCAGGGCTCTTCTGCTCAGCGATATCGGCACGGTGCTGTTTGCGGCTTGCATTTACGGCCCGCAGACCGGGATGTACTGCGTGCTGGGGCTCATCGGGCGCAGCACCATCGTGGATACCGCCATCGAGAGCCTGAACCTCCGCAAGGTGTGTACGGTCATCACCTCAAGGCCGGAGCCCATCCGGCGTTTCGTTACGGAAACACTGGGGCGCACAGCGACCCAGCAGGACGCCACCGGCGTGTACACCGGCGAGCCCCGCACCATGATCATGGTGGCGCTGACCCGGCGGCAGGCAGGGCTGCTGCGGGATTTCCTGCGCCGGGAGGATCCGGAGGCTTTTTTGACCATCGTTAACTCCAGCGAGATCATCGGCAAAGGGTTCCAGTCGGTCTGAAAATGCAGAATGCCCGCCCACTCTGGCTTTTCCACAGATGGGCGGGCATCATTATATATGGTAAATGGTTATTTACGCTGACTTTCCGGGATTTACGCTGAAAATACGCTGACTTGGTGTGGTTTACGCTGAATTTGCGCTGAAAAACGCGTAATCGCGCAAACAAAGCGCGAATAAAAATTGCACGAGCGTGCATTCTTCATGCGTAGAAAGTGCGATACGCAAATGGAATATTGAAAAAACAAACTGTAACGCGATGAAAATTTAAATAAATAAAATCGCACGCTGAAATGCACGCGTGCAATGTTGCCTGAATAAAAGTCAGCGATAAAAACGCGCGCCGCGCGATTAGCGATTTTGCCGCGCGTTTTCTGTGGCTCAATCCTCCAGCCTGCCGTGGTCACACCCCAGCGACAGATAACGCTCCATCTCCCCTCTCAGCACCATCTGTGCGTACTCCAAGGGCTTGTTATAGAGCAGCCAGTCCAGCTCTGCCCGCTGTGCCGGGGAGTTGCCGTATTCGTCCTCCACAGCGATGCAGTCGATGGCAAGAGTGGTGCCATCCTCAAACCGGGCTTCCACTTGGTTGGTGTCCATGTTATAGCGGCAGGTAAGCAATTTATTCATGGTGAACCTCATTTCTATATCAAACGGTGTCTGTTCGGATGTCCTAAACCCTGCCATAGAACCGGTGTCTCATGTAAGATTGTTGTTTGGATAAAACTGGAAGATTTTGCACAATAAATACCGTTGAAATCCAGCTTTTGGGGCTGTGCGAAACAGCCTGTTTTGCCGGGCTGATTTTGGCGCTGCACACTTTTGCACATTTTCTGCACATCGCAAGGATGGATAACAGGTGCAAAGACGTGCAAGCAATGCAAAGGATGCAACAGAATAACAACGGCAAAATAACGGTGATTCGATTAAAATGACGTTTTAGCGTTAAATGATGAAATGGATAAAATGTGCCATTCGGTTCCTACGAATCAGTAGGCCGGGGGTTCGAGTCCCTTCCATCGCACCAAATAATGAAAATCCGAACCTTTTCTCAATAGGAGAAGGGTTCGGATTTTTTGTTTCTTCGGAAAGCAAAATGCCGCGGTTGCGCAGCAATGAAAGCCCCAGTGGGGCTTTTAAGCGGCAGAGCGGTCTTGCGCCAGCAAGATGGAGGGGCCTCCGCCCCGACAAGTGACCATAAAAGAAAAATATCGCCCACGCAGCGTAGCGATGATTTTGTCGGGCGAAGTAAGCGGCAAAATGAATCGGGTGTGTTGCGGGACGGTAAGTTCTTTCGTGGACTTTTCCTCACGGAAGTGGTGGGTCTCACGGTGATAACCAACCACTTTCTGTGCCTGTGTTCAAAATGAACACGACCACATTTTGTGGGTGGTTTCAAACCAATCCACAAAGACGGTGGGATTTACAAGAAAAATACCACTGTATGTGAAATTCGTCAAGAGGGTTTTGGAAAACCCCTATTCTCACACTCATCCACCCTATCATGTGGGGAACCACGGGCATGATCTTGTGATCATGAGTTCTCCCAAAATGCTGACCCCAAATGAATACGATGTGTTTTTCAGCTTTCTGGAAAACACGGTGATGAAAAACGCATACTGACAGTAAAACCGCTCCGAGCGTTCTGCCCGGAGCGGTTTTGCGTCAGCAGTATTTATGCAGAATGGTCATAGACGGAGGGAGAAGTCATGCGTCCTTGCACAGCTTGGTCAATTCTTCGATGGCGGCATCCTCGTCCGGGCCATCGGCGGCGATGGTCACGGTCTCGCCGCACTTCACGGCCAGACCCATTACGGCAAAGATCTTCTTCATGTCGGCGACTTTGCCGTTCTTAGTCATGGTGACTTTGCTCTCAAAGCCTTTGGCAGCTTTGCTCAGGATACCGGCGGGACGGGCGTGCAGACCTTCTTTGTCCTGAATGGTGATATCGATGCTCTTCATAAAAATCTCTCCTTTTTGGAATCGTTATTGTAAGTGCTCCAGCACATAGTTCATATCGGAAGTGGTCTTGAGCTGTTCCAGCGCATCCTCGTCTTCAAGGATCTCGCAGACATTGCCCAGCAGGTCGAGATGGTCGTTGCCGACACCGGCAATGCCGAACACGAGGTAGGCTTTTTCATCACCGAAGTCCACGCCCTGCGGATATTGCAGCAGAACAACGCCGGACTTTTTAACGGTGCCCTTCTTCTGGCTGGTGCCGTGGGGAATGGCTACGCCCATGCCCATATAGGTGCTCACCAGCTTTTCGCGCTCCACCATGGCATCGGCGTAACTGTCATCCACATAGCCCCGCTTTGCCAGCAGCGCACCGGCGGCACGGATGGCCTCCTCCTTGGTGACGGAGGGCAGACCCAGCTGGATGTCCTCCGCCTGGATCTTCATCACGGAATCGTTGGCTTTGGAAGCCTCGGTCACGGCAGCCGCCAGAGGGGCTACGGCTGCATTGCGCAGGTCGGATACGATCTCCTCATTGGCGGCAGCTTCGGCCTTGGCATCCAGTGCCGGGGAAGTGGAGGTCAGTGCGTTGTACAATGCGTCCAGATGCGGATCTGCAAGGAAGTTATCCAATGTAACAAGCTGTGCCTGCGGGGCGCACTTGGCGGCGCGGTCAGCCAGAACGCGCTGGCAGACCACCACGTCCGCGTCGGCGGGGATGGTATCCACGCTGGAGTTGGTCACGGTCAAGTCGGGGCGCTCCGCCTTAATGCGGTTGTGGAACTTGGTAGCACCCATGGCGCTGGAACCCATACCGGCATCGCAGGCAAAGACGATCTTGCGGATCTGGCCGACATTCACGGCAGTAGGCTCGGGGATCTCGCCCTTGGCCTGTGCCTTCATCTCCTTCATTTCGTTCTGGGCATCGGTCAGGCTCTTGGTGTGACCGGAGGTCGCTTTCAGAATGACCGAGGACAGGATAAAGGAGACTGCACCGGCGATGACAACGCCCAGCAGAACGGTGAGAATGGAATCCCGGGGAGCCATTGCCATGTAGGCGATGATGGAACCGGGAGAAGCAGGACCGGACAGACCTGCACCGGTCATAGAGTAGAACAGGATGGCACAGAAGTTGCCCACGATGGGGGCGATGATGATCACGGGGTTCATCAGGATGTAGGGGAAGTAGATCTCGTGGATGCCGCCCAGCAGGTGGATGATCACAGCACCGGGAGCGGACTGGCGGGTGGTGTCGTCCTTGCAGAAGAAGCAGTAGGCCAGCAGGACACCAAGACCGGGACCGGGGTTGGCTTCCAGCATATACATGATGGAGCGGCCGGTCTCAGCAGCCTGACTTGCACCGATGGGGCTGAAGATGCCGTGGTTGATGGCGTTGTTCAGGAACAATACCTTGGCAGGCTCAATGAAGATGGACACCAGCGGCAGCAGGCTGTGCGCCACAAGGAAGTCCACACCGGCGGTCAGCACGGTGAGGATGGCGGTCATGAACGGGCCGATGACGTAGTAGCCGAGGATGGCCAGCAGCATACCCAGAATGCCGATGGAGAAGTTGTTGATCAGCATCTCGAAACCGGCGGGGATATGGCCTTCCACCTTCTTATCGAATTGCTTGATGACCCAGCCGGCCAGAGGGCCCATGACCATGGCGCCCATCAGCATGGTGTAGTCCGAGCCGCAGATGCAGCCCACCACGGCGATGGCGGCGATGACGCGGCCGCGGTCGCCTGCAATCATCTTGCCGCCCTGCCCTGCAATGAGGATGGGCAGCAGGTAGGTCAGCATCGGGGAGACCATGCTGGCCAGCTTTTCGTTGGGGAACCAGCCCACTTCAATGAACAGAGCGGTGAGGAAGCCCCACGCGATGAATGCGCCGATATTCGGCATGACCATGCCGCTGAGGAACTTGCCAAAGCGGGAAACAGCGTTTTTCATTTGTAGCTCTCCTTTTTCACTTGAAAGGCAGGCGGTGCAGCTCCTGTGGCATGGGAGCTGCGGCCTGCGGACGGTTGTTCGGAGGAGCTTTCGTTTCGTTCTGGCACTATTCTAGCCGATACTGCGCCGGATTTCAATGGTGACAAGCGGTGGGGTTGTCACCGGAGGATGGTGACACCAGTGGGCTGATACAGCAACATTTCCAATGGATGCGCGGGTGATTTGTGCATATTTGCTGATGCGCCGGGATACAAGACGGGAACAAGGAAGCTTTTGTCACCGGGCAATGGTGACAAAAAACACACAACTTCTTTTCTGCGTTGGGGGCTGGCAGACGGGGTGGCACTATGCTACAATAGAAGCAATGGGTAACTTTTGGGAAAAGGAGAGAAGCAACATGGGTGCGGTGTATCGTGAGGAACTGTCGGCAAATGCACGGAAGCTGATCGAGCAGCTGCTCAGCCTTCCGCAGGGCTGGGTGACGGCGGCGGCGCTGGCTGAAAGCATCGGGGTCAGCCGCCGCACCGTGCTGCGGGAGCTGCCCGCTGTGGAGCAGTGGATGCAGGCTGCCGGGGCGCATTTTGTGCGGAATCCCGGCAAGGGTCTGCTGCTGGATGAAGCGCCGGAGCGGCGAGACGCACTGCGCACCCAGCTGAACAGCGGCGACAGGAAAGAACTTTCCCGCGCAGAGCGGCGGCAGCAGCTTTTGACAAGGCTGCTCAGCGAGCAGGAGCCCTGCAAAACAGCGGTACTGGCACGGGCGCTTGGCGTTTCGGAAAGCACGCTGTCTGCAGACTTGGATGAACTTGAGACCAAGCTACACCCCTACCGGGTGGAGATGTTCCGCCGCCCCGGCGTGGGGGTCTGGCTGCAGGGGGATGCTTCTTCCTACCGGAGGGTGGTGTCTGCCCTGTTGCGCAGCAGTATGCCGGAAAAGGAACTGGCAGAGGTGCTCTGCGGACGGATGCCGGAAAACGAGATCTTCTCGACCCTGCTGGATACAAAAACGGCCGAAAAGGTCTGGGCGGCTTTGCAGCAGTTTGAACAGGAAGAGCAGCTCCATCTGCCGGATGCAGGCTTTCTGGCGCTGGCGATCCATTGCACCCTGACCATTCAGCAGCTGCGGCAGGGCGGCGACAAGGGCAGCGCCCCCAGAGGGCTGTGCCCGGCGGGCAATCATGCTGCCCGGCTGGTGGCGGCGCTGAACCGCGCCTTCGGGCTAACCCTGCCGTCTGAGGAAGCGCAGTATCTGGAACTGTATCTCTCCGCCTATCTGGGCGCAGAGGACCCTTGGGGCAGCGCACAGGAGATGGAGTTGCGGAATCTGGAAGCCGCCCTTATCCGGGAAATGGAAAAGGCGCTGCACACAGACCTTTCCGGTTACACCTCCCTGCGGGATGACCTGTACTGCCACCTGCGCCCCATGCTGCTGCGGGTGGAGCAGAACATTCGTACCGAAAACCCCCAGCTGGACACCATCCGCACCGACTACCCCGGCCTGTGGAAAGCCACCCGCGCCGCCTGTGATGCGGTGCAGCAGCAATTCGTTCTGCCCGCCATCTCGGACGACGAAGCGGCCTACCTTGCCATGCACTTTGGCGCAGTGCTGGAACAGAATGCCATGTTCCGGCTGCGGCTGCGGGTGGTAGTGGCCTGTCCGCTGGGCATGGGTTCCAGCCGCTTTCTGGCTTCCCGGCTGGGAAACGAGTTTCCCTCTTTGCAGGTAGAGGGGTGCTGCTCGGTGCGGGAGCTGAACACTGCCGACCTGCGTCGGAGAAAAATCGACTTCATTATCTCTACCGTGCCGCTGGAACTGGATTACCCGGCGGTGTGCATCAGCCCTTCCCTGCTGGAGCCAGACCGTGCCGTGCTGAAGGACGCTATCACGCGGTACAGCCAGAACCGCGCAGAACCGGAACCGGCGGTGCAGCCTGTGCAGGATGCACCGCACGCAGGCTCCAAGCTGCAGTATTATGCACGCTTGACCCGGTCCATGACCGGGCTGCTGGAACATCTGACTATCCAGCCCGTCGAGGCTCCCGGCAGCCGCGCTGCCCTCATCCATGCAGCGGCGCAGCTGTTCTGCCCGCAGGAAGCGGACGCCCGGCTGGTGGAGCAGCAGCTTCGCCGCCGTGAAACGCTGGGCGATACCTACATCAAACCCCTGTATGCCCTGCTGCTCCATTGCAGGACAAGTGCGGTAAAGGACTGCCGCTTGGGCTATCTGCAGGCACAGCCGCCGGTCTATGAGCCGGGGCGCATCGTGCTGGGGGCACTGGTGCTGCTGGCTCCGGACGACGGGAACGGCGTCCCGGTGGAGGTCATGCAGAATGTCAGCGGGCAGCTGATCGAAACGCCCCGGCTGATGGAGGCACTGCGCACCGGCCAGCAGCAGGAAGCTGCAGACCTGTTGGAACAGGGCTTTGACCGTGGCTTTTTTGCGGACTGCAAACCGCCGCACACAAAATGAACTGAAAACGAACTCCCGGCTTTTGCCTTTTTGGGCAGAGCCGGGAGTTTTTTTGTTGTTGTAACAAGATATCTATTAGAGAACTTTTGAATCAAAAATCATGTATCCCAGAAAGTTGGCGAAAAGCACCAAAAACACGCAGTGAAATTTGTTGAAACAACAGCTTGACAGGGGCGAGAACTGTTGGTATTATAATGCCAGAGCTTTCGTTTCAACAGTTTCGAGTTTCATAACAACAATCATGAAGGAGGCTGTTGTTCCCATGATCTACACCGTAACATTGAATCCGGCGCTGGACAAGACCGTTGAGATCCCGAACCTTGCGCTGGACACCGTAAACCGGATCACCAAGATGCGTACCGATCCCGGTGGCAAGGGCATCAACGTCAGCAAGGTGATCGCAAAGCTGGGTGGGACCAGCAAGGCTATCGGCATTCTGGCCGGTAACAGCGGCAAAGCCATTCAGGACGCATTGGACGGTGAAGGGCTTGCCCACAACTTCCGTTTCGTGCCCGGCGAGACCCGCACGAACCTGAAGGTCATCGACCCGGAAAACCACACCAACACCGACATCAACGAGCCGGGCATCGAGGTGGATGCCCCGGAGCTGACCGCCCTGCTGTACGACCTGCTGAAGGAACTGAAACGGGGGGATATCGTGGTGCTGGCAGGCAGCCTGCCGAAGGGTGCCCCCAAGGACACCTACTACACATGGGTGGAATCCTGCAAAAAGGCAGGGGCAAAGGTCTTTCTGGATGCAGACGGCGAGCTGCTGGCAGAGGGGCTGAAGGCTGCTCCCTATCTGGTCAAACCCAACAACGACGAGCTTTCCCGTATGATGGGCCGGGAGCTGAAAACGCTGGATGAACTGGCCGATGCCGGTCAGGCGCTCATCCGCAGGGGCATCGAACATGTGGTGGTGTCCATGGGCGGTCGGGGTGCGCTGTATCTCCGCAAGGACAGCGTGATCTACGCTCCGGCACTGAAGGTCAAAGTTGGCAGCACGGTGGGTGCCGGCGACAGCGTGGTCGCCGCTCTCGCCTACGCCGAAGCGGAAGGGCTTAGCGAAGAAAACACCGTTCGCTTGTCCATCGCCACAGGAGCCGCCAATGTGATGTGCAGCGGCACACAGGCCGCAGAGCGCAGCCAGATCGAAGAACTGCTGCCGCTGGTCACCTTCCAGCATCTGTAAAACTTCTTGAAAACACAACGGTAACTGTTATAATAAAAGGAGAGTTTCATTATGAAAGTCAAAGCTGTTCGTCTGCACGCCGCCAACGATCTGCGTCTGGATACTTTTGAACTGCCGGAGATCAAGGACGATGAGATCTTGGTCAAGGTCGTTTCCGATAGCATCTGCATGTCTACTTACAAGTGCGCCATCCTCGGCACTGGTCACAAGCGTGTGCATCCGGATGTAGCCGAGCACCCCGCCATCATGGGTCACGAGTTCGCCGGTGATATCGTCAAGGTGGGCAAGGCGCATCAGGACAAGTTCAAGCCCGGCATGAAGTTCACCCTGCAGCCCGCCCTGAACTACAAGGGCACCATGTGGAGCCCCGGCTACTCCTACGAGTTCTTCGGCGGCGACGCCACCTACTGCATCATCCCTGCCGAGGTCATGGAACTGGGCTGCCTGCTGGAGTACAAGGGCCGTGCTTACTACGAGGCTTCTCTGGCCGAGCCTATGAGCTGCTCCATCGGTGCTTTCAACGCCGCCTACCACACCAAGATGGGGGTGTACCATCACGATATGGGCATCAAGAAGGGTGGCAAGCTGGCGATTCTGGCCGGTGCAGGCCCCATGGGTCTGGGTGCTCTGACCTACGCACTGCACCGTGATGTGCGCCCCGGCATGGTGGTGGTCACCGATATCAACGAGGATCGTCTGGCCCGTGCGGAGTCCCTCTTCCCCCCGAAGGAGGTCAAGGAGAAGGACGGCATCGACCTGTACTTCGTCAACACCGCCAACATGGCAGACCCCGCTGCCGAGCTGCGGGAGCTGACCGGCGGTACCGGCTTTGATGATGTGTTCTGCTACGCCCCCATCGCGCCGGTGGTGGAGCTGTCCAGTGCTGTGCTGGGTCGTGACGGCTGCCTGAACTTCTTTGCAGGCCCCACCGACAAGCAGTTCAGCGCCAAGATGAACTTCTACGATGTGCACTACAATTCTACCCATGTCATGGGCACCACCGGCGGTAATACCGCCGACATGATCGAGTCGCTGGAACTGACCGCCGCTAAGCGCATCGACCCGGCTGTGATGGTCACCCACATCGGCGGTCTGAACGCCGCTGCCGAGACCACCCTCAACCTGCCCAAGATCCCCGGCGGCAAAAAGCTGATCTACACCCACCTGACCATGCCCCTCATCGCCCTGACCGATCTGCGTGCCAAGGGCGAACAGGACAACGACCCCCGCTATACCGCACTGGCTGACATCGTGGATGCCCACAACGGCCTGTGGTGCCCGGAAGCAGAGGAATATCTGCTGGCAAACTTCAACCCGGAGGACTAAGCAGAACGTGCCATGGGACAGGACAAACGCAGACAGGAGGAATCCCCCATGGAACAACGCCGCAATCAAATCGTGGAGCTGGTGAACCGCAAAGGCAGCATTAGCTTTGCCCAGCTCAAGGAAGCTTTCCCTTCCGTTTCGGAAATGACCCTGCGCACCGACCTGAAAGCACTGGATGAAGCCCGCCGTGTGGTGCGGGTGCATGGCGGTGTCAAGTCGGTGGAGCAGGTGGTAGGTACAGACGACCTGCTGAGCCGCCGTTCCGCCCGCAATGCCGAAGCAAAGCAGATCATTGCCGAAAAAGCCGCTGCTCTGCTGCGCCCCAACACCACCCTGTTTCTGGATTCCGGCAGCACCGCCACAGCAGTGGCCCGGTGCATCCCGGATCAGCCCATGCTCATCTACACCAGCGGCCTGAGCTGCGCCATGGAGCTGGCAAAGCTGGAAAAGCCCCATGTATCCCTGCCGGGCGGCAGCCTGAACCGGTTCAGCATGAGCGTCTGCGGTGCACAGAGCATCCAGACGATGGAGGGCATCAACTTTGATCTGCTGCTGCTGGGCGTGACCAGTTACAGCCCGGAAACCGGTTTTACCTGCGGCGTGGAGGATGAAGCACGGCTCAAGCAGACCGTGCTCCGCCGCTGTGAGCAGAAAGCCGTGCTGCTGGATTCCTCCAAGATCGGACTGAAAAGCACATTCCACATCTGCGAGCTGTCCGATATTGATATTGTGATCTCGGACGGAAAGCTGCCCGTAGAATTTTTACAGGCCTGCCGGAACGCAGGCGTAACGGTACTATAAAAGGAGTATTATTATGAAGATCATCCGCGCAAAAGATTATCAGGATATGTCCCGCAAAGCGGCCAACATCATCTCCGCACAGGTCATCATGAAGCCGGACTGTGTACTGGGTCTTGCCACCGGCGGCACCCCGGTGGGCACTTATGCCCAACTGGTGGACTGGTACAACAAAGGCGATTTGGATTTCTCCGAGGTCACTACTGTCAATCTGGATGAGTACCGCGGCCTGCCCAAGGAGCACCCCCAGAGCTACTGGTATTTCATGAATGAGAACCTGTTCAGCAAGGTGAATATCGACCCGGCCAAGACCAACCTGCCGGACGGCACCAATCTGGATACCGCCGCAGAATGCGCCCGTTACAACGGCATCATCCATAAGCTGGGCGGCATCGATCTGCAGCTGCTGGGCATCGGCCCCAACGGTCATATCGGCTTCAATGAGCCGGGCGAAGCCTTTGAGCTGGAGACCCACTGCATCGACCTTGCACCCACTACCATCGAAGCCAACAAGCGCTTCTTTGACGGCAACGAGGCCCTTGTCCCCAAACAGGCATACACCATGGGCATCAAGACCATCATGCAGGCACGCAAGGTGCTGGTGGTAGCCAACGGTAAAGCCAAGGCACAGGCCGTCAAGGACGCCGTGACCGGCCCTGTGACCCCTGCCTGCCCCGGCAGCATCCTGCAGCTGCATCCGGACTGCATCCTTGTGGCAGACGAGGAAGCACTGAGCCTGCTGTAAACTCCCAAAGCCAACTTCTTCATTTACCATAACTTTGCTCAAGATCCAACCAAAGCACAGAAAGGGCCGGACTCGTTGCACGGGTTCGGCTCTTTCTGTCAGAAATAAGATTTATTTTGCTATCTTACGCAAAGAGCAACTCCAAAAGAGCCGTCATGGAGATGGTGGGTTCGCCTGCTGCGGGATTTACGCTGAAAATATGCTGAAAAGAGGTCACCCCGATCGGTGGCCTCTTTTTTGCTGCCGCGAACTGTCTGCCTGCGGCAGCGGATAACAGCAATGTCCATTGCGCTTTGTTTTGCCCGGATGCGCACCCGCAGAAAGCTCTCCCTCGTCAAACTGCCCAAAATACGCCCTTAAAAGTTTACTTGACGCAATTCTCGAATCAATATATAATTGGGTCAGAAACCAATCATAGAAAAGGATGATTTCCAATGGCGCGCAGATACGACAGCAAGGAAGCAAAACGGCGGATACTGACCGCCTGTGTCCGGCTTTTTCTGGAAAAAGGCTACACGAACACCAAGGTTGCAGAAATTTTAAAGGAAGCAGATGTTTCCGCCGGGTCGTTCCAGAATATTTTCCGCACCAAGGACGGTGTGCTGACCGAGCTGATCGGCATGATGTTCAGCAGGCAGTTCGGCGCGGTAAGGCCGCTGGCGGCAAACGCCCCCTCGCCGGTGTACCTCTACGCGGTGGAGACGGCTTTGCAGCTGGCGGTGACCGAGCTGAGCGAGAATCTGCGGGATATCTATGTGGAGGCGTACACCTTCCCCGCTACGGCGGAGATCATCCACCGCAGCACCACGGCCGAGCTGCAGGCGGCGTTCAGCGCGTATCTGCCCGGGTGCGCCGAGTGCGATTTCTACGAGATGGAGCTGGGCACGGCTGGCATGATGCGCGGCTACATGGCACGGCGGTGCGACCCCTACTTTACGCTGGAACGCAAAATACGGCGGTTCCTGAGCATGAGCCTGAGTGCGCTGCAGGTCCCCGCGCAGGAGCGCGAGCAGGTCATCGCTTTTGTGGCGGAGATCGATATGCTTGCCGAGGCGCGGAAGGTGGTAGATGCCGTGCTTGCATCGCTGTCCGTGCAGTTTGATCTGAAAGGATAACAAGGTTTGATGACAAGGAGGGAGTAACATGAAAAAATGGCTGATCCGGTGTTTGACGGTGCTGGCAATGGTGTGCCTGATACCGGGGATCGTGTTAAAAGCGGCGGCAGAAACAGTCCCGGTGTACTGCTCCTTCTGTGGGATTAGGGAAGAACGTGAGGTCCGCAGATACGAAAAATATGATTCGACCTATCATAAGGTTTGTGTAGATGCATGCCAGAACTGCCACAAGGATGGCAATGTTACGTATTTACAGGTACATACCGGCGGTACCCAAGGTCCCACCTGCACCGAGGGCAAAATCTGTGAAAAATGCGGCGCGGAATACGACATCCCCGGTCACGCATGGGGCGAGTGGAAGCCTAACGGCGACGGCACGCACACCCGCAGATGCACGAACCCCAACTGCAACGCAGTTGATACCGCAGCAAGCTGCGGCGGCGACAGCAGCGCGACCTGCACCAGGCCGGGAACGTGCAAAACTTGCGGAGGGAGTTACTACGGCGGTCACGACTGGGGCGAGTGGTCATCCGCCGGCAACGGCACACACATCCGCAACTGCAAGAACTGCTACAAAGTTGATACTGCAAGCTGTACCGGTGGCACAGCAACCTGCACCGCCAAAGCGGTCTGTGAGGCGTGTGGTGGGGAATACGGCGAAAAAGACCCAAATAACCATGATCTGGTGCAGCACGCAGCAAAAGCCCCCACCTGTACGGAAATCGGCTGGGACACTTACGACCGCTGCATCCGCTGCGGCTATACCACCCGCAAAGAGCTGCCCGCACTGAACCATGATTTGGTGCGTCACGTAGCGCAAGCCCCCACCTGCACAGAAAAGGGCTGGGCTTACGATACCTGCTCCCGCTGCGACCATACCACCTATGCGGAACTGCCCGCGCTGAACCATGATTATCAGGCTGTTACCGTAGAGCCTACCTGTGAAACAGACGGCTATACTGTTTTTACCTGCTCCCGCTGCAAAGACAGCTACACCGCAGACCCGACCGATCAGCTGGGACACAAGTTTGGTGCATGGTCCCCGAACGGAACCGGCTCTCAGAGCGCCGATTGTCTGCGAGATGGCTGTGCGCACACTGGCAGCACGGATTGCCGGAAGTTTACTTTCCGCACTGCGGAAGGCAAAACGCTGACCTTCTGCCCCGTGTGCGGGCAGGCAGAAAACGCCGCGCAGCTGGAAATGATCGAAGCCGCAACGGCGTGGGCTAACAGCGGCAGTCTTTCTGCGGAGGATGTGACCGCACGGACGAATGGGGAATACCTGAGTGTGGCCTTTGAAACCGCAGGCAGCCTGACGCAGCCCACCGGTCGGGTAAGGCTTGCGCTGCCCGCCGGACTGCTGGAAGGCAAAACGCTTGTGCGCATTGCCCCGGACGGCACACAGACGGAGATGCCGTTTGAAACAGAGCGCGGAAAGCTCATCTATACGCTGGATTTTGCAAACAGCGAGCTGCCCGTAATGCTCTTCCGGCTGGTACCCCAGACCGCCGCCCTCTGAACGCTTTTACAGCGGAACGAACAATAAAACGCAAAATGCCCGCCCACCTGTGGAAAAGCCACAGTGGGCGGGCATTCTTTTGTGCCTTTTGGGGCATCAAAATACCCCCGGAGGATGCAGCGTTTTTTACGCTGTCTACTCGGTGGTCATTTCCATCGTGCTGTCGCTGTTCTGGCCTGTGGTGCAGACCGGCATCAATAACTTCGGCATCTGGATCGCCAACTCTTCCGAGACTTCTCCCATTCTGGCTCCGTTCATCTATGGTACGCTGGAGCGTCTGCTGCTGCCCTTCGGTCTGCATCACATGCTGACCATCCCCATGCAGGACTGGCTGGGGCTGGATAACGCCGCCCGCATCAATAAGCCCTCCACCGTAGGCCAGAACTGGCGCTGGCGGCTGAAAAAGACCCAGCTGACCAAGAAACTCCAGAAAGAGATCTGCCAGCTGACCACCCGCTACGGCCGGAAGAACTGGGCGTGAGCGTAAGGGAACTCAATACAAAGGGCAGGGCGGCCTGTGGGCCGCCCTGCCCTTTGTTGCGGAGTGCCCCCTTGGCAAACCCGGCGGGATTGCGCTATAATAGAGCCGTAACAGTTCCACAAAGGTGTGGTAAGGGAGGTGTGGTCATGATCCGGGTGGCGATCGTAGAGGACGACGCGGAGGTACAGGGGGTATTGCAGGAGTATGTCCGGCGGTATACCCGGCAGTACGGGACAGAGTTTGAAGTGACGGTCTTTGCGGACGGGGTGGATATTCTGGAGGATTACCGCGCGGTCTACGATATTATTTTTCTGGATGTGGAGATGAAGCATCTGGATGGCATGACCACGGCAGAGCGCATCCGGCAGATGGATGCAGACGTCATCCTGATCTTCATTACCAATATGGCGCAGTACGCCATCCGGGGCTACTCGGTGGGAGCGCTGGACTATGTGCTGAAGCCGGTGCCCTACTTTGCCTTTTCGCAGCAGCTGCTCAAGGCGGTTGCCCGGCTGGAAAAGCGGGCAAAGCACTACCTGACCGTGCCGGTGGAGGGCGGGCTGCGCCGGCTGGACACCGCAAGCATCTATTATCTGGAAAGCGAGGGTCACCGGGTGCACTTTTACACCGACGAGGGCGATTTTTCCGCCCCCGGCGCCCTCAAGGCCTTTGAGGAAAAGCTGGCAGACTGCCCCTTTGCCCGCTGCAACAGCGGCTACCTTGTCAATCTGGCACAGGTGCGGGAGCTGCGGCAGAGCACCGTGCAGGTGGGCCCCTGCGAGCTGCAGGTCAGCCGCCCCAAGCGTAAGGCTTTTCTTGCCGCACTGACCGACTACATCGGAGGTGAAGGCTCATGACCGCGCTGCCGGATATCCCCCGGCTGTACACCGCCCTTGCCGAGTGTCTGGCGGTGCTGCTGTTCACCCCGGCGCTTGCGCCCCGCTTTTCCAGGGCGGTCACCGGGGGCATCACCCTGCTGTGGGCGGCGGTGCTGTCGGCCTTTCTGGGGCTGACGGGCAACGTGCCCGGCGGGCTCTGGATCCCCTGCATGGTAACGGCCATCGGGCTTTCCTACTTATATTTATGGGGTGTGTGGAGCATCACCCTGCTGGAAGCCGGGTATCACTGCGCCCGGGCGTTTATTCTGGCAGAGCTTGCCGCCAGCGTGGAGTGGCAGCTGCACTGCGCCCTCTGGCCCGCCCGCGGCCCATGGGAGCCGCTGTCTTTGCTGCTGCTGGCGCTGGTGTATGGGACGCTGTTCGGCATTATGTGCTATCTGCAGCACCGCCGTCCCCAGCCCGCCGGGCACTTACAGATCGGCGGCAGCGCCGCCCTGACGGCGGTCATGTTGGCGCTGACTGCCTTTGCGGTGAGCAATCTGGGCTTTCTGCCCGGCAGCGAGATCAACATGAGCATTTTTTCCATCCGCACACTGGTGGATTTTTCCGGCGTGCTGATCTTATCTGTGCAGCACGAGCAGCTGCAGGAGAACGCTTTGCACAGCGAGCTTGCCGCCATGGACGAGGTGTTGCACCGCCAGTACGAGCAGTACAAGCGCAGCAAGGAGGGCATCAACCTCATCAACCGGCGGTACCATGAACTGAAAGTCCAGCTTGCCCGCATCCGGGAGGAGCAGGACCAGACCAAGCAGAACGCCGCCATTGCTGCCATGGAGCAGAACATCCGCCAGTACGAGGCCGAGAACAAGACCGGCAACCCGGTGCTGGATACCCTGCTCACCGCCAAGACCATGGAATGCCAGCAGGAGAACATTACCATCACCAGTGTAGCGGACGGCAGGATGCTGGGCTTTCTCACCATCCGGGAGCTGTGCACCATCGTGGGCGTGGCGCTGGACAACGCCATTGCCGCCGTCCGCGCCGAGCCGGATTCCGAAAAGCGGCTCATCAAGGTGGCGGTGTACAGTCAGGGCGGCTTTGCCATGCTGCGGTTCGAGCATTATACAGAGGCCGCCCCCGCACTGGATGCGGACGGTCTGCCGCAGCAGGGGTCGGACCTGAAAAGTGTCCGCACCACCGTCGGGCAGCACGGCGGCAGCATGACGATGCACTGGGAAAACAACTGGTGCACCCTGCGGATCTTATTTCCGCTGCCCAAAAACAAATAATTTTTACGGCAGGTATCCCCTGCCGTTTTTTGTTTGGCGGAATGCACAAGATTCCCCTTTTTAAGTTGTGGATAAGCACAATAAAAAGGGCGGCGTCTCTGAAACTTTTTGCAGATTGTGCTTCAGAAGCAACAGATTATGCAGAAAACGTCCCACCGGGCGGCGGACGTGCTACAATACATCCAATGAAAGAACGGACGCGTTCTGGACAGCAGGCACCGGCCCGGGCCGGTGTAGGAAAAAGACAAGGAGAAATCGAGTTATGGCACAGAAAAAGAAAGGCGGCAAGATGGTCGGTAAGATCGTCAAAACCGCTGTTTCCGGTGTATTGTGTATCGCGCTGGCCGGTGGCATTGTCGCGGCCAACGTGCTGATCCCGCCCAACGCAAGCAGTGTGCAGAGCATCCTGGGGCTGAAGAGCGGCGGCATCGACAACAGCAAGGCCAAGACCGAAGGCATTAATATGGAATACAGCAAGCCCGGCTTTGACACAGAGGATGCGCTGGTTGAGGATGAGATCGCCCTGAACAAGCAGATCGCAGCAGAGGGCATCGTCCTGCTGAAGAACGATGAAGGCAGAATGCCGTACAGCACGGATACCACCTTCAGCTTTGTCAGCCATTCTGCTGTCAGCTACATCGGCGGCAACAAAGTTGATATGAAAACGGCCTTTGAAGATGCCGGGTTCGGTGTCAACGAGGACCTCTGGAAATTCTATTCCGAAGGCAACGGCAAGGATTACGGTCTGGGTGTCGGCTCGGTCTCTTTCGGTGATGACGAGGACTTCTCCATCAACGAGTGCCCGCTGTCCGTCATGCAGGCGGAGCCGGGCCTGACCGATTCCATGCAGGGCACGGTGCCGGTCTTTGTGTTCAGCCGTGTGGCGGGCGAAGGCCGCGATATGCCGCGCTCCATGTACAACCACACCGATGTGGAAGAGGACAAGACCAAGACCTACCTCGAGCCGGATTCCGTGGAACTGGAGATCCTCCAGTACCTGAACGACAACTTTGACGATGTCGTGCTGCTGCTCAACTCCAGTGCAGCGGTCGATCTGAGCTGGGTGGAGGATTATCCCAGCATCCACACGGTCATCTCGGCTCCTGCCATGGGCGACTACGGCCTGTGCTCTCTGGCCGAGATCTTCTCCGGCAAGGTCAATCCTTCCGGCCGCACCGTGGATACCTATGAAGTGGATGCCATGAACAGCCCGGCGGCGCAGAACTTCGGCGACTTTGCCTACTACGATGAGAATGGCAACCTCACCAAGTACAACTACGTCAGCTACAAAGAGGGCATCTATGTTGGCTACCGCTACTACGAGACCCGTTACGAGGATAAAGTCCTCGGTCAGGGCAATGCGGGCGATTACAACTACGACGATGCTGTGATGTACCCCTTCGGCTACGGCCTGTCCTACACCACCTTTGACTGGTCGGATTACAACACCAGCTGGGATGGCGATACCTGCACCGTGACGGTCAAGGTCACCAACACCGGTTCTGTTGCAGGCAAGGACGTTGTGGAAGTCTACGCACAGAGCCCTTACACCGATTACGACAAGGCCAACAAGGTGGAAAAGGCTGCCGTTGAACTGGTCGGTTACGCCAAGACCTCGGAGCTGGCTCCCGGTGCAAGCGAGACCGTGACGGTCACCTTCGACCAGGAACAGCTGAAGTCCTACGACTACACCAACGCCAAGACCTACATCTTGGATGCCGGTGACTACTACATCACCGCAGCTAAGAATGCACACGATGCTGTCAACAACATCCTTGCCGTCAAGGGCAAGACTGTGGAAGATGGCATGACCGCCGATGGCGACGCCGGGTTTGTGGCGACCTATACCCCGGCCAACGGCACCGTGGATACCACGACCTATGAGAACGACACCACCACCGGCGTGGAGATCACCAACCAGCTGGATCAGGCAAACGGCGGCTTCCAGTATCTGTCCCGCAACGACTGGACCGGCACCTGGCCGACCACCGATGGCGAGGTCAGCGACCAGATCAGCACTTGGGGCAACCCCATCAACGGCACCGATGCAAACGGCAACCCCGCTTCCTATACTTACTATAAGACCATCAGCAGCGAGGATCTGGCAAAGCTGGATTCCTTCGATTCCCTGAACCCCACCGATCCTTCTACCCTGACAGATGAGCTTGTCTACGGCAAGGACAACGGCCTCGGCCTGATCGATATGCGTGGTCTGGATTACAACGACCCCAAGTGGAACGACCTGCTCGACCAGCTGACCCCCAGCGATTACCAAACCCTGATCACCCAGTCCGGCTATGGTACGGCAGCCATCAAGTCCGTGGACAAGCCTGCTGCAACAGACCGTGACTCGGCAACCGGTCTGGTGAACTATGGTTTTGATGCAAGCGGCAACTTTGTTTTCAGCAGGAACATCGCCCACTGCGGTGTCATCGTTCTGGCCCAGACCTACAACGATGATCTGGCCACTCACTACGGCGAGAACATTGGCGACGAGTCCTACTATCTGGATGTCGATGGCTGGTATGCACCGGCAGTCAACATGCACCGCACTGCATTCTCCGGCCGCAACAGCGAGTATTACTCCGAGGATCCGTTCATCGGCGGTCACATTGCTTCCCTCGAGTGTGAGGGTGTCGCCTCCCGCGGTATGTATGTCTTTGTCAAGCACTACGCCATCAATGATCAGGAGGACCACCGCGGCGACCGTGAAGGCCAGTACAGCATTGCGACCTTCCTGAACGAGCAGGCGGCCCGCGAGATCTACCTCAAGCCCTTTGAGATGTGCGTCAAGTCTGATAAGGTCGAGATGAACTATGCAAAGGACAACGGCGACGGCACTTACAGCAATGCCACCACCGAGATCCCGTCCGTCACCGGCATCATGACCTCCTTCAACCGCGTTGGCTATACCTGGGCCGGCGGCAACTACAACATGATCACCGGCCTGCTGCGCAACGAGTGGGGCTTCCACGGCTTTATCATCACCGACAACGCAAACACCGGTGTCTTTATGGACGCTGGCCAGATGATCCAGGCCGGTGCAGACGGCAAGCTGACCAACCTGCCCACCGGCGCACGTTATACCTTCAATAAGGATGATGTTTCGGATTATCACTACGGCCGTGAGGCAGTTCACAACATCCTGTACACCATTGCAAACTCCAAGGCAATGAACGGCGGTATGCCGGGCAGCCGTTATCTGGCAAAGGTCGAGCCTTACCAGAAGATCATCTACGCTGTGGATGGCGTCTGCGGCGGTCTGATCGCAGTCCTGGTCATCCTGACCATCTTCCGCTTCCGGAAAAAGAAAGAGGACGACATCAAAACCGTCTGAGTAATACAAAAAACGGAAGGGGCGGCGGGCAAAGCGCCCGTCGCCCCTTCTTTTTATCAGGAGCGATCCATGAAACACACAGATATCATCAACAGTCTGGATCTGGAACAAAAATGCGCCCTGCTGAGCGGCGGCACGGTGTTCACCACCCGGGCGCTGCCGGGCAAGGGCATCCCGGCCATTACCCTGTCGGACGGCCCCAACGGCGTGCGTAAGCAGGCGGGCGCTGCCGACCATCTGGGCCTGAATCCCAGTGTGCCCGCCACCTGCTTCCCCACCTCGGCCACCGTTGCCAACAGCTGGGACCCGGAGCTTGGCGAGGCTGTGGGCGCAGCCATGGGCGAAGAAGCAGCGGCACAGGGCGTGTCGGTGCTGCTGGGCCCCGGCCTGAACATCAAGCGCAGCCCCTTGTGCGGCCGCAACTTCGAGTATTTCTCGGAGGACCCCTACCTTGCCGGTAAGATGGCGGCGGCCTACGTCCGCGGCATCCAGAAAAACGGCATTGCCGCCTGCCCCAAGCACTTTGCCGTGAACAGTCAGGAGCTGCGCCGCATGGCCTCGGATTCCATCGTGGACGAGCGCACCCTGCGGGAGATCTACCTGACCAGCTTCGAGATGGTGGTCAAGGAGGCGCAGCCAAAGACCATCATGTCCGCCTATAACCTTGTCAACGGCACCTACGCCAACGAGAACGCCCACCTGCTCATGGAGATCCTGCGCAGGGACTGGGGCTTTGACGGCGCGGTGGTCACCGACTGGGGCGGCAGCAACGACCACGCCCTCGGCGTAAAGAACGGCTCTACGCTGGAAATGCCAGCCCCCGGCGGGGACGCCATCCGGGAGCTGATGAAGGCGGTACAGACCGGCAAGATCACCGAAGCGGACGTGGACGCCCGGCTGGAGGAGCTGCTGGAACTGGTGTTCACCACCAAGGCGGCGGTGGACGCCGCACCCGGCAAGTTCGATGCCGACGCCCACCACGCACTGGCACGCCGGGCCGCTGCCCAGAGCATCGTGCTGCTGAAGAACGAAAACAGCCTGCTGCCCCTTGCAAAGGGGGAAAAGGTGGCGGTCATCGGCGACTTTGCCCAGACGCCCCGCTATCAGGGTGCAGGCTCCAGCGCCGTCAACTCCATCAAGGTGGATTCCTTTCTGGATTGCCTTGCCGAAAGCGGCCTGAACAGCGTCGGCTACGCCAAGGGCTTTGACCGGCAGGGCAAGCCCGACGAGGCACTGAAGGCCGAGGCGGTGCTGCTGGCAAAGAACGCCGATGTGGTGCTGCTGTGCATGGGTCTGGACGAGATCAAGGAGAGCGAGGGCATCGACCGCGCCGACATGAAGCTGGCAGAAAACCAGCTGGAACTGCTGACCGCTGTGGCGGCAGCGAACCCCAACGTGGTGCTGCTGCTGAGTGCAGGCTCCTCGCTGGAAAGCGCATGGGTCAAGGACTGCAAGGCGCTGGTCTACGGCTGCTTGGGCGGTCAGGCCGGTGCGGGCGCACTGGTCGAGGTGCTCACCGGCGCGCAGAACCCCTGCGGTAAGCTGGCTGAGACTTGGGCGCGCAGCTACGCCGACACCCCCGCAAAGGAGCATTTCGGCGGCGACGGCCCCACTGTGGAGTACCGCGAGGGTCTGTATGTGGGCTACCGCTACTACGACACCGCCGGTGTGCCCACCGCCTTCCCCTTCGGCTACGGCCTGAGCTACACCAGCTTTGCGTACAGTGACCTGAAAGCAGACGAAACCGGCGTGACCCTGACTGTCACCAACACCGGCAGCTGTGCAGGTGCCGAGGTGGTGCAGCTGTATGTGGCAAAGCCGGATGCAAAAGTTTTCCGCCCTGCCAAGGAGCTGAAGGGCTTTGCCAAGGTGCAGCTGGAAGCCGGAGAGAGCAAGACCGTCACCATCCCGCTGGACGATAAGGCGTTCCGCTACTGGAACGTCAAGACCGACCGCTGGGAGGTGGAGGGCGGCAGCTATCAGCTGCTGGTGGGCGCTTCCAGCGTCGATATCCGCTTGACTGCCGCCGTCACGGTGGCGGGCACCGGCGCACCCGACCCCTACGCGGGCAAAAATCTGGAGCATTACCGCACCGCACAGGTGCAGAACGTGCCGGACGCGGAGTTTGAGGCGCTGCTGGGGCATGCCATCCCGGAGAACAAGGTGCACATCGACCGCAACATGACGCTGGGCGAGATGGGACACGGACGCAGCCCCATCGGCTGGCTGGCGGCGGCGGTACTGGGCGCCCTGCTGCGCCGCAGCATCAAAAAGGGCAAGCCTGACCTGAACATCCTGTTCCAGTACAATATGCCTCTGCGGGCGCTGGCCAAAATGACCAACGGCGCTATCAGCATGGGCATGGTGGACGGCATCGTGATGGAGCTGCAGGGCTTCTGGATCATCGGCCTTGTGCGGGTGATTTTTGAGGCCGTGAAGAACCTCGTGCTGAACAGCCGCATGGAAGAGCGCTTGAAAAACAGCTGAAAGGAAGCAGGCTATGAATTTCTGGAATAACTTCGCGGCAAAGCACCCCGCCGCTGCCAAGTGGGTGCGCGAGGGCGGCCTGTTCGTCATCGTGTCCAACCTCATCACGGTGTTCAAGTACCTGCTGCTGCAATTTCTGCCCAAGGCCTTTGCAAGCCTGCCGGTGGTGGATTTCGGCTGGCCGGGCATCGACATCACCCTGTTCGGCGAGACCTTCAAGTGGAACATCCTCGGCTACGATGCCGCCCACGGCGGTCTGCCCTACTTCTGCGCCTACATGATCGCCATGGTCATCGGCGAGTGCATCAACTTCCCCATCCAGCGCAATTTTGTGTTCCGCAGCAAGGGCGATCTGGCAAAACAGATCGGCTGGTATGTGCTGGCCTTCTGCATCATCACCTGCATCGTCAACTCCATCAACTGCATCTGGGTGGCGGTGGCCGGTCTGCTGGTACCGGACTTCATTTACAACATCGGCACCACCGTGCTCAACGGCGGCATCTCCATGGTGATCTTCTTCTTTGTGAATAAGATCATCTTCCCGGAGGGCGAAAAAGCCGCCAAATAATAAGACATCTCCTTCATTTTCTTCTTTTCATCATAAACCAGAAGGGCTGCTCCGTTCTCCGGGGCAGCCCTTTTGGTTTGAAGGAGAACACCCCCTCGGTCATCGCGCAGCGATGACTGAGGGGGTGCCCGCCGTAGCCGCTTCTATTTTTGTTTTTCTGCACAAAATGTTCTGCGGGCAGGGTTTTCCTCTTGACAAGCGGGCAAATGTTTCGTACTATATTTAGTAGTATGGAATCAAAGACGCTGTACGCAGGTTTCAGTGTGACCCTGTACCCGTTTCAGGCAAAGCGTGCCTGTTTGATATAAAATGGAACCGTAAAGAGAAAAGCCGTATGCTTTTGCCCGTGCCGCCGGTTTTGGGTGGTGCGTATGGTTTTGGTGTCACTTTTTGCATTGAAAGCTCTTTCTATATCATTGCCCGTGTCCTGCTGCGCAGCGTCTCCTGCTTTTAATTTTGCATTGAATTGAAACAAAGGAGAGTGAACGCAATGACCGCGATCGGAGTGATCGTGGCCTTGATCGTTGCTGTTGTCGGCGTGGCTGCGGGCTATTTTATTGGTTACAACAACCGTAAAAAGACTGCCGAAGCCCAGATCGGCAGCGCCGAGGCCGAGGCTACCCGGCTGGTGAACGAGGCGATCAAGACCGCTGACCAGAAGCGCAAGGAAGCGGTTCTGGAAGCAAAGGACGAGGCTTTCCGTCTGAAAGCCGAGGTCGATGCCCAGAAGGCAGAGGCCGACAAGGAGATCAAGCAGCGCCGTGCGGAGATCAGCCGTCAGGAGAACCGCATCGACCAGAAGGAGACAGCGCTGGACCGCAAGACCGAGGCGCTGGAAAAGAAGGAAGAAGAGCTGAAAAAGCGCGCTGCCGAGGCCGAGGAGCGTCTGGCAGAGATCGACGCTTTGCGCGCCAAGGAGATGGAGCGTCTGGTTGATGTCGATACGATCATCGTGGATGCGAAATCCGGAACATCCGGAGCGGGACGTGGCGCCAAGGTTGCAAACCTCTACTGTGAGGTCAATGAGAGCATCAAGGCGTACGGCGTGACAACACACCGACATACTCCGGAGATCGAAGAGCAGCTTGGTTATGCTTATGATGGTACACCGCTTACAATCAACTTCACACCACATCTCGTACCGATGAACCGCGGTATTTTAGTAACAGCATATGCAAAGCTTGTGAAGGATGTCTCTTACGAGGATATCAAGGCGGTGTATGATAAATATTATGGCAAGGAGCGCTTCGTGCGTGTGCTTGAAAAGGGCGTCTGCCCGGAGACACGCTGGGTAGAAGGCAGCAACTATGTGGATGTGAATTTTGTGATTGACCCTAGAACGAAACGTGTCGTTGTGATGGGTGCGATGGATAATCTGGTGAAGGGTGCTGCCGGACAGGCAGTTCAGAACATGAACCTGATCATGGGCTTACCGGAAGAAGAAGGACTTCTGATGCCACCAATGTTCCCATAACAAGGTAAGGTTTAGCAACAACGATTTATACAAAAAGAATTTGTGATTAATATGTGGATAGAGACGGATGCAATTACGAATTCTAAAGCAGACCATTGAAGCACGCTGGCACTTAGCGAACGGCAAACTTGTTTGACGTGAGTTTAGTACCATTGCGTGATGAAGTGAGCGAGAGT
>OGNE01000465.1_pt1 | contig 26695 bp, 24 predicted proteins | sample 1573401 | NCBI WGS metagenome assembly OGNE01 (sample SAMEA2581884, study PRJEB24529) | metagenome | biome: Human gut stool | place: China | collected 2011 | reverse complement strand
GCTAGAGTATTTGAACGCAGAATAAGCAAAGCGACTGCGTTCGTGAGCAAGCAGCGAAAGCGGATTGCGAATGTCCGCTTTACTAAAAGAATAAAAAGTATGTTCAAAATGAGGGAACAGGAGGCAGCGTATGGAGATTAGAGAATTTGCAGATATGGATAAGTTTGAAGATATTATGAATAACTGGGCGAAGGCAACCGGACTTGCTACAGTTGCGGTCGGCGCAGACGGCAAATATATTTCCGGATGCTATAATTTTACAGATTTCTGTATTAAGCTTACGAGAGGGAGCAAAGAAGGCTGCAGAAGATGTGAGAAGTGTGACAGGGAGGGCAAGGGCGTGTACCACTGCCATGCAGGTCTCATCGACTTCGGAATTGACCTTGTTGTAGAGGGACAGAAGGTTGGCTCGGTTATCGGAGGGCAGGTTCTCCCGGAGCATCCAGATGAGGAGAAGTTCCGTAAGGTGGCGCGGGAGCTTGGAATCAATGAGGACAAGTACATAGAGGCGCTTAAGAAGGTTAATGTCCGTACTGAGGAATCAATCAATGCTTCGGCCATGCTTTTAGGACAGGTGCTTAACAATTTTATCAATGCCGAATATTCCAGGAAGATAAATGGCGGTATTATAGGCAGCCTTACAGATGGCGTGAATGCGGCTAATCATCTTGTCGAGGAGATTAAGAAGAAGACAGGTGAGCTTAGAAGCATACAGAGCAAGCAGAAGATACTTGCACTTAATGCCAGCATAGAGGCAGCAAGAGCCGGTGAGCTGGGAGCAGGCTTTTCCGTTGTAGCGAATGAAGTCGGTAAGCTGTCGGAGAAGAGTTCATCAGTCAATAAGGATATAGAGGATATTGTGACTAAGATATCGGACGTTGTCTCATCAATGAAAAATTAGAAAATAAATTCACATAAAATTAACTACAAATATGAGCACCAATCTGTTATAATCATTGATAGCGATTAAAGGATTGGTGCTTTTTATGTTTCAGAATAAGTTGTATTATATGATGAATAAGCCGGGAGGGTGTATAACAGCAAGAAGTGATGCTTCTCATAGGACGGTTATGGAATATTTTCCGGAGGAGCTGGCAGGAGAGCTGTTTCCGGTCGGGAGACTTGATAAGGATACACAGGGGCTATTGTTTTTTACCAATGATGGGAGCTTCGACCAGCGTATTATGCATCCTAAGCACCATGCACCGAAGAGATATTACCTGTTTGCTACAGGCAGCTTAAGTGATGAGGCGATAGAGAGGATTGAGGAGGGGCAGACCCTTTCTGGCGAGGAAAAGCCGACCAGGGGTGCGGTCATCACAATCACTGAACGTGGAAGATATGAGGAATTTGAAAAACGGTTCACACCGAAAAAGCGTTTCAGGGATAATGAATTTAACAGAAACAGACCTGTATTTGCCGCGGAGCTTGAGATTTATGAGGGGAAGAAGCACCAGGTAAAGAGAATGCTTCTGGCAGAGGGGTGCAGGGTAATATACTTAAAAAGAATTGAAATAGGCGGAGTGAGGCTTGATGAGAGCCTTGCACCGGGGGAATACAGAAAACTGACAGAGGCAGAGTACGATAAGCTGATGTCGGGTGATTGGAAGAATTGATTATGAAAAATATAGTTATAGGTATGCTTGCACATGTTGATGCAGGAAAGACAACTCTTTCAGAGGGGCTTTTGTACACCGGGAATGTGATAAGAAAGCTTGGAAGGGTGGATAATAAGGACGCATTCCTTGACACGGATAAACTAGAGAGACTCAGGGGAATAACCATATTTGCAAAGCAGGCAGTGATAAAGACGGAGAATACATATTTTACGCTGCTTGATACACCTGGACATGTGGATTTTTCGGCGGAGATGGAGAGAACACTGGCAGTCCTTGACTATGCGGTGCTTGTCATAAGCGCTGCGGATGGTGTCCAGTCACACACGCGGACGGTATGGAAGCTTCTTGACCAATACCATATTCCGACCTTTATTTTTGTAAATAAGATGGATATGAATGGGGCAGACAGGGACATGCTCATGGAGAATCTGCAAAAGGAGCTGTCCGGGAGCTGTATTGATTTTGATGAGGAAGCAGACATTGTTAATGAGAACCTTGCAATGTGCGATGAACATTGCATGGATGAATACCTTAAGGATGGGAACATTGGAGAGAGTACTATAGCTGATGCGGTAAAGCACAGGATGGTGTTTCCCTGTGTGTTCGGTTCTGCGCTCAAGCTTAATAACGTGGACAGGCTTTTATCTCTTATGGATGAATACACTGTCATGCCGGAGGGCGGCAGGGATGAGTTCGGAGCGCGTGTCTACAAGATTTCGAGGGATGCGCAGGATAACAGGCTCACATATCTTAAGGTGACTTCCGGTGAGCTTAAGGTACGCCGGGTTATCGGCGATGACAAGGTGGCACAGCTGAGAATATATTCGGGAGACAGATACGAGACTTGTGACACAGTATATCAGGGAATGGTGTGCGCAGTACTGGGACTTAACGGTACATATCCGGGAGAGGGGCTTGGCTGCGAGTATGGGAATATCCATGCCGTGCTTGAACCGGTTCTTGATTACAGAATTAAGCCTGTTGATGACATTACACCGGCTAAGCTGCTCCTGTCGCTTCGTGAGCTTGAGGAGGAAGAGCCTCAGCTAAGTATAGTCTGGAACGAGGAGCTTGGTGAGCTTCATGTAAAACTGATGGGTGAGGTGCAGACGGAGGTTTTAAAAAGTATAATAAAAGATAGGTATGATGTAAACGTGGAATTTGATGAGGGAAGTGTGGTCTACAAGGAGACTGTCGCAGGAAAGACCGAGGGCGTAGGTCATTTTGAACCGTTAAGACATTATGCGGAGGTACATATACTTATTGAACCGGGAGAGCGTGGCAGCGGAATAACGATAACTACACAGTGCAGGGAGGATATACTTGACAGGAACTGGCAGAGACTTATAATGACACACCTTGCCGAGAGGGAGCATAAGGGTGTGCTCACAGGTTCGGCACTGACTGATGTCAAGTTTACCATTCTTACCGGACGTGCACATCAAAAGCATACAGAGGGCGGCGATTTCAGGCAGGCTGTCTACAGGGCTGTTAGACAGGGACTTATGAAGGCGGATAATGTGCTGTTAGAGCCGTACTACAGCTTTTCACTTGAGCTGCCGCAGAGCTTTCTCGGGCGTGCCATGACGGATGTTGAGCGCATGTCGGGTCATTGCGGTTCCCCGGTCTTATCGGACGGTAAGGCAGTGCTTACAGGACGTGCACCGGTGGTGGGCATGAGACATTATCAGAGGGAAGTTAATGCATATACAAGAGGCGAGGGACATCTCACCTTATTTGCCGATGGATATGATGTATGTCACAATGCAGAGGAGGTTATAGAGCAGAGAGGATATATAGCTGAGGCTGATACGGCTAATCCGGCAGCTTCGGTGTTCTGTGCGCATGGAGCCGGATTCGTTGTGCCTTGGGATGAAGTGGAAGCTTATATGCACCTTGAGGCTGTTCTTTTAGATGACGGGAGCCTGCGCGGGCTTAACGATGAGGAGCTTAAGCTTATCAACCCCCTTGCGGCAGGGAGCGGTTCTGACGGTAAGGATGATGACTACTACGCGCTTGGCACGGATGAGATAGACGAGATTATTGCAAGGACCTCACATGCTAACAGCCATGACAAGGGGGCGGTAAAGCGGTGGAAGAGGTCTGCCGGCTCAAAGGCGGTGGTATATGACTACGGCACCTCCTCAGGGAAAAATAAGCCGGAACCGAAGAAGGAAAAATACCTTCTTGTCGATGGCTATAATGTTGTGTTTGCGTGGGATGAGCTTAAGGATATTGCCGCAGTGAATATAGACGGAGCGCGCGGAAGGCTTCTTGATATATTGTGCAATTATCAGGGAATTAAGAAGGTCAACCTCATTGCCGTATTTGACGCATACAGGGTGCCGGGACACAGGACAGAGTACCTTGATTATCACAACATACATGTTGTCTATACCAGGGAGGCGGAGACTGCGGACAGATATATAGAGCGGTTCGCGCATGAGAATGCCTCAAAATATGATGTAACGGTTGTGACCTCCGATGGGCTTGAGCAGATTATCATAAGGGGGCAGGGCTGCCAGCTTATGTCGTCGAGGGATTTTGAAAAAGAGGTAGCTTCGGCGCGACAGAGCCTTGCTGAGGCATACAGCGCAGCCAACAGACCGGAGAAAAATTATATAGGTGACCATGAGATATTTAAAAATGGTATTTTGTCTGAAGATAAAAAAGACGGGTAGATAATATATACGGAAGAAAGCTTGAAGAAGTGGCGGAACCGGCTGCATATACTTATGCGGTTGGTTTTCGACCGGAAATGGAGAATAAAATGAAATTCAGAAATGTTGATAAGAGAAGATTGGTTATTGTTGTGGCTGCTGTTATTATGATGGGCTTTGCGTTGTCATTCCTGAATAGGACGAACCTTGGAACAGACCCCTGTACGATGTTTAATCTTGGAATGTCAAGAATCCTTGGTCTGAGCCTTGGAACATGGCAGGCAGTTTTTAATTCTTTTTTGTTCATTTTTGTATTTATCTTCGCAAAAAATCAGATTGGCTGGGGTACTCTTGCAAACATGTTTCTTGTAGGCTACAGCTTTGATTTTTTTACGTGGCTTAATGATAAGTGGATACCTGCCGGGGCATTTGATCCGATGGCTGTGAGAATCCTCGTAATGATACCTGCGTTGTTCATCTTTATCATCGCTGCTTCGGCATATATGGGGGCTTCTCTTGGCACTTCTCCGTACGATGCCATTTCGTATATACTTGCCGACAAGATAAAGAAGGTTCCCTTCAGGGTTGTGAGAATATGCTATGACCTTGTTGTGTGTGTGGCAGGCTGGGCGCTCGGGTCAACGCTCGGTGTGGTCACTGTGATTATGTCGTTGGCACTCGGACCTGTCATCACATGGATGACGGATAATGTCATAGACAAATATATTATTTCAGATAAAAAATGATTGTATGGAAGGTAAAAAGCTATGGAAATTATGGATGAATATAAGCTTGAGGTGTTCAAGGACTGTTTCGATTCGGGGGAGATAAGAAAATTCCGTGAGCTTATGATGTACTATGAATGTGCGATGCTTGAGGTCAAGACTAAGCTTGATGTCCTTAACAAGGAGCTTGCCCTGAAAAAGAGCAGAAACCCATTCGAGAGCATAAAGTGCAGAATCAAGACACCGGAAAGCATCGTTGAGAAGCTTGCAAGACGAGGTATTGAATTCTCGGTTGATAATATTGAGAAGGAGCTTAACGATATTGCGGGAATAAGAGTTATCTGCTCATTCCCGGATGATATATATGAGCTTATCGATTATCTGCTTGAGCAGGATGATATACGACTGATTGCCATAAAGGATTACATCAAGAATCCAAAGCCGAATGGCTACAGAAGTGTACATCTTATAATTGAGGTGCCGATATTCTTAACGGATATGAAGAAGCCGATGAGAGTTGAGGTACAGTTCAGGACAATCGCCATGGATTTCTGGGCAAGCTTAGAGCATAAGCTTAAATATAAAAAAAATATAAAGAAGGCGGAGGATATCTCAGAACAGTTATTTTATTGTGCGGAGCTTATCAGCCAGCTTGATGCGAGAATGCAGCAGATTCGCGATAAGATAGAGACAACTGAAGCTGAATAAAATATTGTAACATATAAGCTATAAATTATTGACGTAAAAGGGAAGTTGGCATTATACTATACTTATTGCCTGTTAATAAGCGATTTACATGCGGAATTATACGATGCAGGTACCGTATGGAAGTATGCGTCAGGTTCAGAATATGAAGAGGGATTTTATTGATGAAAAAAATAACATTGGCAGGAGCTGTGATAGTATGCAGCATTGCGTTGTGTGCGTGCGGCAGGAATGCTAAGAAGCTCAACAATACAGGTATAGAATATTATAATGCAGAGCAGTATGATAAGGCTGTAAAGGCATTTGAGGAAGCCGTTGACAAGGATAAGGACGGAAAAGCCGAATATAATGTTAATCTCGGAAAAGCTTATGTGGAGCTTGGAAATTATGACGAGGCAAAGAAGGCTTTTATGGCTGCATATACTGATGACAAGTCGTCAAAGGAGGCACAGTGGGGAATAGGTGTCTGCTCATATTTCCTGAGAGATTATGCCACATCTATGGAGTATTTTGGCAATGTTGTGGAAAATATCAGCGTTTATGATGAGATAGACCTTGATTCGCTTCAGTATTACGCCTCACTCCAGACATACTATGGTGACAGTGCGGGAGCGATTGACAGTTATACGGTATTGATCAGGAAGAATTATAATGCCGGGCAGCAGTATTTTCTCCGCGGAGGCATATATGCCGGGCAGGGAATGGAGAATGAAGCAGTCTTAGATTATGAGGAGGCATTGAAGGAATACTCTGATGATTATGAGATGTATTATAACATTTATTACAGCCTGCACAAGGCGGGCTTTGAGAATCGTGCCATCTCATATCTGAGGAGGGCACTTGAGGTTGACGGAGCGGATAATTTCGTTAAGGGCAAGACATATTATATCATAGGCGATTATGAGAATGCCATGAAGTTCCTTTCAAAGGCTATAGATGATGGAATGCAGGAGGCGGAATTCTATCTTGCGATGACTTATGAGAAGCTTGGCAAGGGTGAAGAAGCGGTGAGTATGTACGAGGCATACCTTAAGAGCTATCCGTCGGATGCCGGTGCATATAATCAGTATGGCGTGTATTGCATGAACAAGGGAGACTATAATTCTGCTCTTGGTTATTTCGCGGCGGGACTTGCTCTTGGAGATACAGATGCGAAGAAGGAGCTCATGTTCAATCAGGCATGCTGTTACGAATATATGTATCAGTTTAAGACTGCTTATGAGAAATTCGGTGAATATCTGGAGCTTTACCCTGATGATGAGGCTGCAAGGCATGAGTATGAATTTCTGAGTACCAGATAATTGGTTGTTACATTTAAATAGTGTTAGTGAATGGAGGCTGCAATGGCGGAACTTATAGATACAGCAAAAGACATTGAGAAGGTTATTCTCATAGGGGTGTGTACCTCTGAGAATGACGATACAGAGGAATCACTTGATGAGCTTGAGGAGTTGGTAAAGACTGCCGGAGCAGTTACGCTTGAAAAGGTGATTCAGAACAGGGATTCGGTTCATCCGGGAACATATATCGGCACAGGTAAGATTGAGGAAGTTCGCGAGCTTGCGGAAGAGATAGGTGCAACAGGCGTTGTGTGTGATGATGAGCTTTCGCCTGCACAGCTAAGAAATCTTGAGAGTGAGCTGAGAATGAAGGTCATGGACAGAACCATGGTCATTCTTGATATTTTTGCGAAGAGGGCTGTGACGAGTGAGGGAAAGATTCAGGTTGAAGCGGCACAGCTTAAGTACAGTCTTGCCAGACTTGTAGGCCTTAGAAGCTCCCTTTCGCGGGTAGGCGGAAATATGGCAGGCTCAATAGGAACAAGAGGTCCCGGTGAGAAGAAGCTTGAGCTTGACAGAAGACTTATAAAGGACAGAATTGTACAGCTCGGACGGGAGCTTGAGGATATAGAGGGGCATAGAAGCCTTGCAAGAACACAGAGAATGAGAAGTTCAGTCCCGGTGGTGGCCATAGTAGGCTACACTAATGCCGGAAAATCGACGCTTCTCAACAAATTGACACAGGCAGGTGTGCTTGCCGAGGATAAGCTTTTCGCAACACTTGACCCGACTACAAGGGGAATCGAGCTTGAGAGCGGACAGAATGTTCTTATGACCGATACGGTAGGCTTCATAAGAAAGCTTCCGCACCATCTTATCGAGGCGTTCAAAAGCACACTTGAGGAGGCAAAATATGCCGACATCATAGTGCATGTCGTTGACAGCTCTAGTCCTCAGATGGACACACAGATGCATGTTGTATACTCGACGCTTGCCGACCTCGGAGCAGGTGATAAGCCGGTCATAACCTTGTTTAACAAGCGTGATAGGTGTGAGAGTGACGAACTCCCGAAGGATTTTAAGGCGGAGAAGGTAATATACGGTTCGGCTAAGACAGGAGAAGGGCTTGAGGAGCTAAAGAGCGCAATAGAGGAGCTTCTAAGGGCGCAGAAGGTGTATGTTGAAAAGACATACTCTTATGATCAGGCAGGTAAGATACAGTTAATCCGCAAGTTCGGACAGCTTCTCTCAGAGGAGTACACGCAAGCCGGTATTATAGTGAAGGCGTATGTACCTTCTGAGATATATAGCCAGATATCGTAGAATGTGCGGTAAGCGGTTGACAGGTATACATGAATGGAAGGAGAACAGATATGAACATAATTGCGGCAGTTGATTCAAACTGGGCGATAGGCTACAGAAATGACCTCCTTGTGAGGATACCTAATGACCAGAAGTGGTTTCAGAAGGTCACCACAGGCAAGGTTGTTGTGATGGGAAGAAAGACGCTTGAGAGCTTTCCTAACGGCATTCCGCTCAAGAACCGTACCAATATAGTGCTCACCAATGACAGAAGCCTTAAGGTAAAGGACGCAACGGTGGTATACAGTGTCGATGAGCTGTTGAAGGAATTGGAGAAATATAAGTCAGAGGATGTGTATGTGATTGGCGGCGAAGCTGTATATGAGCAGCTGCTCCCTTACTGCGATACGGCACATATAACCAAGATTGATTATGAATATCAGGCGGACAGGCATTTTCCGAATCTTGACAAGCTGCCGGAGTGGAAGGTTGCCGAGGAGAGCGAGGAACAGACATATTTTGACCTTGAGTATACCTTTGTGAAGTATGTGAGAGGGTAATTGGGCATATAATAGACATGCAAATAAATATATCTATAATGTATAGGTTATTCTGTAAAAGTACATTACATAAAATGACAAACATAGACGATATAGTCATAGGATAAAATAGGGGTGTTGAAAAATATTTTCACATCCTTATTTTTTTTTCATAGAATATACCATATTATCGAAAACAGGATGGTAGAGGTATGCTTGTTGTCATTGACCCGGGGCACGGCGGAAGTGATCCGGGAGCTGTATATAATGGACGTCAGGAAAAGGATGATGTGCTGAGGCTGGGAAAGGCAGTCGGGGCACTTCTTGAGGCGAGAGGAGTTGATGTTGTATACACAAGAGATGGGGACTTCTATGAGACACCTTTTAAAAAGGCACAGGATGGAAACAATGTCGGAGCGGATTATTTTGTGTCCATACACAGAAATTCCAGTGAGTACCCTGATCAGTATTCAGGTGCGGAGGTGCTTGTCTACAGCGACAGCGGCATAAAAAAGGAGCTTGCCAACAATATACTTGAGGGAATGGAGAAAGCAGGGCTTAAGAATCTTGGAATTGACGAGAGAAAAGACCTTGTCGTTTTAAGAAGAACTCGGATGCCTGCCGTGCTTGTGGAGGCAGGGTTTATCAACAGCGATAAGGATAATGAGACATTTGACAGGAATTTTGATGAGCTGGCGCAGGGGATAGCTAACGGAATCCTGCAGACGCTCGGCTATCCTGTATATACATCACCGGCAGCTACGACAGCGGATATGTGGCAGGATGATGGAAATATGGGGAACACTGGAAATATGGGTAACATGGGGAATATGGGAAAAATAGGAAATGAGGGGAACACAGGTGGCACAGGAAATGTTGGAAATGCGGGTAATATGAGGGACAGCACAGGGCTGCCTTATCCTGATGGCATGGACAATAATGCGTGGAGAAATGAGACGAATAATGATAGTGGCATGCGCAAGGACAGAGCTGATGATAATATGCAGAATAATAGAGGTAATGATGGTATGCGTATGGACAGAGGCAATGACATGCGCTGGGATGACGGGATGTATGATGGCGGAAGCATGATGGGAGATAATCAGCAGGGCAGGATGCCTTCGGATAGCACGCAGGATTATGGTGTGCGCGGAGGGGAAAGGTTCTATGATGAGAGTGCCGAGATTTTCAACGAACCGGGAACACGCTCCTGTAACTGTCAGTGCAAGGATGTGCTCTACCGCGTTCAGGTCGGAGCATACCGCAACAAGGATAATGCAGACCGTATGCTCAATTCACTTCTTGTGGACGGCTTCCCTGCATTCATCGTATATGACGATGGGCTGTACAAGGTACAGGTAGGTGCATACAGGAATCTCTCCAATGCGATAGCGATGGAGTATAAGCTTAGACAGTACCGCTACAACACTTATATAACAACGAAGTGATTCTGGTGGCTGGTGCGGACGGTTCCAACATCTTGTGGAACCATCCGCAATGAGCTTTTTGGGTATATATGAGAAAAAATCATTTTCTTGCCCACAAAAACGCTGAAAACATCAATTATCAGGGGAGAATTAGACAGAGAACATCAATTTTTGGGTATAGTTAGAAAAAAAACTGTATATTGCCCACGATATTCACAAAAATTGAAAATATGATTTGCGAAATTGGCACGGCAGGGCAAAGAGTGAGTTATATACCCATTGACTGGCTGCTCATTGGATGGATACAGCGGATTATCAGGAAAAAATATGGATTTAAAAAGTTACCAATGAATGATGTTTTTTGCTTATTGCGATAAGTAGTGTGGCATGTTAAAATAAAAAGAATTGTGTTTTAGAACGAAAATTAAAACAGTCAGCAGATGAAAGAATAGAGCTATACAAAAGATTACAGAAATGTAAAAGCATACAGGGAATAGAATGAATAAGGAAAGCAAAGATACACAGAAAGGTAGAACGGACATGGAAGAAAATAAGCCGCATGTGCGCAGAAAGAGATATTCGGGAACACATCCTAAGAAGTTTGAGGAGAAATACAAGGAGCTTAACCCGGAGAAATATGCCGATACGATAGAGCATGTTATAAGCAAGGGAATCACACCTGCCGGCATGCATATTTCTATATGTGTGAATGAGATTCTTGATTTTTTGCAGATAAAGCCGGGGCAGAAGGGGCTTGATGCGACCTTCGGTTATGGTGGGCACACAAGAAAAATGCTTGAAAAGCTTGAGGGAGAAGGGCATATGTATGCACTTGACATTGACCCTATAGAGATTAAAAAGACTACCGGGAGACTGCGCGATGCGGGCTATGGGGAGGATATCCTCACGGTTAAGCAGATGAATTTCGCCGATATAGACAAGCTTGTGCCGGAGAGCGGACTGTTTGACTTCGTGCTTGCAGACCTTGGAGTGTCATCAATGCAGATTGATAACCCGGAGCGCGGATTTTCATACAAGGTGGATGGACCGCTTGATTTGAGGCTCAATCCGGAGGCCGGGGTGCCCGCTGCGGAGCGTCTTGCTGAGCTTGATGAGGACGAGATTGTCGGAATGCTTGTTGAAAATTCGGACGAGCCTTACGCTGAACAGATAGCGGCGCAGATAATGAGGGAGCGGAAGAGGAAGCATGCGATTGACACCACAACGGCACTCAGACAGGTTATAGAGAAGGCTCTTGGGTTCCTGCCCGAGGCAGAGCGCAGGGAGATGGTAAAAAAATCATGCCAGAGAACCTTTCAGGCATTGAGGATTGACGTGAACAGTGAATTTGAAGTGTTAGATGCGTTTCTTAGCAAGCTTCCCGGCATACTTGCACCGGGTGGCAGAGTGGCTATTCTCACCTTCCATTCCGGTGAGGACAGGATGGTGAAAAAGTATTTTAAGCAGATGGAGAAGGACGGAATCTACAGTGAGGCTGCCAAGGATGTGATAAGACCATCCGCCGAGGAGTGTGCGCGCAACAGCAGGGCGCGTTCAACGAAGATGCGTTGGGCGGTAAAGGCGTAGAATAATATATTTGCTGAGTTTATTACAGGCATCTGATATTAATTTCGTGACATAAAAATAAGTATGCCTCGGGTGTCAAAACATGCTGATTTAATTTATGAGTGTATAACGTATTATATTTATACATATCAGCTCCGTTGTACATAGCAAGATGTTCTAAGAACATCTAAGCTTCTCCAAAAAGTTGTGATATGCATAAATATAATACGTTATACACAGCTAGGTATATACAGCATGTTTTGACACCTGAATCATAAGTATACGACATTATCAAAATAAAAATATTATTGGTGCAAAATATTATTTAAAATATCATAAAGGACATAAGGATCGAATTTAATGGACAAGAATATACAGGATAATTTCATAAAAATACTTGAGGAGGAGCTGATACCTGCGATGGGCTGTACGGAGCCGATTGCGCTTGCCTATGCGTCCGCGCGCTGCAGGGAGGTCTTAGGTGCGGCACCGGAGCATATAGATGCGTACTGTTCAGGGAACATGATTAAGAATGTGCGCTGCGTCTCCATACCTAATTCGCAGGGAATGATAGGAATTGAGGCGGCATGTGCGCTTGGTGCGTTAGCCGGTGATGCCTCCAAATGCATGGAGGTATTAGAGGCTGTCGATGACGCAGGAAGAAGAGAGGCAGAGCAGTTCGTAAACGACAAAAAATGTCATGTCGAGTTCCTTGACTCCGAGATTCCGCTTCATTTTATCATCGGGATGAAGGCAGGAGCGGAGAGTGCTTCGGTTGAGGTGCGCCATTCACACACCAATATCACATGTATCAGGAGGAATGGTTCGGTGCTTGAAAATGTATCCGGGGCAGAAAATGCTGCCGGAGGGTGCGGTTCACAGGAAAATGGTGCCGCATGTGCAGACCGCTCGCAGCTCAGCATTGAGAATATAAGGCAGTTCGCCGATGAGGTCGACATATCGAAGGTGAGACAGCTTTTTGACAGGCAGATTCAGTACAATATGGACATAGCATACGAGGGAATGTCTGGAAATTACGGTCTGGGACTTGGAAGAGTAATACGTGAGACATACGCTGAGAGCGTAGTCACAAGAATGAAGGCTTACGCCTGTGCAGCCTCCGAGGCGAGAATGGGCGGCTGTGACATGCCTGTTATCATCAATTCGGGAAGCGGCAATCAGGGAATAGCCTCATCCGTGCCGGTAATCGTGTACGCGCGCGAGAACAATATACAGTCTGAAAAATTATACCGTGCGCTTGTATTTTCAAGCCTGCTTACCACATTCCAGAAGGAATTTATAGGGAAGCTCTCTGCTTTCTGCGGTGCTGTATCGGCTTCGTGTGCGAGCGCAGCTGCGATTACATACCTTGCGGGCGGTACGATAAAGCAGATTAAGGACACGATAGACAACACACTTGCGAACATTCCGGGAATTATCTGCGACGGAGCCAAGATTTCATGCGCGGCTAAGATTGCGTCCAGTCTTGATGCGGCGATGATGGGACATTATCTTGCGATGAAGGGCAAGGCTTATGAGGCATACACCGGAATCCTCAAGGAGGAGGCAGGCGAGACGATAAGCTGCGTCGGCTACATAGGCAAGGTGGGCATGCACCAGACGGATAAAGAGATAATCAAGATGATGCTTGAGGAGAAGTAGTAAAATGGCAGGGAAATTTTATGCGGTAAGAGTTGGAAGAACTCCGGGGATATATCTAAGCTGGGATGAGTGTAAGAAAAATGTGGATGGATTTTCCGGTCCTGTGTATAAAAGCTTCAAGACGCGTGCGGAGGCGGAAGAGTTCATGGGCAGCACCGGAGGCAGCGCATGCACTGGAAATAGTGCACGCAGAGCACCTTCAACTACAGTTGACGAGGGGGGATGCATTGCAGGAAATGAACGGGCAGTGGATAAAAGCTCCGCTGCAATGGCGCTGGATACATTACCCTATGCCTTTGTCGACGGCTCATACAATATAGCTACCAAGGTATACGGCTATGGCGGCTTTTTGGTACATGATGGCGTAAGAGAGGTGCTTCAGGGGAATGGCGATGATCCTGAGATGGCTTCGATGCGGAATGTATCCGGCGAGGTCGGGGGAAGCATGGCGGCAATCAGACGCGCTATTGAGCTTGGAATCAAGGAGCTGGTAATCTACTATGACTATATGGGAATAGAGATGTGGGCTAATGGTTCGTGGAAGCGCAACAAGAAGGGAACGATAGCCTACCATGACTATATACAATCCGTAAAGAACGATATAAAGCTTCATTTTGTCAAGGTAAAAGGTCATTCAGGCGTTGAGGGCAACGAGGAAGCGGACAGGCTTGCCAAGGAGGCTGTAGGCATATAATCCGGGACAGGGGTCTGACACCGGTGTCCCGCCACATTGGGACACCGGTGTCAGACCCCTGTCCCAGCGTTGGAGGATAAAAACTTCATATAGATAAGTCCGGTCACATCTGCAAGAAACCAGCCGATAGGGATTGCTGCCCATATTCCGGTCACGCCGATACTGCTTATGGAGGACAGTGCGTAAGCCAGCAAGACACGCGCACCGAGGGATATGACCGTGAGAACGACGGACCTCCCGGCTCTTTTGATGGCACGGAAATAGCCATACAGTAGAAAGAGAAAGCCTATTCCGATGTAGAAGGTACCCTCTATTCTGAGGTAGTGGACACCGGCGGCGATTACCTGCGTCTCCGAGGCAGCTATGAAGATACGCATAAGAGGTGCGGCGAATATGAATACTGCGGCGGATATTATGAGGCTGAAAATGCCGCTCATAACGAAAGCGGTTTTGGTGCCGCGGCGTATTCTTTCCTGCTCACCTGCACCGAAGTTCTGTGCGACGAAGGTTGAGTAGGCGTTTCCGAAATCCTGCACAGGAAGGTAGGCGAAAGTGTCGATTTTTACCGCGGCGGCGAAGGCAGCCATGACAACGGTTCCGAAGCTGTTCACAAGCCCCTGAACCATGAGGATACCGAAGTTCATCACTGATTGCTGCAGGCAGGTGAGCGAGGACAGATTGAGTATTTCCTTAAGTATCGACGCCGAAAAATGTCGGTCGGATTTTTCCGGAAGGAAGGAACGGCATTTTATCAGCACATACACAGCTATGCCTATCCCGGACACATACTGCGCGATGACCGTTGCGAGAGCGGCTCCGCCAATTCCAAATGGGAGCACGGCGACAAATAGTATGTCGAGCGCGATGTTTAAGACGGCGCTGACCGCGAGAAAAATAAGTGGTGCCGACGAGTTGCCGAGCGCGCGCAGCATGCATGAGAAAAAGTTGTAAAGTGATGTAGCCGGTATTCCGGCAAAAACAACCAGAAGATAGAGCCTCATTCCGGCGTAGACCTCGTCCGGTACGCGAAGGAACAGCATTATCGGTCTGATAAATGCATATACGGCGATATTTATGACGACGGTTACGGACATTATAAGGCAGAAGGCGTGAAAAATACTGCTTTTCAGTGAAGCAGTGTCGCCGCGCCCCTGATATATTGAAAACAGTGCTCCTGAACCCATGCACAGTCCAAGAAATATCGAGGTCAGAAAGGTCATAAGCGTGTAGGCCGAGCCGACGGCAGCGAGAGCGTCGCGCCCTAACACCTGCCCGACGATGAGCGTGTCGGCTATATTGTAAAACTGCTGCAGGAGATTGCCTGCAATCATCGGAAGAGTAAAAAGAATAAGGGTGCTTCCTATGCGCCCTTTGGTCAAATCACGGTACATGTCAATCCTCTTTTCTGTGCTTCAGTTGCCTGCATACTTAAATATGTTAAGCTGCGGCAAGAATATATTATCAAGCTGTGGATATATCGTCAAGGCAGAGTTGCGTAATGCGTTTTTATACGCCAATGCAGGAAGCATTCTGTAAACAAAAGAGAATAAGCTTCCGATATAAGCATATATGGATACATAAATGAAGTATTTGTGAACGGACTCACATATTATGGGTGCATCGGACAGCAGCTGCACAGAAAAGGTGGGAAACATGGATGTTAATAATTTACAGACAGGTATGTCGGGACTTGCGGCTTCGGGGATGAATGTCACATGTACGCGAAGCTCATTGTATTCCAAATCAAAAAACGGAAAGAAATCATTGTCATACAATCCAAAAGAGATTTCATCGCAGATTCTGCGTGCGAAAAAGACTGTGGGGGCAGCACGGGTGCTTAGCCGTGCAAGGGCAAAGCTGGCAATGTTAAAGAAAGCGCAGGCTACAGGAGAGTATGACAGCGCGGAGCTTGAAAATGCAATTGCACATGCGAAAAGAATGGTTGAATGTGCAGATATGAAGGTGAATAATCTACGTGAGGAGGACAGGCTTAGGAAGAGGGCGGAGGACAAGGAAGAACTGAAGGTTGAGAAGCTAAGAAATGCCGGGAGACTTGAAAATCTCAAGAAACGGACACACAGGCAGGATGAAAATAAAGCATTGTTCGATGCGGATACGAAGTATTACCAACGGGAGGGGAACGGTATTGTGGGAGCAGCAGCTTCTGCGATTTCGTCAGCTGCCGCATCACTTGAACTGAGTTCTGTGTCAGGGCAGATGAGAAATTTAGAGATTACACAGACTGCGATAACTCAGAGCAGTGTGCGGGGACAGAGTATGGATGTAATTGTATGATATTGATAAAAATAGATGTATTTATTGCTTGATTTTTTATATGGCTAAATAGTTTAAAATGCTTGAATTTAGCGTGTTTATATGATATACTTTTTAGGTTTTGCAATAAAAGTATGGAGGGGGAATTTTAATGGAAAAATTGCATAGACAGAATTTAATTATAATTCTTGCAGGAATAGTTATGTTATCTCTTTTGACGGTGGTTGCTTTTGGTCTGAGTCCGCTTGCGATTAAAAACGCGGTGGTGCTTTTGACAGCGGGAACAGCAGTCATATTGTGCTGGAGATTTGTAAAAAATGACCTTGCAAAGGCACTGTGCATAACACTTATTCCATCTGTTGCCACAATAGTCTATGCGGCTATGTGTGGTGGTAATTCGGTAGCATTTCTGGCAAATTATGTTATTCTTGCGATGACTATGGTATATTTTGATAAAAAATATACATTGTATTACATAATACCGATGGGAAGCATTGCAGTTATCTGCGCAATATTTATGCCTGAGATAATAGATGGAAAAAACTGTACGTTAGCCGGAGCCATGACAAAGGTAGTATTTTTTATTTTTGTGGCAGTGGTACTTTTTAACGCTACAAAGAGAGGAAGGGCTTTTCTTGAAAAGACGGAGGAGACGCTCGCTGAGGTGAAGGACAACAGTGCTGTAGCGATGGAGATAGCAGGAGATCTGAATGTTGCCATATCACAGTGCAGAGGCAGTGTGGAGGAGCTCGCAGCGCAGGCAGGAACCGTCAACAGTGCGGCTGAGCAGATGAATACGGCTATAGAGAGTACGGCTAACGCAACCATAGCCGTTACAGAGCAGGTTAAGAATGCCACAGATAAGATTGAACACAACCATGAGCTTGCGGGACAGCTTGATGAGAGCTTTTCCGAGGTCGATAAGGCTGTTGCATCAGGTCATGACGAGGCTCTTAAGGTGAAAAAGAGCCTTATTGATATATCTGATACAGTCGGCTCCGCAAAGGCTGCTACAGAGACATTGAACAAAGAAATGGTCACCATTACAAGCATATTAGAGGAAATCAATTCCATTGCGTCGCAGACTAATCTGCTATCGCTCAATGCCTCAATCGAGGCTGCAAGAGCAGGAGAACACGGAAGAGGCTTTGCCGTTGTTGCGGATGAGATAAGGAGCCTTTCCGAGCAGAGCTCGGCGGCAGCGAACAATATCAGGGACATTCTACAGGGGCTTGAAGCAACTACGGGCATGGTGTCGGCTAAGGTTAATGCCGGGGCAGGTGCGGCATCAGACGGTGTGGCTAAGATGGACGATATGCTGACGGTGTTTGAAGCTGTCAGGGTTGCTGCGGAGAATGCTTCCGCGGTTGTGGATGAGGAGTATGATGTCATAGCTTCTGTAAAGACAGGATTTGACAATATACATTCCGAGATAGAGACGCTTATGGCAACAACCGAAGAGAATTCGGCTATGATAAGCAATATTGTTGAGAGCATCGCAAAACAGAATGATTCGGTTGACAGCATGAAGGGCGAGATAGTCAATATTTCAGAGCTTTCGGAAAAACTCAGAGGACATTTTGTGGAAGCGTAGGGGAAAAATTTTTTGTAATTTGATTAGCATGTTTTGACCTGGCATCATTTTGTGCCGGGGACGGCACCTATGCTGCTCAGGTTCGTTGTCCTTCAACGAACGTATTAAGGAGCTTGCAGCACTGAAGGTCATGGGCCTGCAGTCGACACAGATAAGACATCTTCTGACTGTCCAGAATATCTGGTTGTCAGTCATCGGAATAATCATCTGAACACCTCTTGGCAACATATCGCTCAATGCGATGATGAACAGCAACGGCGAGAACTTTGACATGGGTGACCTGACTTTCGAGGAATTTGTTGAAAAGTACAATGAATTGACCGCGGAGCAGCTAGAGGTGTGGAGTGATATCTGGGGTGTGGAATATTACTCAAAAAGGATTGAAAAAAGTTAAAATCCCCACTTGACATTGGAATATATGAGTGTTATATTCTTTATAAATTTAACAGGCTAAACCGTTGAAGCGAAGGTAAAGGTAATTATGCTCCTACAGAGAGCCCGCGTTGCTGAGAGTGGGTAGAACACAGGTTATCAAGTGGATCGCAGAGGGCACGGAACAAAGGCTTATATCGTGTGCAGCATAACAGAATGTACATATTGCCGAGTATTTCGTGACGTGCGGGCATACGTGAGTTGCCGGGGATATGACTGTATCCTGATAAGTGCACAGCGTGGCTGTGAAGCAAGGTGGTACCGCGGATTTGTAGATTCGTCCTTGGCAGAGAAGAGATTCTCTGCCAGGGACTTTTTTGTTATAGACGAAGGGAGGACACAATGAAAATTAACATTTCTTTGGATGAGGTTAAGAGAATAGCCGCAGAAGGTGACTATGACATCGTACCTATATGTGCGGAGTTGCTGTCGGATATCAAGACACCTGTTCAGGTTCTGCGAAGCCTTATGAATGTCTCAAAGCATTGTTATATGCTTGAGAGTGTTGAGGACAATGAACGATGGGGACGCTATTCATTCCTTGGGTTTGAACCTAAGTTTATCATAACCTGCAGTAACGGAAGGATGAGAGTCGGTGACGAAGAATTTCAGACATATGACCCGGCTAGTCATATAAGAGAGGTGCTGTCAAGGTATAGGAGCCCGGTGATACAGGGGATGCCGACCTTCACAGGCGGGCTGGTCGGATATTTTTCCTACGATTATTTAAAATATTCGGAACCGACGTTAAGACTGGACGCGAAGGACACGGAGGGCTTCAAGGACGTTGACCTGATGCTGTTTGATAAGGTCATTGCCTTTGACAATTTAAAAAGCAGGATAATACTGATTGCAAATGTTCCGACCGCGGACATTGAGAACGGATATGTGCAGGCTGTGGCAGAGTTAGAGAGGATGGAGGAGCTTATAAGACATGGTGAGCCGGTAAAGGATACAGGAGGACACATGACAAGTGAGATTAAGCCCTTGTTTTCCAAGGAAGAGTATTGCAGCATGGTGGAAAAGGCTAAGCACCGTATATTCGAGGGTGATATTTTCCAGATAGTCCTGTCAAACCGTCTTGAGGCGGAGTATGAAGGAAGCCTCCTTAACACCTACAGAGTACTGAGGACACTTAACCCTTCGCCGTACATGTTCTATTTTTCGGGAACGGATGTGGAGGTCGCGGGAGCTTCGCCGGAGACACTTGTCAAGCTTGAAAACGGAGTGCTCCACACCTTTCCGCTTGCCGGGACAAGACCGAGAGGCAAGACGGCGGAGGAGGATGACAGACTTGAAAAGGAGCTTCTGGCCGACCAAAAGGAGCTTGCGGAGCACAATATGTTAGTCGACCTTGGAAGAAATGACCTTGGAAAGATAAGCAGGTTCGGGACGGTTGAAGTTGAGAAGTATCACTGCATAGAGAAGTATTCGCATGTAATGCATATCGGTTCGACGGTGAGAGGACAGATAAGGGAGGACAGGGATGCACTTGACGCGGTCGACGCGGTATTGCCTGCCGGAACCCTGTCGGTTACGGCGCGCACAGCGAACGGTGAAATTATGGCAGTGAAGCACAGGGAATATCCGGTCTACGGAGTACAGTTTCACCCGGAGTCGATTATGACGCCGGAGGGGAAGCAGATGTTGAGGAATTTCATTGAGCTGGCTGGAAGGAAGCAGGCAGAAGCTTAAATATAAGAGGGGGAAGAAGGGGAAGAAAAGGCAGGAGTTTAAAATATAACAAAGGCAGTGGGAAAAAAATAAGTTTTAATAATTTGGAGGGTTTTAGATATAAAAAGCTGCCTTGTTAAAATGAAATATCAATTGGAGGAAATAAGATTACCACTATAAAAGGCTGGATAAGCATAGAAAATAATTTGTATTTAAAGTAATTATATAAGAAAGCGGGGATTCAGGCATGATTAAGGAAGCTATTGTAAAGATTGTAGAAAAAGGTGATTTGACCTACGATGAGGCATATCAGGTCATGAATGAGATTATGAACGGTGAGACAACACAGACACAGAATGCGGCATTTCTTGCGGCACTGTCAACAAAGAGTACCAAGGCTGAGACGATAGATGAGATTTCGGGCTGTGCGGCAGCTATGAGAGAGCATGCCATCAAGGTTGAACATGAGGGTGATGTGCTTGAGATTGTCGGAACGGGCGGCGATGGCGCACACAGCTTCAATATTTCCACAACGGCAGCCATGGTGATTGCCGCGGCTGGAGTGAAGGTGGCAAAGCACGGCAACCGCGCGGCTTCATCTAAGAGCGGAACAGCGGATTGTCTTGAGGCGCTTGGCGTCAACATAAATCTTGAGCCGGAGCAGTGCAGAAAGCTCCTTGACACTGTAGGAATCTGCTTCCTTTTTGCACAGAAATACCACACCTCGATGAAGTATGTCGGAGCTGTCAGAAGGGAGCTTGGAATAAGGACTGTGTTTAATATACTTGGACCTCTCACCAACCCGGCACACCCTACATTCCAGGTGCTTGGAGTGTATGACGAGTCGCTTGTAGAGCCGCTTGCACAGGTGCTTATGGAGCTTGGCGTGAAGAAGGGTGTTGTCGTATACGGCATGGATAAGCTTGATGAGATTTCAATAAGTGCGCCGACCAAGGTATGTGATTTCGAGAACGGAAGATACAGAACCTACATGATTAAACCGGAGGATTTCGGATTTAGGACAGTCGATAAGTCTGAGATTGTCGGTGGAACACCGCAGGAGAATGCGAAGATTACGGAGGGGATACTTGACGGAAGTATAAAGGGAGCTAAGAGGGAGATTGTACAGTTAAACGCAGGTGCAGGACTTTTTGTTGCAGGAAAGACAGCTACACTTGCAGACGGGGTAAAGCTTGCCGGTGAGATTATCGATTCCGGTGCAGCCCTTGACAAACTCAACGAACTTAAGAAAGCGTCACAGGAAGTATGAGCACAATACTTGATACAATAGCTGAGTACACGCAGCACCGCATAGAAAAGGAAAAAAAGAATATCTCCGCACAAGCTATGAGGCGGCAGGCGGAGGAGATATATAGGCAGGAGAGTGCTGCCGGGAATGACATGCAGAACGAAAATGATGTAAATGATGTGATGTACGGCAAAAAAGCCATTGCAGAGCATTTTTCATTTGAAAGGGAGCTTGCCCGCCCGGAAATCACGTTTATATGTGAGTGCAAGAAGGCTTCACCGTCGAAGGGACTTATCGCACCGGATTTTCCATATATTGACATAGCAAGAGAATATGAAGCTGCCGGAGCAGGGGCGATATCAGTTCTCACAGAGCCTAAGTGGTTTTTAGGAAGCAATGATTATCTGCGTGAGATAGCCGCCAATGTAAATATTCCGTGTCTCAGAAAGGACTTCACGGTCGATGAGTACATGATATATCAGGCTAAGACGCTTGGAGCTTCGGCAGTCCTGCTTATATGCGCGATAACGGAGACGGCAAGACTTAAGGAATACATAACTATAGCGGACAGCCTGGGACTGTCGGCACTGGTCGAGGCACATGATGAACATGAGCTTGAGGCGGCGCTTGACGCAGGCGCAAGGATAATCGGTGTGAACAACAGAAATCTCAAGGACTTTACCGTTGATATACATAACAGCGAAAGGCTCAGAAAACTTGTTCCGGATAATGTAATGTTCATAGCCGAGAGCGGAATCAAGACCGCGGCGGACATAGACGTACTAAGAGCTGCCAATGTCAATGGCGTGCTTATAGGCGAGACACTAATGCTGTCAAATGACAAAAAAGGCATGCTTGCCAGGTTGGGACACGGGGTCAGACCCCTGTCCCAGATTGTGGGACAGGGGTCTGACCCCGTGTCCCAAGGGAGGTAGTGATATTGTCGAAGATAAAGATATGCGGTCTGAGGCGTGGGTGCGATATAGAATATGCGAATAGGTTAATGCCGGACTATATCGGATACGTTTTCTGGCAAAGGAGCAGAAGATACGTCACAGCAGAGCAGGCGGCAGGGCTTACGGCTAAGCTTGACAGGGACATAACACCGGTCGGCGTGTTTGTCGATGAGGAACCGCAGAGGGTGGCTCAGCTTGTAAGCGGAGGCGCGATAAGGGTGATACAGCTTCACGGACATGAGGATGAAGCGTATCTTGAGCGGATAAGAGGAATGACGGATGCACCTGTCATCAAGGCCTTTAAGATAAGAAGCGGACAGGATATAGAGCTTGCGAACTCATATCCGGCGGATTTTATCCTGCTTGACAATGGCTGCGGCACAGGACAGACCTTTGACTGGCAGCTCATTTTGGGGATGAAAAGACCATTTTTCCTTGCAGGGGGTCTGACCATTGACAATGTATCCGATGCAATAGAAAAATATCAGCCCTACGCAGTCGATATCAGCTCCGGCGTGGAGACGGATGGCTATAAGGATTGCGGTAAAATGCAGCAGTTCGTGGAGAAATGCAGATGGCACAATACATAGACATAATGATTTTTGCAATTCCATTATAATATTTCAATAGATAAGGAGAACACACATGGCAGATTCACATGACAGCTTCTACACAGGAAGTACAGGAAACGGAAGGTTCGGTCAGCACGGCGGCCAGTACATTCCGGAAACACTTATGAATGCGGTTATAGAGCTTGAGAAGGCATACAATCACTATAAGGCTGACCCTGAATTTAACAAGGAGCTCAATACACTTTTAAATGAGTATGCGAACCGCCCAAGCCGCCTTTATTTTGCAAAGAAGATGACCGAGGATTTAGGTGGGGCTAAGATTTATCTTAAGAGGGAGGATTTAAACCATACCGGGGCACATAAGATCAACAATGTGCTTGGACAGGCGCTTCTTGCAAAAAAGATGGGAAAGACAAGGCTCATCGCTGAGACAGGAGCAGGCCAGCACGGAGTTGCGACTGCAACGGCAGCAGCTCTCATGGGAATGGAATGTGTTGTGTTCATGGGCGAGGAGGACACCAAAAGACAGGCACTCAATGTATACAGAATGAGGCTTTTAGGCGCTGAGGTCATCCCGGTAAAGTCTGGAACGGCTACACTCAAGGACGCAGTATCAGAGGCTATGCGTGAGTGGACGAACAGAATAGACGATACGCATTACTGCCTCGGTTCGGTTATGGGACCTCATCCGTTCCCTACGATTGTCCGCGATTTCCAGGCGGTCATATCAAAGGAAATCAAGGAGCAGCTCATGGAGAAGGAGGGCAGGCTTCCGGATGCGGTTATAGCCTGTGTCGGCGGTGGCTCCAATGCAATAGGGACATTTTACAATTTTATTAATGACAAGAGCGTGAGGCTTATAGGCTGTGAGGCAGCGGGAAGAGGAATCGACACCTTTGAGACGGCGGCGACGGTAAATACCGGAAGGGAAGGCATTTTCCACGGAATGAAGTCATATTTCTGCCAGGACAAATATGGACAGATTGCCCCGGTTTACTCTATTTCAGCCGGGCTTGACTATCCTGGAATAGGACCTGAGCACGCATATCTTCACGATATAGGAAGGGCGGAGTACGTTCCTGTCACGGATGACGAGGCGGTCGACGCGTTCGAGTATCTGTCTAAGATGGAGGGAATCATCCCTGCAATCGAGTCGGCACATGCGGTTGCCTACGCTAAGAAGCTTGCACCGACAATGGATAAGAACCAGATAATAGTCATAACGATTTCAGGCAGAGGAGACAAGGACTGTGCGGCAATTGCACGCTACAGAGGGGAGGATATCAATGAGTAGATTAAAGGAAGCATTTAAGGACGGCAAGGCATTTATACCATTTATAACCTGCGGGGATCCCGACCTTGAAACCACGGCGGCGATAGTTAAACAGATGAGTGCAAACGGAGCGGACATAATAGAGCTTGGAATACCTTTTTCAGACCCTACGGCTGAGGGACAGGTCATTCAGGAGGCTAATATACGCGCGCTTGCGGGCGGAGTGACCACCGACAAGATTTTTGATTTCGTGAGGGAGATAAGGAAGGAAGTGAGCACACCTATGGTGTTTATGACCTATGCAAATGTTGTATTTTCCTACGGCAGTGAGAAATTTATCTCCATCTGTAAGGAAATCGGAATCGACGGACTTATCCTGCCTGATACCCCATACGAGGAGAAAAATGAGTTCCTTCCTAGCTGTAAAAAATATGATGTTGACCTCATTTCACTCATAGCGCCTACATCGCATGAACGTGCGGCGATGATTGCGCGCGAGGCGGACGGATTCATTTACCTTGTGTCATCGCTTGGCGTCACAGGCGTGCGCTCTGAGATTACAACAAATATCGGTGAGATTGTGGATATGATTAAGAAAAACACGGACATACCGTGTGCGGTAGGCTTCGGAATATCCACACCTGAGCAGGCGGCGCAGATGGCGGCAGTCTCCGACGGAGTCATTGTAGGAAGCGCCATAGTAAAGCTTGCAGCCCGGTACGGAAAGGACGCACCGAGGTACATTGGTGAGTACGTAAGGAGCATGAAGGAAGCGATAGGTTAGTGGGACACATGGTGTCAGACCCCTGTCCCAGCTTTTGGGACAGGGGTCTGACACCAGTGTCCCATTTTGTAACAATAGCGAAATATCCGTAACAATCCTGTAACTAAAATTAATATTTTTGTAACCAAATGTAAGGATTTTGTAACCACTGATGTGCAGTTAAGTGCTAACATAGTGTGCATAGAGGTGAGTTTTACAAATATACATAAGACATACGTGGGAGGTTACAAAATGGTGAAAAAAACAACATTGGCACTTGGTGCGCTGGCAGTGACAGTCCTTATGACTGCGTGCGGAAGGGCAGACGGAAGCGGGAATACGGCGGCGCAGGAACCGACGGAGAGCATTATGCAGACCGATATTGTACAGTCCGGGACGGAAAATGGCAGTAGTGGGACAACAGAAATTACAGGAAACACACAAAACTCAACCGGTGAAGCGGCAAGCGAAGCTCCCGGCAGGATACCGGATAAGCCGACTGAGGTGCTTACCTGCCCGCTGATTGGCGGTCAGTACGGACAGGACATAGAACACAGCGCGGACTACAGATATAATGAGAATACCGACAGTTGGGATGAGATATACACTGTCGGTGATGTGAACCTTGTGTACAACGTGGCAGAAAATAAGCTCACTATTGAGTATGATGGCAGGACAGATGAGGTTGCGTGGGCGATACAGCATTTTGGAGGCGGAGTCGGAATGAGCATAGGGCTTGTCGATATGACATGGGACGGCAGTGAGGAGCTTATTTTAGAGGCGCATGACAGGGAGCTTGGATTGTACTTTGTGTATGATTTGAAAAATGAAAAGGATTTGTCGCCATATTACTGCACAGATGCGTCAAATATTTTCAGTGCGTATCTGAAGGAGGAGTATGCCGCGCAGCTTAAGAAGGAGGTCAACGAAGGCTTTACCGCTATCGGAAAGGACGGTATATTTTCTGATGTGAACGGCGATGAAAAATTAGTTTATTTCGGTCTCAGAAGCAATGCCGATAGTGTTGAAATGTTCGAGAATGTGGTCACGGAAAAGAGACTGTGCTATCACTGGTACAGTCAGGACGCGGAGGGAACATACTGGAATGTTGATTTTGATTTCAGCTTTGATGAGATTGGATGTCATATAGGAAACATACTCACAGTTAACAGGGAAGTCATAAATGCCGTGCCGGAACCGGTAAAGCAGGCTCTTGCAGGCACGAAAGAGGTTATATATAAGGGAGAAGCCTTAGAGAATGTGGACGCTCTGGATGACATGCAGTATGAGCAGACCGGAAGGAGAATACAGGCGGAGAGCTTCAGCGTGCTTGACTTTGATGGGGATGGTCTTAACGAAGTGGCAGTCATCGCTGAGAAGTGCTACATATTCCATACAGATGGCGATAAGGTCTATGTGTATGATATCAATTACAGAGCATTTTTAGACCTAAAGACGGATGCTACATGGAATGGCTCCGGCGGTGCCTCGAACTGGTATTATGTGGAATTTACAGGCTTTACAGACACGGAAATGCTCTACAATACCTATCTTCATATATATGAGGATACATACTGGGACGGAGATTATTACTCCGGGAACGCCAAGCAGCTCACCAAGGAGGAGGCGGATGCAATCATATCATCGGGCTCCGATGTGATGGCTAAGAGGTATAAATATTCTGAAAATTATTTCAAGCAGTGAATCGCTGGGACAGGGGGCTGGCACC
>OGNE01000463.1_pt1 | contig 26788 bp, 38 predicted proteins | sample 1573401 | NCBI WGS metagenome assembly OGNE01 (sample SAMEA2581884, study PRJEB24529) | metagenome | biome: Human gut stool | place: China | collected 2011 | reverse complement strand
TCTATCTCTCTTTTCTTTTTTCTTAATTTTGTCCAATATCTATTGTAGCACTACAGCTCTTTGTGCTTAAATTTGCACAAAGGGCTTGACTTTTTTTGTGATTACTTGTATAATAGTATAGTTGACACAAGGAGATGTACCCAAGTGGCTGAAGGGTCCGCACTCGAAATGCGGTAGTACGGCAAAACCGTAGCGAGAGTTCAAATCTCTCCATCTCCGCCAAACGAACAAAAACCACCGTATTTACGGTGGTTTTCTTTTGTATACACGATTTTTACACGATTGTGTTCAATATCTTCACTGCACGTTCTTCCTCTCGTGGGTAGAGGTGCGAGTAGGTGTTCCATGTCATTGATATGTTGGAATGACCTAAACGTCTTGCTATCTCCTGAATGTTTATGCCCTCATTGGCAAGCAAGGAAGCGTGGCTGTGACGGAAGTCATGAATACGGATACGTTTGACACCTGCCAAGTCTGCAAACTTCTTGTTGTGCTTTTCAAGCGAAGTGTCACGGATAGGACGCTCGCCACCGCAGATGTACATATCATCACTGAACTTTGGCACTGCTTTCTTACAGCGTTCGTAATGTTCGGACAGCACTGCTCTTAACGGCTCTGGTATCTGTATCGTCCGTATGCTTGGCTTGTTTTTTGGCGGCGTGATACGATCACCGCCTTTGAGCTTCTGAGCAATGCTTTTTGTGATGGATATGTAGCCGTCTTTTATATCCGTCCATTGCAGAGCGTATATCTCGCCTTTTCGCATACCCATGTAAAATGCTATGTTGAAAAATACATAGTAGTTCCATTCGTACATTGAGCCGCCGTCCTCTGCGGTCTGAGCATAATTCTTAGCTGCCAATATGTATTTCTTGAACTCGTCAGGCGTGTAGAAAAGCATTTCTTTCTTGGCTTCAAGGGGCGCTTTGAAGTTGCCTGCGGTGATAACGGGGTTTTTCGGAATGTATTCCATTTTCACAGCATAGTTCATCATTGCACGAAATTCGCCGTAAATGTTCTTTCGAGTGACGATAGCCAATCCCTGCTCTGACAGCTCCTGTTTCCACTTCTGCACCATTGGTACGTTCAGATTATCTATCCTAACGCTTTCAAAGGTCGGCAGGACGTTCTTTTTCAGTATTCTTAGGGACTTGTCCAGTGATGTTTCACGGACCTCTGAACGCTTGGCGGTAATGTACTCCGTGAATAGCTGTCCGATAGTCATTTTTTGAGCTATCTCTTTAGCATTGAGCTTTTGTGTAAGCTGGAGTTCAAGCTGCTTAGCCGTCTCTGCACCGAACGCCACACGGTCTATCTGATGAGGCTTTCCGAAACTGTCCGTATAATTGATACGCACACGATATTTTTGCAGGCCGTCTTTTCTGATGTTCTTTCCGTTCTTGTCCGTCATTTTGTAGATTGGCATAAATATTCCTCCTATTCTTGACACTTCCCCGAAAGTGTGCTACAATAAAAGGGCAAAATTCGCCCTTTCTTAACGGGTTGGGGTGTGAATTTTAATTGAGCTGATATTGGTAGTATCCGCTCTGCTCGCCTCTGAGTGTTGGTAGCACTTGGGGGCGAGATTTTTTTATTTTATTTTTTTCTTATATCTGTCTCGTTGTTTTGTATAATCATCTCGTGGATTAGGCGTTATTGATATATAGTTGTCTAAAATTTGTACTGCTTCTTTGTATCGGTTGACTTTTGCAAGCATTTCAGGTACATACTGAATATATCTTTCGCTTTCCGGGACGAGTAAACAGGCTTCTAATCCATATTCGGCAGCTTGTTCATATTGTCCGTCCATATATAGATTTAGTGCTTTGGCAAATTTTTTATCAGGGTATGAAAAAGGTTGCTGATTTATTTTAGTTATGCCGTCTGAATAGAGAAGAGCAGTTGAACAACCGTGAGAACAGAATGGCGGGAAATTCACACCAATCTCAGCGTCCTTAATATCATAAATCTTCCCTCTCTGCTCTTGGCATTTTTCACAAGGTGCGCCGTGAGTACTTATGAAGTATTTACTACCTAAACGTGCATATTTTTTTATATTACGGTGACCATTTATTAAAGACGAGGATGTTATACAATATTTTTTTGCTAATGATCTTGACATATTGTATTTTAAACTTAAATATCTCTCTCCGTTAACGCAAGCAAGCATTATCCGAGTAATATCATACAAGATATCATAGCTAGTCTCTTCACACATTAAATTGAATAGTAAGTAACCATTTTGATAAAACCACGCAATGTCATCGTTATTTTGTTCAATGTTGGTCATTATATCGTTTTGTAAATCAAGAATCTTATCGGTTTTAATTAAAAAAATTCTATCTTTTTCGGCTTTGTTATTTTTCTTTAGAGTATAGTCGGGCTGTTCGCTCTTTGCTTTATTAAGCATTTTCAATGTTTCTTCTGAAAATCGCTCTTGGTATGGTTCTAAACTATCAAAGAACGATTTTATTTTATTGCATTTTCCTTTATCGGTTTTTAATCTTGCAGCTTCGGATATGGTTGTTACCCAACTGCGTGAAAGAAAAGCCTGATAATATTTTTGTTCGTTTTCCTGTAGTTCGTTAAGCTCAAAGCTGGGTGTAGGATCTAAATACTCATAATTAATATTCATTAATTCTTTAAGAGTACTTATAAGTTTATCGAAATTACTAAAAAATTTTTCAGCATTAGTACTTTCTTTTACCCAATGACGATAGTTTCCTATATCACAGTACAATAGATAAACCCTATTGTTGGTATCCAAATCATTATACATATAACGATACTCCGTTTACATCGTCTCGACTTCTTCAAGAGCGTCAAAGCTGAAAAAGTCACCTCTGACTATATGCTCCATTTCGTGAGCTATAGTCTTTTTTTGTTCCTCATAGGATAGCCTAGAGTTTATGTATATATTATAAAATCCGTCAGAATCCATTGCTGTCACACCCTTTACCGTTATGGGCAAAGGAACGTATCTAATGCAATAATCCAATCTATTCACTATCCTTTTGCATACGCTTTAAAATCTCAACTGTAGCTTCTATATCCTCTTTGGTGACGTTCTTTGACACACTAAAGAGGATCTTCATTTCTGGTCGTGTTCTCAGCTCATCTATTATATCTCTTGTTTCGTCATCAAGATAGATAGGCTCGTTGTGTGCTTCGACTTTGATATTATCTTCGCCGTTTAACAAATAATCAACAGAAACTCCGAAATATTCAGCTATCTTTGATAGTGTATCTGTAGATAACTTCTTTTTTCTGCCTGCTTTTAAATCGGTTAAAGAGCCTCTGCTTGCACCTGTTTCTTTGCACATTACTGTTACATTTATATTTCTCTTTTTGCACAAGCTTTCAATTCTATTGTACAATTCTGACATAGTTACACCTCATAATTTGTGTAATATAACAAAATTACGCAAAAGAGTAATTTTCACTTGACAATTACGCAAAAGTGTAATATAATACAGTCAAGGCAATACGCAAGAGCGTAATATTTGTATCTGGTAAATATATTATATTACATTTAAACGTAACTGTCAATATGTAAAACACATATTAGTGTGAATATTATGCAAAGGTGGTGTTAATTATTAGTGAACGTAAAAGACCGCTGACTGAGTACGGCGTGGAAGTCAAGGTACGTCTTGTTAAACTCAACAAGACACAGAAGTGGCTCATTGAGGAAGTCAAGAAGCTTCTTCCTGAAACTTATCTCGACACATCAAACCTGTATAAGATAATGACAGGTGAGATCAAGTCAAACAAGATTGAAGCGGCTATCAATGAAGTCCTTGACATTAATTATACTCAGAACGCTGAAAATGTCAACAGCTAATAGTCCGATTGAACGGACAGAAAATGAGGTGTGAGAAAGTGGAACAGAAAATTACTGCTATTCCAAGAGGGTGTGACAATGCCAGAGTTGAGCAGGTGATCGTAACAAGAGCTTTGAAAGGTGCAGGAACAGAAGATGACCCCTGTAGAGAGGTCATTCAGTATTGGACTCTTGACGGAGAGCTGATTGTAACAAGGTCACAATATGAGGAGGGCAAACGTTGAATTTGAAAAAAATAGCGTACTATCTCGGTATTGCGTTGTGCCTAGCAAGTCCGCTTGCATTCGGTATATGTATGCTAATAGGGCTTGACAACACAATTCCGTTGTCTCTCATGATAACTAGCAATGTTTGCAGGATATGTTCACTGGAAGCAGAAATGACAGAAAACACAATGAGGAGGGACAAAGCAATGAAAATGTACAAAGTAACAACAGTAGACCAGTATCATGATAAAAGGGTGTTCACAGTAGCAGCAAAGAGTCAGTACGAGGCTCTGACAAAGGCAAGTGTTATTAGTCCCCATGAGAATGTCTTGACAATCGAGGAGGTGAGATAAATGAGGTCACCGGACATTGAAACGGCAGTGCGGCTGTACTATGAAAAGCCCGAAATAACCAATGCGGATATCAAGGCACTGTTCAGCACAGGTGAAACGCAGACTATCAAGATCAAGAAAGCTGTTAAGGAAGAAATGGCAAATCGTGGCGTGAAGTCATGGCTGCCACACTCGGTCAATACCGAGATAGCCTACGAGGTGTGGGGCATTGATATCGACAACTTCGAGAAAAGGCTTAAAAAACTCCGCACGCTTTACGGAAAGGACGTGAGAAAATGATAGCCGTGTTAGAGATAATCAGATGTGCCGCAGCGGTAGCGCTCTTGGTGGTGCTTACAATGTATGTAGCGTACAGGTGGTATGTAAGCGTAAAAGAAACTGCCTACGAGGAAGCAGAGAAGAGCATAAAGCGTGCGGTAAGAGAAGCAGGCAGACCCGTGATCAAGGTCGAAGTTGAAATGAAAGGAAAGTGGTAATGAACATTGTAGGAATACTGCTGATAACAATAGCCGTGCTTGCAGGGATAGATGTAGTGATGTATCTTGTGCTGAGCGTGGTGGATAGGCACTGGGAGAAACGTTTTGAAAACGAGGAGGACGAAGACGATGATAGTAATGAGAGAGGTATTTAAGAGGGACAAGCCCCTTGACAACGGCAGTGGAGCGGTAAGCCTTTGCGTGTTCCATTCAAATGTTAAGTCTGACGAATGCGGTGCGCTGACAGTAACGCCAACGAAGGACTACTGTCGCAGATGTGCATTCTACAAGACCCGTGAGGACTTCGACAGAGGGCTTGGCGATGCCGCAAGGTCGCTGAGGGATAAGGGGCTTGAGCCTGTGAAGAAGATGGACTATGACGGCAAGCAGTATATGAGCGTACAGCCGATAAGGGAGGAATAAAGATGAATGAGGAATTTACAAACGAAGATATCATAAATGCGGCGAAACATTGTGCGACAAATGCTGACTGCGATAACTGCCCATTTTTCGCAACTTTGGAAATTGAGGGTTGCATTGAAACTTTCACACAATACATAGTGAACAACACAAAAAAAGAGCCTGCACCTGCGGCAACAGGCACAAGCTCGGAGGTATCAGATGATACCTGTTCAATATTACAGTTTGATGATAGCACAAAAGAGAGGATTTGTCAAGAGGCAGAAAAGGCTTACAAGGCTTGCGAACTGATACTGGAAATTTACGAACGTATGGACGATAGCGAGCAGAAAGCCTTCGAATTGGGACATTCATATCAGGTAATGAGCGAGGTGCAAGAGGAGCTTGCGAGGATAGGAAAAGGCGGTGAGGGCAATGGCTGACCTGCCGACACGCTGTATAGATCCTGTCATGAAGTGCTGTCAGGATTGCGCTTGGGGATATCGTAAATATGGCGATGACGTGGAATGCTCTGCCGACCTAGCAGGCTGTTGTTTTGAAAGTGGCTGTATGTTGGGCTTTGATAAGGGCAGACCTGAGGACGAACCAACAGAAGATGAAATAAGACAATTTGAAAAAGAAATGAGGAGATCTGAATGTCAGTAAAAATAAACTCACTTGAATTTGAGAACGTAAAGAAGATAAAAGCCGTGCAGCTTGAGCCTGCAAAGAATGGACTTACTGTTATCGGCGGTAAGAACAGGCAGGGCAAGACCTCTGTCCTTGACGCTATCGCTTGGGCGCTTGGTGGTGACAAGTACAAGCCGTCCTCTCCTCAGCGTGAGGGGTCTGTTGTCGAACCGCATTTGAAGATCACCCTCGATAATGGTATCGTGGTGGAGCGTTCGGGTAAGAACAGCTCCCTCAAAGTCACGGACAGCACAGGCAAGAAAGGCGGTCAGCAGCTTTTGAACAGCTTCGTTGAGCAGTTTGCACTTGACCTGCCACGATTTCTTACACAGTCGAGCAAGGAAAAAGCAGCAACTTTGCTGAAAATAATAGGCGTGGGTGATACGCTCTATCAGTTGGAGCATAAGGAACATTCCCTCTATGACCAGCGTACCGCTATCGGCAGGATAGCTGACCAGAAGTCTAAGTTCGCAAAGGAAATGCCTGTGTACGCAAACGTCCCTGCCGAGCCTGTTTCGGCTTCGGAGCTTATCAGACAGCAGCAGGATATACTTGCTCGCAACGGCGAAAATCAGCGTAAGCGTGACCAGAAAGAATACTACGAAAAGCAGTTGGAGATTGCTAAGTCTGCCTATGAACGTGCAAAAGCAAGCTATGAAGCGGCAGCGAACAACTTCAAGCTTGCAAGCCTTGACGCACAAGACCTTGTGGACGAAAGCACAGCTGAGCTTGAAAAGAATATCTCGGAAATCGAGGAGCTGAACAAGAAGATAAGAGCAAACCTCGACAGGGAGAAAGCTGAGATAGACGCTGAGGATTACCGTTCACAGTATACATATCTCACTGAGCAGATAGAGGACGTAAGGCAGGCTAAAACTGACCTGCTGGGCAGTGCCGACCTGCCCCTTGAAGGACTTTCCGTTGAGGACGGAGAGCTGCTGTATAACGGGCATAAGTGGGACAGTATAAGCGGAGCAGAACAGCTTATCGTCGCTACATCTATCGTGAGAAAACTCAACCCTGACTGCGGTTTTGTCCTGCTGGACAAGCTTGAACAAATGGATACCGACACCCTTGATGACTTCGGCAAGTGGCTTGAAGCACAGGGCTTGCAGGCGATAGCCACAAGAGTTTCCACAGGTGACGAGTGCAGTATCATTATCGAGGACGGCAGGTCAATGGACAATGATAAGGAAGAAAACACAGAAACGAAAACTTGGAAAGCAGGTGCATTTTAATGTATGAGATAACATCAGGAGTTGTAAGCTCCGCACAGAAAGTCGTGATATATGGTCCTGAGGGCATAGGCAAATCCACCTTTGCGGCTCAGTTCCCCGACCCTGTATTTATTGATACTGAGGGCAGTACAAAGAAGCTGAACATCAGACGTTTCCCTAAGCCAACAAGCTGGGAAATGCTCAAAAACGAGGTAAAGGAAGCTATGAACGGCAGGCTCTGCAAGACCCTTGTCATTGATACATTTGATTGGGCTGAACAGCTTTGCATTGAAACGATCTGCTCGGCACATCAGAAAAAAGGCATTGAAGATTTCGGCTACGGCAACGGCTATGTTTACGAAAAAGAGGAGATAGGCAAGTTCCTTAATCTCTTGCAGGAGGTAGTTGACAGCGGTATCAACGTTGTGCTTACGGCTCACGCTCAGATGAGAAAGTTTGAACAGCCTGACGAGCTGGGCGCTTATGACCGCTGGGAGTTAAAGCTCGGCAAGAAAACTTCTTCTCAGATATCGCCTCTTGTGAAAGAATGGGCAGATATGGTGCTGTTTGCAAACTACAAAACATATGCAGTAGCTGTGGATAAGGACGGCAAGAAGTTCAAGGCTCAGGGCGGTGACCGTGTAATGTACACCACACATCACCCTTGCTGGGATGCTAAAAATCGTGACGGACTTCCGTCTGAAATGCCTTTTGAGTATAGTGGTATAGCTCACCTGTTTGCGTATACACAGCCTGCTGAAATTCCTAAGCCTGTGCCTGCACCGACAGTTCAGACAGCACAGCCTACACAGACCGCACAGACTGCCACACAAAAATCGGACGAGCCTCTTACTGATCTCAGCGGCTTTGAGGACGTTGCACCGCCTATCGTTATCCCTGACGGCATACCGAAAGCACTTGCAGACCTTATGAGAGCCAACAACGTAAGCGAATCGGATATACGTCTTGTGGTATCTCAGAGAAACTATTTCCCTTATGATACCCCTATTACAAACTATCCTGACGACTTCGTGCAGGGCTGTCTGATAGGTGCTTGGGAGCAAATGCTGCCACTTATCAGAGAAAATCAGAAAGTACCATTTTAAAAGGAGGACAACACTATGGATAATTTTATGGAATACGGCTGGGAAGATGAGATAGTCAACGAGGGTGGGGACTTTGTCCTGCTCCCTGAGGGGGACTATGACTTCACCGTTGCAAAGTACGAACGTGCAAGACACGAGGGGTCGGCGAAAGTGCCGCCCTGCAATATGGCAAAGGTCACATTCACCATTTGGGGTGCAGAGGACAGCGTGGAGATAACAGAGAACTTCTTCCTTTGCAACAAGTTTGAGTGGAAGCTCTCAGCACTTTTCTTGGCACTGGGACTTAAAAAGCACGGCGAACCGCTGAAAATGAACTGGAACGCTATCACAGGCAAAAAAGGCAAGTGTCACGTCTACGTTGACAACTACAAGAACAAGGATGGTGAGGACAGGCAGTCCAACAAGATTAAGAAGCTCTACGCCTATGACGAGAATGTGACTACTGTTCAGCCTGCTCAGATGCAGACACCGCAGTATAGTCAGCCTGCTCAGACAGGGGGCTGGAAAGCCGGTGCGTTCTGATGATGAATTTAAGACCATATCAAAACGAGGCTAAGCTTGCTATACTCGAACAATGGTCTGAGGGAATAAACAAAGTCCTTGCAGTTCTGCCGACAGGAACGGGAAAGACAATACTTTTCTCGGCTGTTACGGAAGAATGTGTGCGGCAGGGTAAGCGTGTGCTTATCCTTGCCCACAGGGGCGAGCTGCTCGACCAGGCGGCGGACAAGCTTATGAAGTCAACAGGGCTTGGCTGTGCCACCGAGAAAGCAGAGCAAAGCTGTTTAGGCTCTTGGTATCGTGTGGTAGTAGGCTCAGTTCAGACCCTTATGCGTGAGAAAAGGCTCAAAGGCTTTTCGGATAATTACTTCAATACCATAATAATTGACGAGGCTCATCACGCTATCTCAGACGGCTATCAGAGAGTGCTTGACCATTTTCCTGAAGCTCAGGTGCTTGGGGTAACGGCTACACCTGACAGGGGCGATATGAAGAACTTAGGCTCGGTGTTCGACAGCCTTGCATATGAATACACCCTGCCGCAGGCTATCAAAGAGGGCTATCTTTCACCTATCAAGGCTATCACCATACCGCTGAAACTTGACCTTTCAGGAGTATCAACTCAGGCAGGAGATTTCAAGGCAAGTGATATCGACACGGCACTTGACCCATATCTTTATCAGATAGCTGATGAAATGCTCAAATACTGTAAGGAACGCAAGACGGTTGTGTTCCTGCCGCTTGTCAAGACCTCTCAGAAGTTCCGTGATATCCTTATCAGCAAAGGGTTCAACGCCGCTGAGGTCAACGGAGAAAGCACAGACAGAGCGGAGATACTTGAAGCTTTCGACAAGGGCGAATACAACGTGCTGTGCAACTCAATGCTCCTCACAGAGGGCTGGGACTGTCCGTCAGTTGACTGCGTTATCGTGCTAAGACCAACAAAGGTGCGTGGGCTTTACTGTCAAATGGTAGGCAGAGGCACAAGGCTTTGCGAGGGAAAGACAGAGCTTTTGCTGCTTGATTTCCTATGGCACACAGAACGCCACGAGCTTTGCAGACCTGCACACCTTATCTGTCAGAATGAAGAGGTCGCTGAGAAAATGACCGAAAACCTTGCCAATGAGGCAGGCTGTGCAGTGGATATCGAAGAGGCAGAAAAACAGGCAAGCGAGGACGTTGTGGCACAGCGTGAAGAGTCTTTGGCAAAGCAGCTCAAAGAAATGAAAACACGCAAGCGAAAGCTTGTTGACCCTTTGCAGTATGAAATGTCAATACAGGCTGAGGACTTGTCCTCATATGTTCCTGCTTTTGGCTGGGAGTGTGCTCCTGCTACCGACAAGCAGAAAGCAAAGCTTGAAAAGCTGGGCATTTTCCCTGACGATATAGACAACGCAGGCAAGGCAAAGCTTATCCTTGACCGCCTTGAAAAGCGCCGCAATGCAGGACTTACCACACCTAAGCAAATAAGGCTGCTTGAAAGCAAGGGTTTTGAACACGTTGGCTCTTGGAGCTTTGACAGTGCAAGCAGGATGATAGCTCGTATCTCTGCCAATGGTTGGAGAGTGCCGAGAGATATCGACCCGAAAACATACACACCTGAGAACTAAGGAGAAGTGAATGGATAACACAAATTTGCTTAAAATGCTTGAGTACATAGACCCTGCAAGCTGTGATTATCAGGAATGGGTCAATGTGGGAATGGCTCTCAAACACGAGGGCTATTCCGTGAACGATTGGGACAGTTGGTCGAGGTCAGACAGCCGTTATCACAGCGGTGAGTGTGAACACAAGTGGCAAGGCTTTAACGGCAATGCTCAGCCCGTGACTGCAGGAACTATCGTGCAAATGGCAAAGGAGAGAGGATACAGCCCCCATGAGTTTAAGGCATACGATTGGGACGGCGAGATAGTTGCAGAAGAAAGCAGTCCCCTTGTAAACGGCGGTGAGGGCATACCGATCACCGAGCCTGCCCAATGGGATCCTGTCAAGGAGATAGTCACATATCTTGAAACACTCTTTGAGGCAGGAGAGAACGTGGGCTATGTTACGCAAACGTGGGAAACAGAAAAGGACGGCAAGACCAGGTATTTGCCCACAAAAGGGTGCTGTGACAGGACGGCAGGGGAGCTTATCAAGAGGCTTGGCGAATGTAACGGCGACATTGGTGCGGTGTTTGGCGACTACAAGGAAGAAGCCGGAGCGTGGATCCGCTTCAATCCTCTTGACGGCAAGGGCGTAAAGAACGAGAATGTAACAGACTACCGCTATGCTCTTGTTGAAAGCGACAGTATGCCAATAGAACAGCAGAACGCTGTGATGAGAGAGCTTGAACTGCCTATCGCTGTGCTTGTATACAGCGGTGGGAAGAGCGTACACGCTATCGTCAAGATAGACGCTCCCAACTATGATGAATACCGCAGGCGTGTTGATTTTCTTTACAAGGTCTGCAAGGAAAGCGGTCTTGACATAGATAAACAAAACCGCAATCCCTCACGTCTTAGCCGTATGCCGGGTGTAATGAGAAACGGCAAGAAACAGTTCATCATTGACAAGAACATAGGCAAAGAAAGCTTTTCGGAATGGAAAGATTACATAGAAAGTATCAATGATGATCTCCCCGACCCTGAGAGCCTGAGTGCTGAGTGGGATAACCTGCCTGAGCTTGCTCCGCCACTTATTGACGGTGTTCTCAGACAGGGTCACAAAATGCTCATTGCAGGTCCGTCAAAGGCATGCGCTTATCGAAATGTGCGTGGCGATAGCTGAGGGAGTCAAGTGGTTTGGCTGGCAATGCACCAAAGGAAAGATACTATACGTCAACCTAGAGCTTGACAGAGCATCTTGTCTGCACCGTTTCAAGGACGTTTACACCGCAATGCACTTAGAGCCTGAAAACCTCAACAGCATAGACATATGGAACTTGCGAGGTCACAGCGTACCAATGGACAAACTTGCACCAAAGCTTATACGCCGAGCAAGCAAGAAGAATTACATTGCCGTGATAATAGACCCTATCTACAAGGTCATAACAGGTGACGAGAACTCAGCAGACCAAATGGCGCACTTCTGCAACCAGTTTGACAAGGTATGCACAGAGCTTGGCTGTGCGGTCATATACTGCCACCACCACTCAAAGGGAGCGCAGGGCGGTAAGCGTTCAATGGACAGAGCCAGCGGTTCAGGAGTATTCGCCCGTGACCCTGACGCACTTCTTGACCTTTCAGAACTTGACATCTCAGACAGCCTTTACAAACAGCAGGAGGACGAAACTGTATGCCGTATCTGTGAGAACTGGATGAGGAGATTTTACAGAAATACTGATGACCTTTGTTCACAGGACGATCTTGTTACGCCGTCAAAAATGCTTGAGATAACACACAAGCACCTGCACCCGAACTCATACAAGCTTATGATGGCCGACATAGACAAGGCTAAGCTTGCAGTAAGAAACCGCACTGCATGGCGTATAGAGGGTACTCTGAGAGAGTTCCCGAAGTTTGCTCCCCTCAATATGTGGTTTGATTATCCTGTTCACAGAGAGGATACCGTGGGCGTGCTTAAAGACTGCGAGGTGGAGGACATCTCACCGAATTGGAAAAAGAATTTCAGCAAGAAGAAGACCAATGAAGACCGCAGCAAGGAACGCAAGGAGAGCATTGAAACAGCTTTCAGCGGTGTGCAGGAGAACGGCAAGTGCCGCATTTCTGAGCTGGCGGAGTACATAGGAAAGAGCGAAAAGACCGTTGGAAGATACCTCAAAGAGCATGGTGGCTTTTGGATAGAAGAGGGAGAATGTGGCTTAAAAGCTCAGTAGACAGACAAGACAAAATCGAATTTTTGAACTTTAGACAGACAGGAAAAAATCGAAAAAGTGTCAGGACAAAATCGAGCTTTTTTCTTGTCGGACAATATCGAAAATTACCGAGTTTGTCGGACGGACAGACAAATCTATTATTATAAATAATACTTTTTGTCGGGGGCTTGAAACTGCCCCGACGAAAAAGTAATCAGAATAATGACGCACGAGAGGAGCACACGCAGATGAAAGCAACAAGAAGTAAGGCAAGGAAAGACGTTGTTAATGTAGCTAAGAAAATGCCACCGCTTTTTCATAAGCTGCCTAATGAAGATTTCGACTATCGAAAATCACGCACACTTTGGTGGCTCGTGAAACAGCCGCAGGTACTCAAATACATTTTGGATATGGTCAAACAGTCGGGAGCATTGGTGTATGATGACAAGTCACACAAGTGGCACGGAGTAGATTTCAAATGCGAGGAGGAAGATGATGACTGAATTTTTTATGGCAATGATACCGCCGACAGCTACAGCACAGGAACACAAGGTGGCAGTGAGAAACGGCAAGCCGATATTTTATGACCCACCCGATGTCAAGGCGGCAAAAGAAAAGCTCACGGCAAACCTTGCAAGGCACAGACCGCCTGAAAAATACATCTGTGGGATAAGGTTGGTAACAAAGTGGCTGTTTCCGAATGACGGCAAACACAAGGACGGAGAGTACAAGACCAGCAAGCCTGACACAGACAACCTGCAGAAGATGTTCAAGGACTGTATGACAAAGCTTGACTTCTGGACAGACGACCAGCTTGTGGCGAGTGAGATATGCGAGAAGTTTTGGGCGGACATACCCGGCATTTATGTGAGGATAGAGGAGCTATGACGATACACGAGGTAAAGAAAAGTCTTGGACGCAGGGTGAGCTACAACGGCTCTGATTGCTACGAACTGACAGGCTGCATAATACGCAAGGACACAAAGACAGGTCAGTTCTTCTATCAGGCAGAGATCGCTGACAAGACTTGCGGCAATACGTTGGTGTATTGCAGGCTGGAAGAGTTGAGGTGCGAGGAGGGATAATATGGCAAAGAGTAAAACACCCGAAGAACTGTTAAAGCAGTATTCGGCAGACCTTGTGAAGTCAATAGAGCAGTACAAGTCCATTATCGATCATGGCTGTAGTGATCCATCATGGCCTGACGGCTGTAATGCCAATTTGTGCAGAAACCACGTTCTAGCGTATAAGCGATATATTCTAGATATCTGCACGGATAACGATTTGAAAATCCCACAGGAATATTACCTACCAACGCCGCCTGAACAGGACAATAGCTTTATGGCTGACAAGACTAGCGAAAGGTACAAAAGGTTGAACAGCTACCCTGATTATAACGGCAGGCTGACAACGAGGAAAGTTGACTATGATGATAGTCAGATGAGTTTATAGGAGGGAGAAAAGTGACAAAAGCTGAAAAAGCCAAAAACCTGCGCTATAAGAAAGCAATTGTATCGCAGCTCAACTTTGAGGAAATAACATCTCAGTTATACGATATCAGCTCCGTTTGCGAGGAATACCAGTATTACTTCAGCGGCGATGATGATACGCTTCTCAACGCACTTGACGGAGATGACGAGCAGGAGCAGGAATTTAAAATGATGTTCTCAGACCTTTCGTATGAGTGTGATAGTTTGAGGGGCATTGTCAATGATACCTATGTGTCAGAACATTTTGACGATTTTTTTGTCGGAATAATGCTAAACGGAAATAGTCCGTTCAAGTGCTATGGATATGATAGCTTTGAAGAAGATTACTTTGCACTTTCGTCATATGACACGAAATGTGCATCAAGTGAGAGCGCAAAGAGACTTAAACGTCTTACGAAGGACGAGCTGCTGTCCGTTTGTGGACAATGCTTTGGGCTTGCAGTGTCTTACCTCAACGTCCAATACAAATATGACTATTTGAAAGCTGCTTTTGATATCTTGAAAGACCAAAATACCTCATATTTGCAGATCATAAAGGACATTGAAACGGCATATGACAAAGCGGACGCAAAAGACTGGTATGAATACAGCGTCGAAGTGAAAGCATTTGATAAGCTTGTCGGAAGTTTCGATGAATATAGCAAAATCTGGCTTGAATAATGAGGAGGGATAACATGGCAAAATACATTGACGCGGACAATCTGATTAACGAATTATCGGCGGCGTGTATGCCGATATACGAAAAGGGCATAACAGGCATTCTGGGTGATAACAGCAGCATTGCCGATATAATCAACGAACAGCCTACCACAGCCGTGCAGGAGGTCAAGCGTGGATACTGGCAGAACAAATATAGAAGTGGCACGACAATTAAAGAGGGTGTTGTATCTTCCTGCTGTGATATGTGGAATAACAGAAAATCGCAGTTCTGCCCGAATTGCGGAGCAAGAATGGACGGTGTTGCTAATGGCTGACCCTATGACCATGTCACGCCTGAAAGCCTACCGCAGGAACGCCTCAGCCATTGAGGACATCAAGGCAGAGCTTTCAGGCAAATACGTTGCCGACAGTATCAGCGTGTGCACTCCGCCGTCTTACACGCCACACAGCACACGCATAGACGGCTTTCTACCAAGCGGTGATACACTTTCACTGCTGTGTGAGCAGGCACGGTTAGAGCGTGAGCAGAGGGCTGTGGAGGAGTTTATCAAGGGGATAGAGGATAGACAAATGAGGAAGATATTTGTACTCAGGTTTGTAAAGGGATTGACTTGGATACAGATAGGACACAAGGTCGGAGGTACGGCGGACGGCTGTAGAATGGCAGTCAAAAGATATTTGAAAAAATAATCAAGTGTGTTCGTTTTGTTCGTTTTGGGTGTGATATAATTATACTGAGGAAAGTGTAGATGTACCTCAGACTTGTACTTTCATTGAAGTCACCTCCAATTTTCTAAGCCCCGTAAGGGGCTTATGCAGGTCGAGAGCGTGCCAGCTCAACATCTGCTCCACCATTTACAAAACTCCTTATAATATTTTCACAAGAGGCACTCCGAATGGGGTGTCTTTTGCGTTGTGTCGTAAAAAGTTCATAAATGTCGAATTTTTGATATGTTGCATAAAAAAGGTAATTGACTTTTATGCAGTATATAGAAATTCGGTGCATTTCGTTGATTTTCGCTCTGATTAGTGATATTATAATAACAAATAGTAACGAGGTGTAGTATTATGGAGAAAAAGTACAAAAAACCATATGTAATAAATAAAGCGGCATTTCCATTGCTAGTAATATTATTATTCATTGCAATGGGTTTGTCTATATATTTTGATAATATTGAGGAGAGCAAGTCGGTAATGGCAGGGACAAGTAATAGTACACATGTCACTCCTGAAGAAAAGAAAAAGTGCATTATATATAAAACAATGAGGGATATTTTGGTGGTTTTATCGTCAACTTTTGGGGCGAGTATGCTGATCGGTATCGTTGTAACTAAGCGTGACAATAACAATATGTATGAGGATTTTGTAGCTAATGAATTGATTGTAAGCTCAGCCTTTTTAGATAAATTGACGCCTAAGAATAAAGAAAAAATCTTAGCATATATTGATAAAAAGAATAGGAAGACGTATCCTGATAGCAGTGATTATATTGATATGATTTCACATATAAATGAAAAGGGTAGGAATTTGTCAAGTAGTATGTATTATAGTGATTTATCTATAGAAATTGATTGTGAAATAAAGGACAATTACATAAAAAAAGTGGTAACTCGAAAAATGAAGTTGCGTACATTTAAAAAAGAAGAAAGACTGCGAAAATTCGTTATCGATACACATTCATGTGAAAAAGTAGAAAATAAGAAAAGTTATGAGATTGAGTATTTAGATTTGGTAAAATCAACAGGTCGAATATCACTTGTAAGCATGGTAAAAAGTATACCTATTGACATCAGCAGAATGGAAAGTAAATATTGTAATTATAACAACAAGATAAAAAATGAATTAAATTATACACTATTATTACATGACACAGAAGATACTGTACTTGAATATAAGTATATAACAAGGGTACCATTGTCTGATAAAAGTTACACAAGTAGGTTAAAGTACCCTGCTAAAAATTTTGATTTTAAATTTTCTATTGAGGGTGGTGGAGAGCACCGAATTTATTCACAGGCTTTTGGATATATGAACGATGCGACAAATTCGTACATATCTCCAGGACCTAATAGTATTAATTATTCTTTTGATGAATGGTTGTTTGAATATGACGGAGTGGCTGTTAGTTTTGAATAAATTGTTAATTTTGCTGTACGGGTTGATTTTTTTCTCCTAAAGGTGTATACTAATAATAGGCAAAGTGTACTCTTTGCCCTTTGAAAATTGGAGGTTATGATTATGTGTTATTACGAGGATCAGGAATACTAAGGAAAATAAAGTTGTAATGAAAAAGGCATCTCGTTGCGAGGTGCCTTTTTTGTGTAACTCAGAAAGGACGGTGCCCTCATGACAGCACGGCAAAAGAAATTTGCAGAATACTATGCTCAGAGCGGCAACACCGTTCAGAGTGCTATAAAGGCAGGATACAGCGAGAAGTATGCGAAAGCTGACGCCTGCAAAATCCTAGATAATCCTAGTGTTGCGGAGTATATCCGTGTGCTGTCCGAGAAAGCTCAGGACGAGCGTATAATGACCGCAAAGGAGAGGCAGGCACTCTTGTCTGATATCGCTAAGGACGGCAAGAATGACCCTGCTGACCGTATCAGAGCCGTCGATACCCTCAATAAAATGACAGGAGAGTATGTGGCTAAGATACAGGCGGAGGTCAAGACCTCTGAAAAGCTTTCAGACGTTTTCGCTCAGATAGGCGGTGAGGGGCTTGACGAGTAAGTTTCCTCTGTCGCAGAAGTATATGGACTTCATCAACAGCGTTCGGGGTGTGTCTGCGGATTTTCTTGAGGGAACTACCGCAAGCGGCAAAACAACTGTGGGCGCAGGAATAAAGTTCATGCGTATGGTGTCGGCAAGCCGAAAGAAACTTCACGTCATTGCCGCTAAGACTACGGGAAAGGCTGAGGAAACTATCATTCAGCAGGATAACGGCATTCTTGACCTGCACACCAATGCTCGGTACTTCGGCAACGGCGATAAGGACTACAAACTGCCGCATATCAAGTTTGAGGGCAAGATAATCTATGTTCTGGGATATGACAACAAGGATAAGTGGGAAATGGTGCTGGGCGCTCAGTTTGGCTGCGTGTATATCGACGAGATAAATACCGCTGATATCGAGTTTGTCCGTGAGATGTCAACCCGTAACGATTACCTTATGGCGACCCTCAACCCTGACGACCCCTCTCTTCCTGTGTATAAAGAATTTGTCAACCGCTCACGTCCGTATCAGAAATACGCCTGTGACGTGCCTGCGGAGATAATGAAAGAGCTTACAGAAGAACCTGTACCCAATTGGCGGTACTGGTTCTTTACTTTTCGTGATAATCTTTCCCTTACTGATGAGGATATCAAGCGAAAAATGGCTGCCGCTCCGAAAGGCACAAAGCTGTATAAGAACAAGATACTCGGTCTGAGAGGACGTGCAACAGGGCTTGTGTTTGACCTGCAAAAGCGAAATATCTTGACAGCAGAGCAGGCGAAAGCTTTCAATTATGTGTACTTCTCAGCCGGGCTTGACACCGCTTACTCGCAATCCTCACCTGATACCATAGCGTTCACCTTTGTGGGCATAACGGCTGACAGAAAATGCGTCACTCTTGACGAGGAAGTGTATAACAATCGTGACAGACAAGTGCCGCTCACGCCCTCCGACATACCGAAAATATTCACGGCGTTCTTGGAGAAAAACCGCAGGGCGTGGGGCTTTGCACGAGATGTGTATATCGACAGCGCAGATCAGGCGACCATACTTGAATGTCAGAAGTTCGGACGGCTCACAGGCAGTATATATAATTTTATCCCGGCATTCAAGAAAACGAAAATAATCGACCGAATACACTTGCAGTCAGCTTGGCTGGCGGCAGGTGATTTTTATATCCTTGAGCATTGCAAGGAGTACGCAGGCGAGCTTAACATATACAGTTGGAAAGAGGATAAGGCTGAGCCGGAGGACGGCAACGACCACCTTATCAATTCCTGTCAGTATGCCTGGCTGCCGTATCGTGATAAGATAGGAAGTGTGAAGATTGACTAAATTCAGCATAGGAAGCAAGGTGAAAAATATGATAAGAAACTGGCTTGATATCCAGCCTGCACCCGAATACAGTATAACTATCATAGAGAAAACAGGTTTTATGACAGATGTGATAAGGTCACAGCTTTGGTATCGTGGTGACGCCGCAGAGCTTTCGCAGTTCTTTGGTCAGCTTAACTTAGGCACAAATTCATTCTGGAGCAGCGTCCCTGAGAAAGAAAAGATACGCAAGATACATAGCGGTCTGCCTGCAATAATCGCCGATACGCTTTCATACATTGTCTATTCTGATATGGACGATATCAAGGTCACAGGTGACAAAGCAAAGGCTGACTTCGATAATATCTGCGAGCATATAGACTTCACAGAGCTGACAGGCAAGGCAATAGTTACCGCACTTGTTGACGGCGACGGAGCTTTCAAAATATCGGTGGATACTGAGCTTTCTGATACGCCAATAGTCGAGTTTATCGGTGCTGACAAAGTGGAGTATAACTTTGTACGAGGTCTGCTGAACGAGGTCGTTTTTCATTCTGTGCATTATGCAGGCTCAAAGAGATTTCACCTTGAAGAGCATTACGGCAAGGGGTACATAGAAAGCCGTCTGTATGACGATAACGGTCACGAGGTCGGCTTGGACAACGTGCCTTGCCTTGCACCGATACCTTCCCGAACTGAGTTTGATGGCGAGTATATAATGGCTGTGCCGCTGAAATTCTTTTCATCACGGAAATACCCGAACAGGGGCAAGAGCATTTTTGACGGCGGCAAGTCTGATTGCTTTGACGCTCTTGACGAGGTGATCTCACAATGGTGGGACGCTATCAGAGCAGGAAGGGTAAAGCAGTATATCCCCGAAAGCATGATACCTAGAGATCCTGCAAGCGGTAAGCTTAAAGCTCCTAACCAGTTCGGCAACAGTTACATAAGCATTGACCCACCGCTTTCGGCAGAGGGTGCAGTGCCTAAGATAGAAGTAGTTCAGCCTGATATCAAGTATGAGGCGTTTGTGGCAAGCTATACAAATTGCCTGCTTATGTGTCTGCAAGGGCTTGTATCTCCTGCCACGCTTGGCATAGATGTGGGTAAGATGTCAAGTGCGGACGCTCAGCGAGAGAAGAAAGACGTTACAGGCAACACCCGAAACACTATTACAACGGCTCTTGAAAAGGCTCTGCCGCAGCTTGTTTCTGCGGTGCTTATGACCTATGACAATATGCAGGGCAAAGCCCCTGAGACTTATGAGGTGACAGTTGACTTTGGCGAGTACGGTGCACCTGACTTTGACAGCAGAGTTGAGACTGTGGGCAAGGCAAGCACATATGGTATTATGTCAGTTGAAACGCAGGTGGAGGAGCTGTGGGGCAGTTCTAAAGAGGACGATTGGAAAGCTGCAGAGGTCAAGCGGATAATGCAGGAAAAGGGGCTTACAGAGGGTGAGCCTACTGCGGTAGGTGATGAGTACGCTTAATTTTAAGGACATAGCCAAAATATTTGAGGAGATAGAGCTAAGGCTCATATCTTCGCTGAAACGCAATCTCAAAAGGCACAAGGCGGAGGAACAGCGATACGGCTTTGAATGGTCTGCTTGGCAGGCTGAGAAACTGAAAAATATGGAGAACTTCCGCCGTGAAAACCTCGACATTATGAATGAGTATGTTGACGTTATCGACGATCAGACAAGACAGCTTATGACGGAGCAGTTTCAAGAGGGTCAGCAGCAGGCACAACGGAGCGTCCAGAAGCTTTCTGACGAGCCTATAACACCTATCCCCGACAAGCATTTCTTTGGTGTGAATGAAAAGAAAATGGCAAAGCTTATGGAAGACGTCACCACCCTTGAAAAGACCGCTGAAACAGCCGCTATGCGAATGACAGACGATATTTACAGGCAGACTTTGAATAGGGTACAGCTTGCAATGGGAACAGGTTCTATGACGCTTAACGAGGCTATCGACCTTGCCACAAAGGACTTCCTCGACAAGGGCATAAACTGTATCGTATACGCTGACGGCAAGCGAGTGAACATTGCCGACTATGTGCGAATGGCTCTTAGGACAACTTCCACAAGGGCAGCGTTTCAGGGTGCGGCGAAACGCTTTGCAGAGCTTGGCTATGATACTGTGCTTGTGTCGCAGTATGGCGGCTGTTCAAAGACCTGTGAGCCTTGGCAAGGTCAAGTATACATTGATGATGTGTTCACAGTATGGGAGGGGGAAAAGGACGAGTTTCAAGGCAAGTCAAATTACTGCGGTGAGTGGTTTTGGCTGCTGTCATACGCCGTAAAGAACGGGCTTTTCCACCCCAACTGCCGCCACACAATGACGCAATACATACACGGCAGAACGCAGATACCTGAGCCGATACCGGTGGAGAAGATAAAAGAGCAGCGAGAGCTTGAGCAGAAACAGCGTGCAATGGAACGGAAAGTCCGCAAGTTAAAACGCTTTGCGGCAGGCACCTGCGACCCTGATACAGCAAAGGAATACCGCCGAAAACTCAGGCAGGCTCAGCATGAATTAAAGGCGTTTGTTGAGGAGCATAATGAGGTGCTGCATAGGGATTATAGCAGGGAGAAGTATTATGGCGGTGGTGTTGACAAATCTGTAAAAAGTGATATAATGATTAGTGAGCAAAGTAAAAAGCCTATCACAGTAATTACTGACAAGGCTATTGAAAATGTTCCGAAAGTTAAAATTGACGGATATACAGGCGAACAATGTGAACTTATCCAGCAAAATCATAAAGATCTTTTGAAATATTCCCGTGATAATAACGATAGCAAAGAAGTTGCTTTTGTTATGGATAGTTCATTGAGTAGCCGCAAGGAGTTTTTGGGCTCAGATGACAAGCTTGATTTTGGCAATGAGCTGTATGGCAAAGACCTGTTTGTTATGCACAATCACCCAAGAAACAGTAGTTTTTCTGATAGAGATATTCGTTTTATTATTGGAAATGATAACATAAGGACTCTTTCTGTTATTAAAAACAATGGAAATATTGAAGTTCTGAGTAAATCAGGTATTTATGAAAAAGAAAGAGCATTAATTGAACTAAGGCGCTGTTACAAAAAATATGTAAATCGTGGTACAGACGAAGAAATAAATAAGGCAATAAGCGCTTTTCTGAAAAATAATAAGGGGATGTTTGAATGGACAAAAAAATAACAATTCTTGACGGTGGTACTCTTGAAGAAAGAATATCAGAAATGAAAGAGTTTTTGGGACTTTCTCCTGAGCAATCTTTTCAAGATTTAGATGTTGATGAAAATGACGAAGATTAATACCGCTCCGTTACGGCGAGGCGGTATTTTTATACCCAAAATCAGAAAGGACGGATAAATATGAATTTCGGACAGGCGATCGAAGAAGCAAAGAGAGGTAAGAAAATAGCAAGAAAAGGTTGGAATGGCAAAGGACAGTATGTTGAGCTTGCCACTAATGTTAGTTATAAATCACCTAATGGTACTGTGACAAATGTAGACCATAAGGATATGGGCAATAAAGCATTAGCGTTTGTGGGAACTTCTGGCGTACAACTTGGCTGGCTTGCAAGTCAAGCAGATATGTTGTCGGAAGATTGGCAGACAATAGACTAATCAAACATCGGAACTAAGCACCTTAACGGGTGCTTTTTTCATACACAAAATTAAGAAAGCGAGGTCAGAAAATGGACGAGAAAAAGAAACTCCCTGATGAGGAGGAGAAGAAAACTCCCGATACTCACGAGGAGAAAAAGGACGAGCCAAAGGCTGAGGAAAAGCCTGCGGACAAGGCAGATGAGAACTCTGCCGACAAGGAACAGCCTGCGGTGGACGATAGTCAGGCTGACGAGAACGGCGAGGGTGCTGACAAGCCTGCGGAAGATAAGCAGGAACAGCCAAGCGAGGATAAGTCCGACAAGCAGGACAGTGCAGAGAACGCACCTGATGAAAAAGATCAGGAGATACTCAGGCTCAAAACGCAGATAGCCGCTATGCAGCTTGGTATCAAGCCCGACTGTATCGAGGACGCCGTTGCGGTGGCTGAAAGCTATGTGAGAAACGGCAGTCAGCAGGATATCAACGCCGCCCTTTCTGCGGTTGTGAAGAAGTATCCGGATATGAAAGGTGAGGGCGGCAAAAAGTCCGACGGCAAAAAGCAGGGCGGTTTCAAGGTCGGTGCAGGATCTTCGGATACTGATGAAAAGAAGCCACAGAGCAAACCAACAGCGCAGAAACGCTGGAACAAATTCAAGTAAAAACAGGAGGAATGAATCATGCCAAATCTTAATTATGCAGAAGTATGGAACCCCGAACTCTTGGAGATAAGGATCCAGGAAACACTGTCAAGCCCATTCATCACACAGAACGTTAGGTGGCTTGACGCAAAGACTTTCCACTTCACACAGATGTCAACATCAGGCTACAAGAGCCACAACAGAAACGGCGGCTGGAACACAGGTAAGTATGTTCAGACGGACGTGCCTTTCACTCTTACACACGATCGTGACGTTGAGTTTCTTGTGGATAAGGCTGACGTTGACGAAACGAACTCATCAGCGTCTATCAAGAATATCTCAAAGGTATTCGAGAAAACACAGTCTGCTCCCGAAACGGACGCTCTGTTCTTCTCAAAGACAGCTCAGAGAGCGGCAGAGCTTGAGGGCTATCACTCTTCAACAGCCGCTTCATCATACACAAAGGCGAATGTGTTTGACAAGCTCAAAGGCTTTCTTTCATCAGGCAAGCTGAGAAGATACAAGGCTAACGGCTCGCTCATTATGTATGTGACTTCCACAATTATGGACCTGCTTGAGCAGTCTGACAAGTTCACGAGAAAAATCGAAATGACACAGATCGCAGAGGGAGGACTTGGGCTTAGAACAAGAGTGACCGACATTGACGGAGTGCCGATCATGGAGGTCATTGATGATGAGCGTTTCTATGACCGCTTCAACTTTGACCCTGAGGACGGCGGTTTTGAGCCTTGCGCTGCAAGATATGTAAAGACCGCTGATACCGATATTGTGAGTGGCAAGGAGTATTACACCGAATCAAGCGGTTCTTACACTAAGGTATCAGGCACACCGAGCAAGTCTGCACTTGATACCTACTATGAAAAAGTCGCAGGTTCACACAAGATAAACGTGCTTATCGCAACACCTGAGACCACAAAGATAGTGCCTAAGATCAACAGCATTTACAGCTTTGCTCCGGGCGGACACACAGAGGGTGACGGCTGGCTCTATCAGAACAGAGCGTTCTCAGATGTTTTCACTTTCCCGAACGGCAAGGACGGAAAGATAGACAGCATTTACGCTGACGTTGACACAGCCGAATACAGCGAGTAAGGGGTGAGGGATATGTACCTTACCCCTACCGAGTTCTGCAACATCTGCCCTGAGTGTGATATCCCCGAGGAACAGTTCTCAGCTATTCGGCAAAGGGCTGAAAGCGATATCGACACGCTGACTTTCAACCGCATAACAGCAGAGGGCATTGACAGCTTCACAGACTTTCAGAGAGAGCGTATAAAGCGTTCCACAGCCTTGCAGATGAAATTCATCTATGACAATTCGGAGCTGTTAGAAAGCCCTCTGAGCGCTTACAGCATAAGCGGAGTTTCAATGTCATTCGATAAGTCAAAGGTGGTATCTCTTGACGGCGTTATCACAACACGTCAGGTCTACAATGTGCTTATGCAGACAGGACTATGTTACAGGGGGCTGATGTAATGAAGTTTCCTCAGCTTGTACCTGAAAGGGTATGCAAAACACCCTGTAAGGTCTATCGAACGGACGGACTTAATCGTGACGGCTCAAAGAAGCAGACGGTCATATTTGAGGGCAAATGCTTTCACTCTGAGAAGTCAAGGCAGAAATTATCCGCAGAGAAACAGCTTATAACCTTGTCAGGCGAGGCTCTTTTCTGCGGAGATATAGCCCCTGATAACGCTGTTATAGAGGGCTATGCGGTCATAGGCAGCAGGACGTACAAGATATATGGCTCTGAGAAAGCCAAAGACCCTGACGGCAGGGTGAATTACACAAGATTGGAGCTGATATAGTGGGCATTGAAATAAAGCTTGATATGCAGGCAATAAAAGCTATCGAAGACGCTGCTGTGAAGTCTGCTGAGGTGGCTATGGAGCAGGTGAGGACAGACCTTGTAAGTGCTCAGACAATGCCGTTCGATACAGGCGATATGCAGAATAATCAGACCTTTGTCCACGCTGACGAAAGCGGTGCAAGTCTTGTGACAGGCTCTCCGCAGGCAAGACGTTTGTACTATCACCCTGAGTATCATTTTCAGAAAGGCAATAACCCTAACGCAGGTGCGGCTTGGCTTGAACCATATATCACAGGCAGTAAAAAGGACCTTGCCAAGAATGAGTTTGTGGCAGAGTTCAAAAAGAGGACAGGCGTATGACTTTACTTAACATAGCGGATATGCTGAGCGATATCCTTGAACTGCAGGACGTGTATGCAGGCACTATTGACGGCAACCTTGACAAGTGCATAGGCGTGTATAACGCAAAGGCCTCAAAGCCGCAGCGTATCTGCATAGGCGGAAAAGCCTGCACCAAAACACTTGAAAAACATATCTCGGTGCTTATCCACTGGACTGATAACCCCACGCAGGCAGAGATAAAGGCTCAAAGCGTTCTTGATATCCTATCCGATATCCGTCAGTATAAGGGTGACGGATTTACGGTAAAGTATCTTGAATGCAAAGAGCCTGTTTCTGTTGGCAGGGACGAGCGAGGTGTGTGTGAATATGTTATCGAGGCAACAGTATATTATGAAAGGAATGAATGAGTATGGCAAACACAACAGGAGTTTATCCCGTATATGAAAACCAGTTCAAGATAGACAAGACAGGCGGTGACGGCTCGACCGAAAGCAATCTTGTGACTATTGCCGATATGGAGAGCTTTTCAGTATCCATTGACGGCAATATCGAGGAGTGGAAGCCTTTTGACCAGCAGGGGTGGACAAGACGTCTGCTCACAGGTAAGTCTATCACTATCAGTATCTCAGGCAAGAGAAATGTCGGTGACGCAGGCAATGACTACATTGAGAGCCTTGCACTCAAAACAGGTGCTGCGGCGACCACAACCCTTGTGTGGAACTTTCCAAGCGGCGCAAAGCTTGTTATCAAGGGCGTTGTCAGCGTAACAGAATGGGGCGGCGGAGATTCGACAGCAGTTGCACCGCTTGCGTTCGACTTTGCCTCTGACGGCAAGCCTGAGTTTACTGAGGCAGCAGCATAAACAACAATATTTGACAAGAAAAACTATCTGTGATATAATAACTTTGGGTACTGCAAATAACGGTAGGCGGTTTAAATAATCCTCCAAAAGCCTCATGGCTAAGGAGGTGAGCGACACATGAGCGTTATGGAAGTCTTAACTTTACTTCTACTTATAACAAACATAATTGGGCTTGTGCTCAATGTCTGCAATAAAAAGAAATAACCGCCCTTCTGCCAAAGGACGGTTATAATTTAAATTGACCAACCGGAGGTAAACCGCTTATCGCAGTACCTCTCTTTATGTTCATTATATCACAGCAAAACAATAATGTCAAGCACTTCGTTCACAGCGGAGTGCTTTTCTTATACCCAAAATCAGAAAGGATAATAACTATGGCAAAGATGTATACACTCGACAGCAAGCTTCTTACAGGTACACCTGAGATAAGAGTAGGCGACAAGGTCTACCCTGTGGATGACAGGCAGAAAACTGTCAAGAAGATACTTGACATCTGCGACAAGAACGCTGAAAAGAAAGACCTTGATATGATAGACGAGGTTTTCAAGCTTGCGTTCGCACCAAAGGACTACAAGGAGATAGAAGCAATGAATATGCCTTGGGCGGCATATCAGCAGCTTTTCACTCTTGTTATCTCAGCGGTAACAGGCGAGGACGCAGAAAAGACAGAGGCTCGATTTCCACAGGAAAACGCAGAGTAAGTTTGAAGAAAGCTGGTACGATCTTGACTATGACCGAGAGCTTATCAT
>OGNE01000461.1_pt1 | contig 26883 bp, 18 predicted proteins | sample 1573401 | NCBI WGS metagenome assembly OGNE01 (sample SAMEA2581884, study PRJEB24529) | metagenome | biome: Human gut stool | place: China | collected 2011 | reverse complement strand
GGGGGGGGGGTATAATAAAAAATGAGAAATACCCTCAACAAAGAAGTGCAAAAAGCACAAGAAAAGGTAGAAAAAGAAAGGGGATCACAAGGTTGACTTTTTGAAATTATCGGTTGTTCCCGCTGCGACTATTTTTTTGACGGAATTGATGAGATGAGCGATTAACTAATCTATTTATGACGGGAAGGTTTTATGCAGTTAAATGTAACAACTGACTATGCAATCAGGATGACACTATTTCTTGCAATCCTTGGAACGCCTATGGGGAGTGAGGATATCAGCAAGCAGATGGGAATCCCGAAACAAATGATTGCTCAGATCGCAAAGCCTCTGCGCAATGCGGGGATCATTGCGACAAAGCGCGGCGTTGGCGGAGGCTTTAGTTTAAACCGAAAACCGGAAGACATCAGTTTGGCTGATATATTCAATGCGGTGGAAGGAACTACCAGGATCAACCGTTGCTTGGAAGAAGATTGCTACTGCTCGCGGCATGCAACGGAGACATGCCCGGTCAGAAAGTTCTATAAGGAGGTGCAGACATTTATGGATGAAGCGTTTTCCGGTAAGACAATTGCGTCTTTGATGTAGTCTGCTGTGTATGCAGCATGAGATACTGAAACAGAATAGTGTAAAAACCACAAAAAACGTAAAAAAGAGAGAAGATTACTACGATAAAGAGAGGAGATTACTACGATGAAGAAGAACAACGCACTCCGCCGGGCAGCAGCTCTGATGGCAGCGTTGAGCATCACGGTGTCTCTGGCGGCTCCGGCCTTTGCAGGGACCTACTATATCGACAACGGCGATATTACCGTCACCAAAAATGCGGATGGAAGCCAGACCGTCGAACAGAACGGAACGAGCAACAATGACAGTGATGAGATCATCATCACCACCACTGGTGCGGCTATCGGCACGCTGGAGAGCGACCTGGAGGGCCCCGCAGCAGAGGATTCCGGCTTTGGCCCTGTGGTAGAGGACAACTACCAGCCTGCCCAGCCGGAGGACGCTGAGAAGCCGGAAGGCGCAGACCAGCCGGAGAGCGCCGAGGAAGCGAAAAGCGCCGATCAGCATGAAAGCGCTGAGCAGGCCCAGCCCCAGCAGGCGGCCCCGGCTGCTGCCCCCGCAGGCGCTACTCCGGTGAACCCAAAGGATGATGGCTTTTGGGGCAACACCATTACGGTGATCAACAACTTTGCCGATAAGGTGCTGAACCTCACCCTGAAAGACGTAAAGATCGATGTGAGCGACACCGGAGATCAATATGATTGGGATCAAAAAGGAAAGGCTGCCCTGAGCGTTCAGGGAAAGGGCAATGTGGAGATCGAGCTGGACGGCGATAACGAGCTGAAAAGCGGCACTCAGAGTGCGGGCCTTGAAAAAACCTCCACAGGTACGCTGACCCTGAAGGACGATAGTAAAGAAGCCGGCAGCCTGACGGCCACCGGTGGCAACAATGCTGCCGGCATCGGCGGCGGTTTCCAGGGCAACGGCGAAAACATCACCATCACCGGCGGCACAGTGATCGCTACCGGTGGCTTCTCTGCCGCCGGCATCGGCGGCGGTAGAGAAGGCAAGGGCGAAAACATCACCATCACCGGCGGCACGGTGAACGCTACCAGCAACGATGGTGCCGGCATCGGCGGCGGTCTCCTTGGCAGCGGCGAAAACATCGCCATCACCGGCGGCACGGTGAACGCTACCGGCACCGATGGTGCCGGCATCGGCGGCGGTAACGGCGGCGTCGGCAAAAACATCACCATCACCGGCGGCACGGTGACAGCTGCCGGTGGCTTCGGTAACGCTGGCATCGGCGGCGGCAACGGCAGCGACGGCGAAAACATCACCATCACCGGCGGCAGCGTGACCGCTACCGGTGGCGAATTTGCTGCTGGCATCGGCGGCAGTAACGGCGGCAGCGGCAACAACATCACCATCACCGGCGGCACAGTGACGGCTACCGGTGGCGAAGGTGGTGCCGGCATCGGCGGCGGTGCTGAGGGCGGCGGCGGCAACAACATCACCATCAAGGGCGGCACAGTGACCGCTACCGGCGGTGGCAACCGTGGAAACAGTGGTGCCGGCATCGGCGGCGGCAGCTCCGGCAGCGGCGAAAACATCACCATCAACGACGGCAAGGTGACCGCTACCGGTGGCAACTATGCTGCTGGCATCGGCGGCGGCAGCGTCGGCCGTTGGGGCGGTGACGCCGGCAGCGGCAAAAACATCACCATCAACGGCGGCACGGTGAACGCTACCGGCGACGGTGGTGCTGGCATCGGCGGCGGTGGAGCCGCCGCCAGCGACATCGAACTTTGGGGCAGTAACGGCGGCAACGGCGAAGACATCACCATCAACGGCGGCACGGTAAACGCTGCCGGTGCCTACGGTGGTGCCGGCATCGGTGGCGGTCTCAATGGCATCGGCAGCAAGGTCACCGTGAGCGGAGCCGCTCATGTGACGGCGACGGCGACCGCCAGCAGGGACCCTGACTGGCCCCATACCGATACCGGTGCTACCATCGGTAACGGCAGCACCAGAACGCCGGATGGTGAATCTGTCGACGGCAAGGAGATCCAGGCAGACATCAGCGGCCTGACCACCGGCTGGATCCACCACATCATCTACAACCCGCTCCTGAACTGGGACGACGAACCGGACACCATCCTGAAGGAGTGGTGGGAGTTTGCGCTCCCCAAGCCCCCGAAGGAGGATAAGGGCTTCAATGTGGATGCGCTGAAGGGCACTCCCGAGCCCACCCTGGACCTCCATGTGGAGACGCTGAAGGGCGTCCCTCTGCCTTTTAACACCCGGCAGCAGGGCAGCACCCTGCGGGTGACGACCGACAATCTGGCCGCCCGGCTCCATGGTACCCGGCATGCGCTGGAGGCCCTGCAGGAGCATGGGGTGGAGCAGATCGAGTTTGTCACCACCTTCAAGACGACCACCCTGTCGGTGGCAGACCTGCTGGCAGAGGGGGGCAGCTGGTTTGCCCTGGAGCACGACGGCTTTGTGAGCCGGCAGCTGAGTGCAGCTCAGGCCGAGAGCCTGAAGTGCGAGCTGCACTCCTGAAGTGCCAGATGCGCTAAAAAAATACAGACCCCTTACAGGGGCCGCCTTGGGGAATCACCCGGGGCGGCCTCTTTTTTGTAATTCGTAAAACCACCCGCTAGGCGAGTGGTTCAGTAAAAGACTTCTTATGAAAAAACCCCGGCTCCGCCGGGGGATATTTATTGTTCCCCATGGAACATCATTCAAAATAATCGGCGTATTCCTCGGTGAGCTTGGAGCCCAGACGGCGGATGCCGCCGTAAAGGTGGCGTTCCACCAGCGGCTCAAAGGCCGCCAGGTCACACCGCTCGATGGCGTCGATGAGATTGTGATGGTCGGCCACCACCTCGGCGAGCCCGCCGGTGGTCAGGGTGTCCAGCATCCGGAAGCGGCTGTAGTCGGCGTGGGCATTCTGCAGGGTCCGCCAGAGGTACATCTTGCCCATGGCGGAGAACCACGTCTCGTGGAGCCGGGTGTCAGCCTCGTAGAGACGGTTGAAGTCCAGCGTTTCGGCCTTGGCCAGCTCGTCGTAGGCGGCGGCACGCTGGCGGATGAGGGCGCGGTGCTCCGGTGTGCAGTGGGGCGCAAAGTCCCGCAGGACCCGGGCCTCTACCGCGATGCGCTCATAGATCAGCTCGTCCACGATGTCCCGGTTCAGCCGGGTGACGGTGGTGCCTTTGTACGGCACGATCTTCACCAGCCCGTTCTCCTGTAACCGCTGCAGCACCACCCGGATGAGGGAGCGGGGCGCGCCGAACCGGGTGCAGAGCGGGTTTTCGCTCAGCGAACAGCCGGGCCGGAGGGTCAGATCGATGATCTCCCGCTCAAGGACGGCGTATATTTCAGAATCTGTTTTATACTGTTGTTCCATTGTCGTTTTCCTGTCTGATGCCCCAAGCGGGCCATGTCCCGGGGACCGGGAGGCGGAAGTCCATTACCTTTCCGGTGTCGGGATGGATGAAGCGGAGCCGGGCGCTCTGGAGCGCGATGTCTCCCTTGATGCGGCTACCGTATTTGCCGTCGCCCCAGAGCGGGTGGCGGCGGGACGCGAACTGCACCCGGATCTGATGGGTGCGCCCGGTGTGGAGGGTGATGTCCGCGAGGCTGGCGCTGCCGTCCGGGGCGGAGGCAGAAATGCGATATTCCAGCACAGCCTCCTTCACGCCCTTGCGCGGACGGCTCACCGGAAAAACACGGCCTTTCCGGCTGTCTTTGAATAAGAAGTCCCGCAGGACGCCTTCGGCGGGCAGCTTCTCGTCCGGCCCGCCCGCGATGAGGGCGCGGTATTGTTTCACGAAAGGCGGCGCGTCCGGTGTGCCGGCGTCAGGCTCGGCCCGGCCATCCTGTTCGGCATAAACCTGCTGGCTCTGCGTCACCTGCCGGCTGAGGGCGACGGCTGCCTGCGGGGTCTTTGCATAGACCATCAGACCCGACACGCCGGTGTCCAGCCGGTGGATGACGCCCACATAGGCGTCGGGCCTGTCCCAGAGCTTCCGAAGGGCGGCGGGTACGCCGTCCTCGCTGGAAAGCCCGGCGGGCTTGTCCAGAACCACGAGGGCTGTATCTTCGTAGAGTATCACAGCCTGCCCTCGTCCACCAGCGCCTTGAGCTTGAGCACGCCCGCGATGGTCTTGCCGTCCTTGATCTCACCGCTCATGACCATCTCGTAGGCTTTTGCCAGCGGGATGCGGTCGGGCGTCAGGAACTCGTCGTCGTCCAGATGCATCTGGGTGGTGTGCAGGCCGGTGGCCACCCACATATAGATGATCTCGGTGTCATAGCCCACCGTGGGGTAGAACTCGCCCAGCGGGGTGTAGTGGTCGGCGGTCAGGCCGCACTCTTCGCCCAGCTCCCGCTTAGCGGCTTCGAAGGGGTCTTCGCCCTTTTCCAGCTTGCCGGCGGGCAGCTCCCACAGCTCCTGCTGCATGGCGTAGCGGAACTGGCGCACCATGCAGAGGGTGCCGTCCTCAAAATACGGTACGATGCAGGCCCCGCCGTGGTGGTGGACCACCTCCCGGATAGAAGTCTCACCGTTTTCCAGCAGAGCCACGTCTTTGGTCAGCGTGACCACCCGGCCTTCAAAGAGAACTTCGCTCGAGAGCGTCTTTTCAAAATGTGCAGCATCCATCGTTTTGTGCCTGTCCTTCCCTGCGCTGTGCGGCGCATGATACTATAGATAAAGTTTACGGCAGAATCTGTACAAATGTCAATTATAAATTTAGAATTTTGTAAGAAAAAGCCTCATGGATACTGGATTTTGGAGCATAACACCCTCATGGATGCAGCAAAGAACACATCTGTAAAAAAGCGCTAAAAAATTTCTTGAATTTTTGTTGTGTTTTTACAGTCGGTTTGCGTTGCCTTTACCGGCGGAATTTGCTATTATATTAGATGAGCAATAGTGCCTTCATGGGGTTCTCCGGCCCCGGGCAGGGCTATTGCCCTTGATGAGCGTGTGCTTTTGTGGAGTTCTCCGGCTCCGGCGAAGTGCGGCGCTTATCAGTTGAGCAATACGTTTTTCAAAGGAGTTCTCCGGCTCCGGTAAAAAGACGTTTGCCCCGCGCAGAAGGTACCAAATTCTGAATGGAGGAAGAAAAATGCCTAGAGCAAAGCAAACCATGGATGGCAATACCGCTGCCGCTCATGTAGCATATGCCTACACGGACGTGGCTGCCATCTACCCCATTACCCCCTCTTCTCCGATGGCTGACTCTGTGGACCAGTGGTCCGCTCAGGGCCTGAAGAACATCTTCGGCAACCAGGTCAAGGTCGTCGAGATGGAGTCTGAGGCAGGCGCTGCAGGCGCTGTGCACGGCTCTCTGGGTGCAGGTGCTGTTACCACCACCTTCACCGCTTCTCAGGGCCTGCTGCTGATGATCCCCAATATGTACAAGATCGCTGCTGAGCAGCTGCCCTGCGTGTTCGATGTTTCTGCACGTACCGTTGCTACCCAGTCCCTGAACATCTTCGGTGATCACAGCGACGTTATGGCATGCCGCCAGACCGGCTTCGCAATGCTGGTCGAGAGCAGCGTGCAGGAAGTCATGGACCTGTCCCCTGTTGCCCATCTGGCAGCGATCGAGGGCAGAGTTCCCTTCCTGAACTTCTTCGACGGCTTCCGTACTTCTCACGAGTACCAGAAGATCGAGAAGTGGGACTACGCCGACCTGAAGGAAATGTGCAACATGGAGGCTGTCGAGGAGTTCCGTGCAAAGGCTCTGAACCCCGAGCACCCCAAGATGCGCGGTTCCCACGAGAACGGCGACGTGTTCTTCCAGCATCGTGAGGCCTGCAACTCTGTCTACGACGCACTGCCCGCAGTCGTCGAGAAGTACATGGCCAAGATCAACGAGAAGCTGGGCACCAACTACGACCTGTTCAACTACTACGGCGCACCCGATGCCGATCGCGTCATGATCGCTATGGGCTCTGTCTGCGACGTTGCTGACGAGGTCATCGATTACCTGAACGCCAAGGGCGAGAAGGTCGGTATCGTCAAGGTCCGCCTGTACCGTCCCTGGGTGTCCTCCGCTCTGCTGAAGGTCCTGCCTGCTACCGCTAAGAAGGTCGCAGTTCTGGACCGCACCAAGGAGCCCGGCTCTCTGGGCGAGCCCCTGTACCTGGATGTCGCAGCTACCCTGCGTGAGGCTGGCAAGAATGATGTCATCCTGACCGGCGGCCGTTATGGTCTGGGCAGCAAGGACACTCCCCCGTCCTCCATCTTCGCTCTGTTCAAGGAGCTGGAGAAGGATCAGCCGAAGGAGCGCTTCACCCTCGGCATCACCGATGATGTCACCGGCCTGTCTCTGCCTGAGGTCAAGCCCGCTCCCATCACCGCAGCAGCTGGCACCAAGGAGTGCAAGTTCTGGGGTCTGGGCGGCGACGGTACCGTCGGTGCCAACAAGAACTCCGTCAAGATCATCGGCGACCACACTGATAAGTATGTTCAGGCATACTTCCAGTATGACTCCAAGAAGACCGGCGGCGTGACCATCAGCCACCTGCGTTTCGGCGACAAGCCCATCCGCAGCCCCTACTACATCAACCAGGCTGACTTCGTGGCCTGCCACAACCCCGCTTACATCCACATGGGCATGAAGATGGTCCAGGATGTCAAGCCCGGCGGCGTGTTCATGATCAACTGCCAGTGGAACGATGAGGAGCTGGGCCATCACCTGAACGCTGAGGCCAAGAAGTACATCGCTGACAACAACATCCAGCTGTACACCATCAACGCAATCGACAAGGCTATCGAGATCGGTATGGGCAAGCGCACCAATACCATCCTGCAGTCCGCTTTCTTCAAGCTGGCTGACGTTATGCCCATCGAGGACGCCGTCAACTTCATGAAGCAGGCAGCTCAGAAGAGCTACGGCAAGAAGGGTCAGGACGTCGTTGAGATGAACTGGAAGGCCATCGATGCCGGTGTTGACGCCATCCACAAGGTGGACGTCCCCGCTTCCTGGTCCAACCCCGAGGCCGATCCCGCTCCGAAGGAGCTGTCTGGCCGTCCCGAGCTGGTCAAGCAGATCCGCGACGTCATGGAGCCCATCGCTCGTATGGACGGCGACAGCCTGCCTGTCTCTGCTTTCGTTGCTAACGCAAACGGCGAGTGGGAGCAGGGTGCTTCCGCTTACGAGAAGCGCGGCACCGCTGTGAACGTCCCCGAGTGGGATGCTGCAAAGTGCGTTGGCTGCAACCAGTGCGCATTCGTGTGCTCTCACGCAACCATCCGTCCCTTCCAGCTGACCGCTGACGAGCTGGCAGCAGCTCCCGCACAGACCAAGAGCCGCGACAACAAGCCCGCTAACGAGTACAAGTTCGTTATGGCTGTGTCTCCTCTGGACTGCATGGGCTGCGGCGAGTGTGTCACCGTCTGCCCCACCAAGGCTATCCAGATGGTTCCTCAGGAGTCTCAGGCCGATCAGCAGGCAGTCTTCGACTACTGCGTCGCCAACATCTCCAAGAAGCCCTCTAAGTTCGCAGACGACACCGTCATCGGCTCTCAGTTCAACCAGCCGCTGCTGGAGTTCTCTGGCTCCTGCGCAGGCTGTGCTGAGACCTCTTACGCACGTCTGATCACCCAGCTGTTCGGCGAGAAGATGTACATCTCCAACGCCACCGGCTGCTCCTCTATCTGGGGCGGTACTGCTTCCATCTCTCCGTACACTGTCAACAAGGACAGCGGCCACGGTCCTGCATGGTGCAACTCCCTGTTCGAGGATAACGCAGAGCACGGCCTGGGCCTGTATATGGGCCAGAAGACCGTCCGTGAGAACCTGATCAAGCGCATCGCTGAGGTCGCTGGTTCTGACAAGGCTTCTGCTGAGCTGAAGGCTGCCTTTGACGAGTTCATGGCAACCAAGAACAACACCAAGGCGAACGATGCCCCCGCTAAGGCTCTGATCGCTGAGCTGGAGAAGGCTGCTGCCGCTGGCTGCACCGAGTCCGCTGAGATCCTGAAGAGCAAGGAGTTCATCGCCAAGAAGTCCGTCTGGATCTTCGGTGGTGACGGCTGGGCATACGACATCGGCTTCGGCGGTCTGGACCACGTCCTGGCTTCCGGCGAGGATGTCAACGTCATGGTCTTCGATACTGAGATGTACTCCAACACCGGTGGACAGGCTTCCAAGGCCTCCAACATCGGCGAGGTCTGCCAGTTCGCTGCTGCTGGTAAGGAGATCAGCAAGAAGAGCCTGTCTGAGATCGCTATGACCTACGGTTACATCTATGTTGCTCAGATCGCTCTGGGCGCTAACATGAACCAGGCTGTCAAGGCTATCGCAGAGGCTGAGGCATATCCCGGCCCCTCCCTCATCATCGGCTACGCTCCCTGCGAGCTGCACGGTGTTAAGGGCGGCATGACCAACTGCCAGAACGAGATGAAGAAGGCAGTTGAGGCTGGTTACTGGAACCTGTTCACCTTCAATCCGGCCAACAAGGCTCAGGGCAAGAACCCCTTCACCCTGACCTCCAAGGCTGTGGATGCCGAGAAGTATCAGGCACTGCTGGCAAACGAGACCCGTTACAGCCGCCTGACTCGTGCATTCCCGGATCGTGCAAAGCAGCTGTTCGCTCGCAACGAGCAGGTCGCAAACGACCGTTACGAGCATCTGACCCGCCTGGTCGAGCTGTACAAGTAAACCAAAGTTCTTTTGACTCTGGCTGGAATTTTGCCGCAGCGGCACCTTAGTCCCGAAAGGGCGGCTGCTCCGTGCTGGCGATTACTGCGCAACGCAGCAGTACGAAACTGTGGCCCCGGCCAGAGAAGAAATGACAGGCTTATTTCTACGCAGAGACTGGAGCTTTGTACTCCAAACTGATTTCAACTCTCTGCCCGCCTCCGAACGCGTCGGGGCGGGCAGAGCCTGAAATACCAAAGCGCCCGCGAGGGTCCTTGAAAGCATACTTCGCGTGTGTCAGGAGCATAAGGTCTGTTCGCAGATACCTTGCCCCGCCTGCTGCATAAGACCTGCTTGCAGGGATCTTGCCGCAGTCAAAAACGGATCCCGTTTTTAGCGCCCCGCTCACTGGAAACAGTGTCCGGGGCGTATTTTTGTGTCTTTTACACTTTCTTCATAGGTTTTTCATGAAATCCGGTGCGGAATCTGCTATACTACAGCCATGAGGATTCGGGGCCGCAACCGATTCCTTGTACATGATTCCTCCTCACACCAAAGCAATATCCAAACACAGCGCCCTTTCCGGTGAAGCCGCAAGCACCGGAGAGGGCGCTGTGCGTTTTTCTGCGTCAATATTCCGGAAATGGACGCCTTACAGGGTTGACCGGGCATTTGAGTGGAGATATAATAAACCTGTAGGCTAAGAAACTTAGTAAAACGAATTTGTGGAGGTGAACGCAGGACAATGGACCCGGATCATAGTCGAAGACGATGGAATGATGCGGCCGGAACGACCGCGAAAGGTGCTGCGTTCGCCTTTTTTGTACGCTGAACAGCGGAGTATCCGCTGTCCGGCTGCCGTACAAAAGAGGCGCAGCTTTGCGCGTGCAGATGGGCAGTGCGGCCCGGGGTCTGCGGCGCAGGAGCGGCGCTTTTTGCGTTGATGCGGCTGTGTCCTCCTGAGACAGAAAAGAGGAGGAACACAAATGGAAGAAGAAAAGAAGACCCCGGAGCGCGAAGAGGAACAGGCTCTTCCGGTGCAGGAGCTGCCCACGGATATTCCCGCTGAGGTGCGCCAGAAACTGGCCGAAGACCTGAACGAGCAGGCCACCGAAGACCTCAAGCAGGATGTCCGCGAGGCCGAAAAAGAGGAGGCCAACGACGAAGAAGTCAAGGCCAACCCCGAGATGCTGACCAAGAGCCGTCTGCTCAAGCTGCTCGTCAAAAAGCAGTACGTCAAGCTGCGCGAAGTGACTGAGGAAGAGCAGCCCGCCGACCTGGCCGAGCTGCTGGAAGAGCTGGACGAGAACAACCGCCTCGTGGTGTTCCGTCTGCTGAAAAAGGACGTTGCAACGGAAGCATTCGCCTATATGTCCGATGAGGCCCGCGACGACCTCGTGAATGCTTTCTCCGACGTCGAGCTGGTGAGCGCCATCGAGGATATGAGCCTTGACGACGCCGCCGACCTGCTGGAAGATATGCCCGCAGGCGTGGTCAAGCGGGTGCTGGAAAAGTCGTCCCGCCAGACCCGTGAGAGCCTGAACAAGCTGCTGAACTACCCCGAAAGCTCTGCCGGCAGCCTGATGACCCCCGAATACGTCCGTCTGCGGCAGGAGATGACCGTCAGTGACGCCTTCGCCGCTATCCGCAAGCAGGGCGAGAACGCCGAGACGGTCTACACCTGCTATGTGGTGGAGCGCAACCGCCTGCTGGGCGTCGTGTCGGCCCGCAGCCTGCTGCTGTCTGACCCCTCTACCCCCATCGTGGACATCATGGACGACAATGTCGTCACCGTGAAGGTCACGGATGACCAGGAGTATGTGGCCCGCGAGATGCAGCGCTACGACTTCACCGCGATGCCCGTTCTGGACAACGAGGGCATGTTCGTCGGTATCATCACCATCGACGACGCCATCGACGTCCTGACCGATGAGAGCACCGAGGATATGCAGAAGATGGCAGCTATTCTGCCCGACGACGATGCCACCACCTACTTCGGCACCAGCGTCTGGACCCACGCCAAGCAGCGTATCCCCTGGCTGCTCATCCTGATGCTCTCTGCTACCTTCACCGGCATGGTCACGACCCACTACGAAGAGGCTTTCGTCAGCCTGCCCCTGCTGGTCTCCTTCATGCCCATGCTGATGGATACCGCCGGCAACTGCGGCAACCAGATCAGCACCCTGATGGTCCGCGGCCTCGCTCTGGGCGAGGTGGAGCCCAGCGACTTCCTCAAAGTTCTGGGCAAGGAGCTGCGGGTCTCCGCCATCGTCGGCGCGGTGCTGGGCCTTGTCAACGGTCTGCGCATCTACCTGATGTACACTTACCTCTACGCCGGCCAGTATGACAATGTCATCGGCTACGCAGTGGTCGTCAGCGTGTCGCTGTTCTTCAGCGTCATCCTCGCAAAGCTGGTGGGCGGTATGCTGCCGCTGGCCGCCAAGAAGCTGGGCGCCGACCCGGCCATCATGGCGACCCCCTTCATCACCACCATCGTGGACGCCTGCAGCTTGATCCTCTACTTCCAGATCGCACAGGCTGTCTTCCGCGGCATGATGTAAATATGCAAAAACGCCCTCGCTCAGGAAGTGCTGAGTGGGGGCGTTCTGTTTCCCAGATACAACAAGGCCCCCGTCTGGCGCTTGCGGCGACGCCGGAGGGGGCCTTGCTGTTTGGGGTATTGCTTTGGTGTGAGGAGGAATCATGTGCAAGGGGCGGTTGCGGCCCCGCACCCTTGTGAGCTATAGTATACCCGAATTACCGGCCAAAATCATGTCTTTCCTGTGAAAGATTTGTTAATCGGCCTGTGAAATTTTTGGAGACGGGAGCTGTCACTGTCCGGTGGGCACGTCATATACGCCAGTCGTCAGGAAGGGCTCGGCCTTGGAGCTGCCGCTGAGCCTGAACTGGATGGCCTGGCCCCCATCGGTGAAGGTGTAGATATTGGAGGCAAGCCCGGAGGTCCTTGTATAGGGGAAATATGCGGTAACAGAGTGAATGTTCCCTTTCGTCAGTTTGACCTGCTCCCCGATGGCGATAGAGTCCGAGTCACGGTTATGGAGCTTGAGCAGCTTGCAGGTGAGGGGCTTTGTCTGGGAGGAATAGGGTACCTCGCAGAAAAAGCAGGAGGCGTTGAGATCGCAGGTGTTTTGGGCCGTGTACAGGAAAAGCTCAATGCCCATCATGTCCTGACCATTCACCGTCTCCCGGGAAATAATGCTGCGGCAGGAAAGCCGGGAGATCGCCTGAGAGGATGTAAAATAAAAGACGTCGTCCGGGCTGCACGGCATAAACGGGCTGTCACTGCTGCTGTCACAGCCGGTCAATACCCCCCCCCCCCGCTAAAATAAGCGAAGCAGCGGCGGTTTTCAGAAAATTGCGTCGAGAAATCTCAATACTCATAATAGCTGCCTCCAATAAATATTTGCGGAATGGAACTAGGGATTCCTAAACCAATAATAGCGCAGAACGATGCAAAGAACAAGTAGCTGATGAAGTATATTTCAGGGGCTGACGAGCGCCGCGTGCTGACGGCCCATCTCCACATAAGCTTTTGCGTTCTCGATGTTGTGGGCCAGCTGGTCGTCCCGGATGGTCTTGATGACCCGGGCAGGCACACCTACCGCCACCGAGTTGTCGGGGATGACCATTCCTTCAGGCACCAGCGCCCCGGCCCCGATGATGCAGTTTCTGCCCACGACGGCGTGGTTGAGGATGGTAGCATGCATCCCGACGAGGCTGTTGTCCCCCACCGTGCAGCCGTGGACGATGGCGCTGTGGCCTACGGTGACGTTTTTGCCCAGAACGACCTGCCCGCCGGGGTCGCAGTGGAGCACGGCGTTGTCCTGCACATTGCTGTTTTCGCCCAGTATCAGCGCGCCCTCGTCGGCCCGCAGTACAGCCCCGTACCAGATATTCACGCCCCTGCCCAGTGTCACGTCGCCCAGTACCGTCGCATTCGCCGCCACAAAGACCGCGCCCTCATCCCGGGGCATTTTTCCACCAAAGGAGAGCATCATTGTTGAAAAACCACCTTTCTCTTTTGCTTTATTTATGGTATTCTTTATTATAGCTCTTATTGTCGGAGCAAGGAAGCCCCCAGGCTTCCGAAGGAGTATCAATTTATGCAGTTTCATCCCTTTGCGCGGCGGCTTCTGGCTCTGGTCCTGACCGCTGCATTCATGACTACAGCGGCACTGTCCGGTTTCGCCGTCTACGCGATGCCCATTCAGGCCGCCTACCCGCAGGAATCCATCTACCTCTTCGATGCCGACACCGGAGAAGCTCTCGTGGAGCAGAACCCCGACCTTCCCCGCTGCGTTGCCAGCCTGACCAAGATGATGACGGCCCTTCTCGTGCTGGAAAGCGGCACCGACCTCAGTGCCAGTATCACCATCCCGGCCAGCCTCACGCCGGAGCTTCAGTCCATCCGGGCCAACCGTGGCCACACCATCGGCCTGCAGGCCGGCGAGACGGTGCGCCGCATCGATATGATGTACGCCATGCTCCTGCCCAGCGCCAACGACGCGGCCAGCGTGCTGGCGGCCGATACCTCCGGCAGTCTGGCCGCCTTCGCGGCCCAGATGAACGTCCGGGCCAGTCAGCTGGGCTGTACAGCCACCCATTTCACCTGCCCCCACGGCCTCTACGACGGCGGCAACTACTCCACGGCCCGCGATATGGCGAAGATCGCGCTGGCCTGCTATGCGAATCCGACCTACCGCCAGATAGCGGACACAATGTCCTATGAACTGCCCGCCACCAACGTGCATCCGGCCCGGACGATCACGACCACCAACAAGCTTTTGCAGCCCGGCAGCGGCTATTACCGCAGTTATGCCCACGGCATGAAGACCGGCTTCACCACCCAGGCCGGGCGGTGCTTCGTCACCTTTGCCCGGCAGGACGGCCATACGTACGGGCTGGTCATCCTGGGCTCGAACTCCCAGAATATCTTCCGGGAGGCGGCAGAGCTGTTCGACTGGGCCTTTACCAGCCCCGAACTGCACCCCGCCCCGGCAGAGCCCGAGGCCGAACCCGAGAAGCACGGGCTGAGTGCATTCTGGCACAAAGTGTTTGGCTGATGTTTGAATGTTAAGGAGGACAAGCCTATGAATCGACCCACCTTCCTGCGCCGGAGCACGGCGCTGCTGCTCACGCTGGTGCTGATGATCTGCGCCGCCCTGCCCGGGTCTGCCGCTTATCAGATGCCCATCCAGACGGCCAGCGACACCGAGTCGGTCTATCTCTTCAATCTGGATACCGGCAAGCCCATCCTCAGGCAGAACTCTGACCAGCAGCGCTACATCGCCAGCCTCACCAAGATGATGACGGCTCTGCTCTTCCTCGAGAGCGGCAAGGATATGAACGCTGAGATCACCATCCCCACCAGCCTGACTCAGGAGTTCAAGGACATCCAGAACGCCAACGGCTCCACCATGAACCTCCGCATCGGCGAGACGGTGCGCCGCATCGACCTGCTCTACGGTCTGCTGGTGGCCAGCGCCAACGACGCGGCCAGCGTCATCGCCAGCGACGTCTCGGGCGGCGACCTGACGGCCTTTGTGGCCCAGATGAACGCCCGCGCCAAGGAGCTGGGCTGCACGGATACCACCTTCTCCTGCGTCCACGGCCTGTACGACTACGGCAACGTCTCCACGGCAGAGGACCTTGCAAAAATTGCCGCTGCCTGCTACGCCAACGAGACCTATATGCAGGCCGCGAACACCCTCACCTATACGCTGCCCGCCACGAACCTGCACCAGAACGAGCGGACCATCAAGTCCACCAACCTCATGCTGGACCCGGAGTATGCCTATCACCGCGACTATGTCCGGGGCATGAAGACCGGCTTCACCACCCTCGCAGGCCGGTGCTTCGTCACCTTTGCCCAGCAGGACGGCCACACCTACGGCCTCGTGGTGCTGGGCAGCGATATGAACAACATCTACCGCGAGTGTGCGGAGATCCTGGACTGGGCTTTCTCGAGCTTTTCTGACCGTCAGCTGGTGGACACGGAGACGGTGCTCACCACCATCCCGCTGACCAAGTGCCGCACGGAGGAAGCCGTGGAGCTCTACGCCGCCAGCGGCCTCAGCGGCTACGGCCACGCCGACGATGAAGTGACCTTCGAGTTCTCGGTGCCGGAGAGCACTTCGGCCACCGTCAAGGAGGGTGCTGTGCTTGGTACGGCCACCGTCTACCTCGACGGCTACGAGATGGGAACGGTGGACCTTGTGACCCACAAAGAATATGTGTCTGACTTTCGCACCGACGCCAAAACGACTCTTCTTCTCATGGCCGCGCTCATCGGCATCCTCATCGTGCTGGGCTTCCTGACGATGGTGGCCGGCGGCGGTTCGCTGAACCTGCGGCGGCGGAGTCGGTCCCGCAGAAGATAATCGAATCAAATAGCAATCGCAAAAGCTCCCCGGAAGGGGAGCTTTTGCTTTATCCAAGCTTCGCTGCAAGAACGGAAAGGGTGATCTTGGGGTTCACCTGTGCGGCGAGCCGCTGAATGGCTGCATCGGCCAGCGAGAGGGCGCGGCGGGCGGCGTCAGCCGTCAGAGGGGTGCTGGCGCACCCCCGGAGTCCGGCGGCGGCTACGGCCCGGAAATCGCCCAGCAGGGCCGCTGCTGCGGCCTTGTCCTTTTCGTACCCGGCCAGCAGGACGGCGGCGGCATAGCTGTCGTGAGCCGCAGCGGCTTTGGCCAGCGTCAGGGCCTTTTCCACCTGTTCCCGGCGGGCGTCGTCCCGGGCGGCGGCGAGCACTGTGCCGATGTGGCCGTCGAACAGCTCACTGTAGAGCCGGGCCTGCTTTTTGTCCACGCCCTGCCCGATGCACCACCGGGCGCATTCCTCGGGGCTGACCGGGGCCACGGCGAAGCTGATGCAGCGGCTGCGGATGGTGGGCAGCACACCGGCCAGCGAGTCTGCCGTCAGCAGGAAGAGCACGCCTTCCGGCGGCTCCTCCATCACCTTCAGCAGGGCGTTGGCGGATTCCTCGTTCATCCGCTCCACATGGTAGAGCAGGACGGCGCGGCCCTCGGCAGAGAGGCTGGTATTGAAAATTTCGGTGCGCATGGCCTTGACCTGGCTGACGAGATACCGCCCGCCCGAGCCCATGCCGGTGACGGAGATGGCTTCCCGCACCACGCCGGTCTCGATGCGGCCGCTGTCGCGGTCGCCGGCTTTGCCCACGGCACGGCAGCATTCGCCCCGCAGAAGGGCCTCAGCAGGTGCGCCGCCTGCCGGGTAAAGATAGTCTGCCGCCACGCACCGGGCCGCGTAGCCCGCGCCCAGGCCCGTCTCGCCCACCAATAACACGCTGTGGGTCAGGCGGCGGCTGCCCAGCATCAGGCGGACGCTGTCTTTCAGGGCCGCATTGCCCGCAAGGCGGTCTATCATCATCTGCGGCTCACCTCCGGTTCTTCCGCTTCCACTGCTCCCGGCGTATCCACGCCCGGACGCTGCGCAGGGCCTGCGGCCCGAAGAAGAGCACAAACCCCAGCATACTCAGCAGATAGCTCACCTTATACAGCCACCCGGCAGTCAGGAAGCTGAACAGCCACATGGCAGCGGCGAAGAGGCCGAAATACTTCACCCTTACCGGGATGACGAAGAACAGCAGCACCTGCACCTCGGGGTAGAGCATGGCGAAAGCCAGCAGCAGCGACAGCGACAGGCAGTAGGTGTCGGCGGGGATGCCGGTGACGAGACAGCCCAGCACGGTGCCGATCATCCCCAGCAGGAAGTAGAGGTTGAAGCGGAAATCGCCCCACTCCTTTTCCAGCGCCGTGCCGATGAACCAGGTGAAGTAGATGCCGAGGATGACGCTCAGCGGCCCGCCCCCCGAAAACGGGATAAAGACGAAGGTGATGAGCCGCCACACCTGCCCCATCAGCAGCAGGCTCCGGCTCAGGCCGAGATAGACTGAGATGAATTGGTTGACGAACAGCTCGATGGCGTAGACTAAGATCTGTCCGCCTACGATGACGGAGATGAGGTTGGGGATGCAAAAGCGGCCGTATTTCCGCTCAAGGCGGGAGATCCAGTTCATAGACAGAAGCCTCCGTGAAAAGAATTTTTGCGGCCCATGTCCGGGGCCGTTTTCTGTTTTTCATTGTATCATGTTTGCCCGGCCCATTCAAGAAAATCCGTGGGAAGTGCGGGGTTCCATTTTGGTGCGTTATCGGAAGAGTATCCCATCTGGAATGATTTTTTAACTTTTTCCACTGGGTTTTCCACCGATTTTGTGAAAAAGAAGTGGGGTTTCCCACAGTGTTTTCCACTTTTTCCACCGAGTTTTCCACAGAAAATTGAGTTTTGGGTTATACACGATGTATTCTAAAACGGGAAAAGAGGGAAAATCTGGGGAGAAAAGAGGTCACAGAGCCTTTTTTTGAAAAGAAAGTCGAGGCCGAAAATTTATTTTCTGCGGCGTTTCGCGCTAGGGGCAAAAGCGCCTCTCCCCTCTGGAATTTTTGGCGCAGGAGTTTTCCACAAACGCTGCCCGGCAAAAACCATGTGTGGAAAACCGTGGAAAAACCCGGGTTTTCCACAAACTTTGCAGGGAAAAAGAAAAGCGCCCCCGGGGCCGGACGGCCCGCAGAGGCGCTGGAATGCTGGAGAATTTATACGGCCCCGTAGATGCCGTGGACGGAGACTTCGCCGGTGAAGACCTTCTCCTCGCCGCTGTCGGTGCGGACGATGAGCTGGCCGTCGGCGTCCACGTCGATGGCTGTGCCGCTGCCTGTGCCGCCGCCCGGCAAATCGAAGGTGACGTGGCGGCCCAGGTTGACGCAGGCCGCCTTGTACTCGTCCCGGAAGGGAGCGAAGCCCTCCCGCGCGAAGGTGTAGAGCGGACGGTCAAAGCCGAAGTCTGTCAGCGCCTCGGCCAGCCACTGGGGGTCGGCGGCAAGATCCACTTTCGCGCCCTGCAGCTCGAGGGAGGTGCCGTTGGGCAGGTTTGCGGCGTCGAAATAGCTCTGGGGCTGTGCCAGATTGATGCCGATGCCGCAGACGATGCCCCGGCCCTGCATCTGGTAGCCGTAGCTGACGCTCTCGCAGAGGATGCCCACGACCTTTTTGCCGTTCAGCAGCAGGTCGTTGGGCCATTTTATCTGGCAGTCCACGCCGTAGCGCTGGGCCAGCTGATCGCGGACGGCAAGGCTTGCCAGCAGCGGCAGGGTGGCAGGCTGGGCCAGCGGCTCCCGGATGACCGCCGTATAATAGAGGGCGCGGCCCTCGGCGTTCACCCAGCTGCGGCCAAGACGGCCCCGGCCTGCGGTCTGATTGGTGGTGTATACCGCGCCCACCGGGCCGAACTCTTCAAAATGATCTTTCGCGTAAGCGTTGGTGCTGCCGCACTCGGACAGCCAGCGCACCTCGTTGATGCTCATGCTTTGGGTACCTCTTTGTGCTCGTGGCTGACCACCTTGCCGTCGGCAAGGGTCAGGATGCCGTAGGTGTTGGGGCCGGTATAGCACCGGCCGCAGGAACCGGGGTTGAACAGGAACACCCCGCCCCGCTCTTCTGCCACCGGGATGTGGGTGTGACCGAAGAGGGCGACGTTCGCGCCCCGGGCTGCGGCTGCGTCAGCCAGCGTGTCGAGGTCGTATTTCACCCCGTACATATGGCCGTGGGTGTAGAAGACGACCACCCCGTCAAAGGCGGCAAGCCCGTCCAGCGGCTCCAGCGCACCGAAATCGCAGTTTCCGGCTACAGCATAGGCCCGCAGAGAGGGATAAAAGGTGAGCGCCTGCTCGAGGTCGCGCAGGCCGTCGCCCAGAAAGATGAGCGCGTCGATGCTGTCCGCCTCGGCGGCCAGAATGTTTTCGATGGCCAGACGGCTGTTGTGGCTGTCGCTCAAAATCAGAAGTTTCGTCACGGGAAAAGGATCCTCCTCAAATTTTATTCCGGGTCGCGCTGCTGGATGGTCAGCAGTGCCTTATATACTTCGCTCTTGGAGTAGGGCGTCCCCTGGGCTGCGGCCTTGGCGGCGGCAGTGGGGCCGAAGCCCTGTCCGGTCAGCTCGAGGGCGCGCTGTGCGGCCTGTTCGAGGGTCATTTCTGCTTCCGGCTCTGCGGAGGCCGGTGCGCCGGCCATGACCAGAACATACTCGCCTCTCGGCTCGTTGGCGGCATAGTGGGCCTGCGCCTCCCCGAGGGTGGTCTTCCAGATCTCTTCGTGGAGCTTGGTCAGCTCACGGCAGAGGGTGATGCTCCGCTCCGGGCCGAAGGCGTTCACGAGGTCGTCCAGCGTCGTGCGCAGCTTGTGGGGTGCTTCGTAGAAGATGACGGTCCGCTTTTCACCCAGAAGCTCAGCAAGACGCTCTTTTTTCTGCTTCCGGTTCACAGGCAGGAAGCCCTCGAACACCCAGCGGGAGGTGTCCTGGCCCGAGACGGCCAGCGCTGTCACGCAGGCGGACGCCGCCGGGACAGGCACGACTTTGATGCCCCGGGCCAGCGCGTCCCGCACGATGACCTCGCCCGGGTCAGAGACGCAGGGCATTCCGGCGTCAGAGCAGAGGGCGCAGTTCTCGCCCGCCTCAATGCGGCGCAGGATGCCCTCGCCCTTCTGCAATGCGTGCTCGTAGTAGCTGACCATCGGCTTTTTCAGGCCCAGATAGTTCAGCAGCCGCATGGTCACGCGGGTGTCCTCGGCGGCCACGAAGTCCGCCGCGCCGAAGGTGGCGGCCACGCGGGGCGGCATGTCGTCCAGATTGCCGATGGGGGTTGCCACGATATAAAGAATACCGGCCATGATTGACCTCCCTGATGTTGTTATTTTACTTCTCCGTACATCGCCGCCCCGGCGGTGATGAGCACATCCGGTTCGATGCGCAGACCGGTGCGGCGGTTTTTCTGGGCTTCCACAAGAAAAAGCCACGGCGCGGCGTCAGGCTTATTCTTCACAAAGGCCAGACGCTTCGGCTCGAGGCGGTGCGCCCGCAGCACAGCCAGCACCTCGGCCAGACGCTCGGGCCGATGGCAGAGGGAAAGCTTTCCGCCGTCCTTCAGCAGGCGGAAACCACAGGCGCAGACATCCTCGAGGGTGCAGTCCGTCTCGTGGCGGGCCGTGGCACGGCCCGCGTCGGTGCTCTGCGGCCCGGCGGTAAAGTAGGGCGGGTTGCAGGCACAGACATCGAACTGGCCCTCCCCTTCCCGGAAGGTGCGCAGGTCGGTGAGATAAGGGGTGATGTGCCCGATGCCCTGCGCGGCCACAGCCTCCTGTAAGAGCGCACTGGCTTCGGGCTGCAATTCCACGGCGGCGCAGGGGCCGCGATGGCCCCGGTCGTGCCACTCAAGGCTCACGATGCCGCAGCCGGAGCACAGGTCTGCCGCCTTCTGGCTGCGCCGCGGCTCGCAGAAACGGGCCAGCAAAAGCGCGTCCGAGCCGAACCGGTGGACGGCGGAGCAGTATACTTCTGTTTTATTATACAAAATCTCGGTAGAATGTTCCATACGCCCAGCCGAAATCCTCCGACAAAATATTGTGTCCCGAAAGATGAAAAAATTATGCAAGAAAGAAAAGCAGCAGACCCGCCTGGCAGGTCTGCTGCTTTTGATGCGTTATTCGCGCGCTATCTGCTAAAAATTATTCAGCGGTGATAGCACCGGTGGGGCAAGCGCCCTCGCAAGCGCCGCAATCGATGCAAGCGTCTGCGTTCACAACTGCAACGCCGTTCTCAACAGCGACTGCACCAACGGGGCAAGCGCCCTCGCAAGCGCCGCAGCCAACACATGCGTCAGAAACCTTGTGTGCCATAATAGAACTCTCCTTTATCTCCCCGTGCTCAGTATTTATGAAGAAATCTGCCCCTGCACGGCTCTGGCAGACCCCTCGGAAATCGTATCCTTGACTGCATTTTAACAAAGCCGTTTCAAAAAGGCAAGACTAACCGTACCCGCCCAAAAGCAATTTTTCGTTTTTTGGTGGGTTGCACAAAAGCACAGGCTAACTTTTGGAGAAATTTGAAGAGGTTTTTTGGCGAAAATCACGAAGCAAAGTTAGTTTTAACAGACTAACCGTTCAGAGACCCCGCCATTTCCAGCCTCTTATTTTTTATCTTTTCTGCCGCAGCCGGGGCAGGACGAGGTGCCGTCGGCGTTGGCCGAAGCCACCACCGGGGCGGGATTGCGCACACCGGAATAATCGTCGTCCGGGTCGGGGCGGCGGGGTGCGCGCTTGCCGCCGCTGATGTATTCGCACACGCCTACCTTGTAGTACCGGGGCGACAGGCTCTCGGTGCCGCAGCGCACCCGCAGATAGCCGGACACCGGGTTCACTTCCAGCACGGTGCCCAGACCGTCCGGGGTGCGCACGGTGCTGCCCACCATGGGCATGATGCTGTTCAGGTATTCGTAAGCGTTTTCCTCATAGGCCAGGCAGCACATCAGGCGGCCGCAGGCACCGCTGATCTTGGTGGGGTTCAGCGACAGGCCCTGCTCCTTGGCCATCTTGATGGAAACGGGCTGGAAGTCCTTGAGGAAGCGGCTGCAGCAGAAGGGCTGGCCGCAGATGCCCAGACCACCGATCATCTTGCTCTCGTCGCGCACGCCGATCTGGCGCAGCTCAATGCGGGTGTGGAAGATGCCGGCCAGATCCTTGACCAGCTCACGGAAGTCCACCCGGCCGTCGGCGGTGAAGTAGAACATGATCTTGGAACGGTCGAGGGTATACTCGGCCTCCACCAGCTTCATCTCCAGCCCGTGGCGGGCAATGCAGTCCTGGCAGGTGCGGTAGGCGCGCTTTTCGTCCTCGCGGTTCTGGCGCATCCGGCGCACATCCACGCTGTCGGCCATGCGGGTAATGGGCTTGAGGGCCTTGGGCACCGCCGCGTCGGCGATCTCCTTGACGCCCTGCACCACCTCGCCGCACTCGATGCCGCGGGCAGTCTCCACGATGACGTAATCGCCGGTACGGATATCCGCATCGGCAGGGTCAAAATAATAGCTTTTGCCGTTTTCTTTGAAACGGACCGAAATGACTTTTTTCATAGTTCTCCTCGTCTGCTGGTTCGCTCTATCGGGAAAAAGGCCGCAAAAGGGCCTGTTGCTCCATTCTGAACTCTAGTATACCATATTCAAAAGCACATTTCCACGCAAAAAACAAAATGCGCCCGGTGCAATGATCCGGCCCTCCGGACCGTATTTCAGGCGGAGTGTGACGGAATTTGGTCCCGAACAGACGGCAAAGAGAAAAGTTTTGTGAAAGAAAGTGACGGGCTCTGTTGCAACCCTACGTCTTCTGTGTATAATAGGAATGTTAAAGTGTGAACGAGCCTCTTGCGGAGGTAAGGACTGCGGTGCTGCGGTGCATGGCAGGGAAACGGTAGGAAAAATGGAAAAATTCAGTGTCAAAAAGCCATTCACGGTGCTGGTGGCTGTGGTGATGGTGCTGATCCTGGGCTTTGTGGCCATCACGAAGATGCAGACCAATCTGCTGCCCGACGTCAGCACGCCGTATCTGATGGTGGTCACCGTATACCCGGGTGCCAGCCCGGAGCGTGTGGAGAGCGAAGTGTCGGACGTGCTGCAGAACGCCCTCACGGTGCCCGGTGTGGAAAACATCACAGCCACCTCGGCGGAGAACTACAGCCTGCTGCTGATGCACTTCACCGATGATACCGACATGAACAGTGCCCTGGTGAAGGTGTCCAACAAGCTGGATCAGGCCAAGAGCGACCTGCCCAGCAGCTGCCTGACCCCCTCCATCATTGAGTACAGCCTGAACATGAACGCCTTCATGACCGTGGCGGTGAGCCGGGAGGGCAGCGACATCTACCAGCTGTCGGAGCTGGTCAAGGACACGCTGGTGCCCTATGTGCAGCGCAAGGGCGGCGTGTCCAATGTGTCGTCCAGCGGTCTGGTGGAAAAGCTGGTGCAGGTGCAGCTGAATCAGGACAAGATCGACGAGATCAACGCCCAGCTGCTGGACCTGATCGACACCAAGCTGGCGGACGCCCGTGCCCAGCTGGACAGTGCGGAAAGCCAGATCGCCGCCGGCCGCGCCGAGTACAACAAGCAGATGAAGAACTTCGGCAACACCGTGTCCAACACGGTGCTGGCCTCCATGAGCACCGAGGTAGGCAACGCGGTGGACGTGGTGCGCAAGCAGGCCCGGGCGCTGATGGAAAGCGTGAACCAGCTCATTGCCGTGGTCAAGGAGCCGGAGATCCAGCAGGCACTGATCGAGGTGCAGCAGGGTCTGCAGAAGGTGCTGGACAAGTTCGACAACACCGGCATGCGGGACATCGACTCCCTGATCGAGGTCGTGTCCGAACTGCGTGACGTGACCGACAAGCTCACCGATGCCCTGCAGAAGCTGCAGGAGCGGGTGAACACCGAGACCGGTACGGAGGGCAGCAGCGCTGCGGATCTGGCGGACGAGCTGCAGCTGCAGAAGAGCCTGCAGGTGATCTACAGCACGCTGGAAGATACCATCAAGGCCATGGACAATGTGCCCCAGCTCATGAGCACCTTCTCCCGTGCACTGGGCAGCTTTACCCAGCAGCAGCTCAACGCCTACATGCAGTTTACCGAGGCCCGCGAGCAGCTCAATGAGTACGAAAAGCAGCTGGAAACGGCCAAACAGGAGTACGAGACGGCCCGCACCCAGGCGCTGGCCCAGGCGGATGTGCAGAAGCAGCTGGACATCAACACCCTGTCCACCCTGATCTACGCCCAGAACTTCTCTATGCCGGCAGGCTATGTGCAGGACGCCAGCGGCGAGTCCTGGCTGCTGAAAGTCGGCGAGGAGTACAGCAGCGTGGATGACATTGCCGGTGCCCTGCTGCTGCATGTGGACGGCTACGGCGACGTGCGCCTGTCCGATGTGGCGGACGTGGAGGTCATCGACAACGCCGCCGACAGCTTCACCCGCCTGAACGGCGAACAGGCCGCCGTGCTCAAGATCTATAAAAACGCTACCTCCAGTGCCAGCGACGTCTCGGACAACTGCCTGAGCGCCTTCCAGGAGCTGGAAGCCCAGTACGACGGCCTGCACATCGTGGTGCTGTCCAACCAGGGCAACTATATCACCATCATCATCCGCAGCATCCTCACCAGCATGGCGGTGGGCGCTGCACTGGCCATCATCGTGCTGGCCATCTTCCTCAAGGACGTCAAACCCACGCTGGTGGTCGGCATCAGCATCCCGCTGTCGGTGCTGTTTGCCGTGGTGCTCATGTACTTTACCAATCTGGACATGAACGTCATGACCCTGGCGGGCCTCTCCCTCGGCATCGGCATGCTGGTGGACAACTCGGTGGTGGTCATCGAGAACATCTACCGCCTGCGCAGCCGGGGGGTCCCGGCGGCCCGCGCCGCCGTGCAGGGCGCAAAGCAGGTAGGCATGTCCGTCATCGCCTCCACCCTCACCTCGGTGTGCGTGTTCCTGCCGGTGGTGTTCTCCTCCAGCATCGTGCGCAGCCTGATGCTGCCCATGTCGCTGTGCATCGGCTACTGCCTCATGGCGTCCCTCATCGTGGCCGTCACCGTGGTGCCGGCGGCTGCCTCCACCGTGCTGAAAAAGGCCGAGCCCAAGGAGCTGCCTTGGTTTGAAAAGGTCCAGGACAAGTACGTCCAGAGCCTGAAATGGTGCCTGCAGCACCGTGCCGTGCCGCTGGCAGCTGCCGTGGTGCTGCTGGTGTTCAGCGGCTGGCAGGTGCTGAACATGGGCATCGAGCTTCTGCCCCAGATCACCAGCAACGAGGCGGTCATCACGCTGTCCACCGACGCAAGCCTGAGCAAGGAGGAATCCTACGTTGTGGCCGGCAAGGCCGTGGAAGCTGCCATGGCCGTGGACAATGTGACCGAGGTGGGCATCACCACCGACACCAGCGTGGCGGGCATGGACATCAGCCAGCTGGGCCTGCCCAGAACCATCACCGACCTGCTGGCTGCCGCCAGCAGCTACGGCAAATATCAAATCAACGTGATGCTGAAGGAGGACCTGTCTTCCCGTCAGATCGAGACCGCCCGGCAGGCGCTGGAAACCGCCATTGCCGGGGTGGAACAGTGCACCGGCACGGTGGAGATCTCCGGCATGACCGGGGAGCTCACCAGCCAGCTGTCCAGCGGTCTGTCCATCAAGATCTATGGTTCCGATGTGAACACCCTCACCGCCCTGTCGGAAAAGGTGGTGGACATCGTGAACAGCACCCCCGGCTTTGCCAACGCCACCAACGGCCTTGGCGCCGGTGACTCCACCATCACCCTGAAGGTGGACCGCGACAAGGTGCGCGCCTACGGCCTGACCGTGGCCGAGGTGTACCAGAAGATCGCCCAGCGGCTCACCACCACCGCCACGGCCCAGACCCCGGTGACGGTGGATGGCACCACCATGGACGTAAAGATCACCAATAATCTGGACCCCCTGACCAAGGAAAACATGATGGACATGACCTTTGACACCAGCGTCCTGAACACCGATGGCGAGACGGTGACCGGCACCTGCACCCTGGCTGACATTGCCACCTGGGAGGCCGGCACCGCGCCGGACTCCATCACCAGCGAGAACCAGACCGAGTACGTCACCGTCACGGCCGACACGCTGGACGGCTACAACACCACCGTGCAGTCCCGCGTTCTGCAGAAGGCCCTGAACGAGTTTGCGGCCGGCAGCGAGATGCCGGAGGGCTGCAACTTCTCCATGGGCGGCGAGACCGAGAACGTGGACTTCATGGTCAGGGAAATGGTCCAGTGGATGGCTCTGGCCCTGCCCTTTGTGTATCTGGTCATGGTGGCGCAGTTCCAGAGCCTGCTGTCTCCCTTCATCGTGCTGTTTACCGTGCCGCTGGCCTTTACCGGCGGCCTGATCGGCCTGCTGGTCACCGGCCAGCAGCTCACCATGATCTCCCTCATGGGCTTCATCGTGCTGATGGGCACCGTCGTCAACAACGGCATCGTGTTCGTGGACTACGCCAACCAGCTGCGCATGGGCGGCATGGAGCGGCGTGCCGCGCTGATCGCCACCGGCAAGACCCGTATGCGCCCCATCCTGATGACCACCCTGACCACCGTGCTGGCCATGCTGCAGATGGTGTTCAGCGGCGATATGGCCAGCCAGCTGATGAGCGGCATGGCCATTGTGATCATCTGCGGCCTGAGCTACGCCACCCTGATGACCCTGTATATCGTGCCCCTCCTGTACGATATCCTGTTCAAAAAGCCGCCGCTCAGTGTGGATGTGGGCAGCGACGACGATCTGGACGATATCCCGGACGATGCAGCCGAGTTCATCGCAGCCCAGGGTGCCGCACAGCCCCAGCCGTAAAAGAAGGTTCTGTTTGGAGCACCTCGTATCCTGTCTGTTGGGATACGGGGTGCTTTTTTGTGCGGCAGCACCGGTGGTGTTCTATGATTCCTACAAAAAATCCCCTGAAAAATTGGATGCAAATTCTAAAAGGATGCTCACACAAACACGCAAAACTGTGATATAATCATAAATACAGTAGAAAGACGGGGGCAGTCTGCCCGGCCGTGTGTTCCAAAAATCCTTAGGAGGCGATGCCCAATGGCACAGATCCGCTCAAAGCCCTTCGGAGTGACCAAAGAGGGCGCGAATGTTACCGAATATATCCTGTCCAACCCCGGTGGGTTGACCATCAGCGTACTGGACTACGGTTGCGTGATCAAAAGCATCATCGTGCCGGCCAAAAACGGCCCGGTGGACGTGGTGGTGGGTCACGAAACCAAGGCAGACT
>OGNE01000451.1_pt1 | contig 27575 bp, 27 predicted proteins | sample 1573401 | NCBI WGS metagenome assembly OGNE01 (sample SAMEA2581884, study PRJEB24529) | metagenome | biome: Human gut stool | place: China | collected 2011 | reverse complement strand
GCGTGACGGCACGGGCACTGGAGCGGAAAGGGATCATCGCTGACCGCTGCGAGATTAACCGGCAGATCAAGGCGGACAATGCCCTGCTGCGGGAGCTGAAAGCTGCCGTCAAAAAGCTGGGGCAGGCGGTGAAGAATACCCTCCCGGCCATTGCCGAGGCCATGGAGAATCTGCGTAAAAATCTGCTGCTGTTCTGCTATCAGCTGGGGTATCTCCGCAAGGGCAAGGAACGCCTAAACACTTCGCTAAATACGCTGCGCCCTGCCCTCACACAGTACAATCAGCTGGCAAAGGATATTCGGGATAAGGCGAAAGAGCGCCGCAGCCTGCTTTCCGAGAAAAAGGCTCTTTCCGCTGTCCATGTATTCCGACACCGGGAACTGGCGGCAAAGATTGCGGCACTGACAGAGGATTTGGAGGAACTGCGTTCGGAAAAGAATCTGCTTCTGGCGTCGCTGGCATATACCGAGGACGATGTCGCCGATAAATTTCCCAAAGACATTGCTACCATGAAGCAGAGCCTGAAACGGCTGGAAGAACAGGGGCAGAAATATTCCACCGAGCTGGACGCTGCCCTGAATGAGTATGCCGGGCTTCGGGAGCAGGCCCAGGGCTTCAACCCGGTGCAGTTGTATGAAACAAGGCAGGCCATCCGCCCCGGCAAGGAGCAGGAAGCGGAGAACCGAGCACAGCAGGTTTACGGCGAGAAGTACAACCTGCTGCTGATGTTTGACAGCAAAAAAGCGGTGTCCCGGATGCTGGACGAAGATGCTGAACGGCAGAATGTGCGGAGACTGGTACGGCTGGCGCATAAGGAGCAGCAGACTTTTCAAAAGGAAAAAAGTGCGCAGGAACGGTAACACACTGTTCCCGTTTTTGAAGATATTGCAAGTTGAATTAGCAAAATGGGGTTGACTTGAGAGAAAAATGAGGGTATAATTTTCTTGTTTTAGATATAGCTATAGGTTAGATATATCTAACCATGTGTCGTGTTGATTTATGCGACATTTTATTTACTGCGGCGGTTAGCGATTGCTAACTGTTGTGAAGAGAATCTAGGAGGAAAGATATGAGTACCAAAACCAACAAGCTGAAAACCAAAGACCTGATCGTTGCTGGAGCCTTCGCCGCCCTTTATGTGGTGGTACTGTTTGCGGTGGTGACTGTTATGGGGTTTGTCCCCATCCTTTATCTCATCGCTCCGTTTGTAAACTCGGTCATTTTAGGGTGCATTTACATGATGTATGTTATGAAAGTACCAAAAACCGGAGCAATTCTGATTCTTTCGGTGGCTGTAGGACTTCTCACTTCCACTGGCGGTGTGTGGGTATCTCTGATTTGGTGCCTCGCTCTTGGAATTGTAGCAGAGTTGATTGCCCGCGCAGGAAATCATAAGTCCAAGAAATCCTACATACTCAGCTATGTTGTTTTTGCCTGCTCCAGCATGTCTCCTTTCTGGATGCTGGCTTACGCCAAACCGGCTTTTCTTCAGTCCTGCGAAGCTTATTATGGGGCCGACTATGCCGCAACGCTGGATAAGTTCACCCCGAGCTGGATTATTCTGGTTCTGATTGGAATCGCCATGTTGGGCGGTCTGATTGGTGGACTGATTGGTTCCAAGCTTTTGAAAAAACATTTCCAAAAGGCGGGTGTGGTTTAATGCAGCTGATTGAAGCTGCCCAGCAGCCCATCCTTCGAATCGACGCCCGCACAAAATTTGCGCTGCTCTTCGGGGTGGGAATATCATCATTGATGTTCCCACCCCTGTGGCTGGAGGCAACCACTTTTGTTCTGATGGCGTTGCTTTTGACACTAAATAGGCGAATAAAAACCTCCGCAAAATTTACTGCTGCATTCCTCATTATGCTTCTGTTGGACTGGACACTGTCGTTAAAAGTCAGCGGCGGCTTTGCAGCACTGTTTTTTTCTCTTGTAAGACTGGGAAGACTTATGCTCCCGATTTTTATGGCAGGAATACTGCTGATGAAAACTACTTCTGTAAGCGAGTTTATGCTTTCTTTTGAGCGGATGCATCTGCCAAATAAACTGATCATACCCTTGTCAGTTATGTTCCGCTTCATCCCGACGATTTCCGAGGAGTGGCACAGTATCCGGGACGCCATGCGTTTTCGGGGGATTGGCATTTCTGTGCGTTCTGTGCTGACAAAGCCAATGATGACGCTGGAATATACGATGGTGCCGCTGCTGATGTCAACCGCTACGATTTCTGACGAGCTGGCGGCGGCTTCCCTCTCCCGTGGACTGGACGCTGATACCAAACGTACCTGCATTGAGGATATAAGGCTGCGGACGCAGGATTTCCTGTTGATCCTGTTTTCCTTTGTAATTGCTGCAACGGGAGGGATGGTATGATTGAATTAAAGCAAGTTACCTTCCAATATGATAATGCCCCCGAAAACGCACACAGCATCCGAAATATCAATTTAACTATACAAAACGGAGAGTGCGTTGTCCTTTGCGGACGAAGCGGCTGCGGAAAAACAACGATCACCCGATTGATTAACGGTCTCATTCCACATTACTACGAAGGAGTTTTGTCGGGTTACGTTTCCGTTGATGGAGCAGAAATCAAAAAACAGAAGCTTTCTAAAATTTCACAGCATGTTGGTTCGGTATTTCAAAATCCCCGCAGCCAGTTCTTTAATGTGGATACAACATCGGAGCTGGCGTTCGGATGTGAAAATCAGGGACTACCCAAGGAAGATGTGCTGGAACGAATCGCGGATGCGGCGAACCATTTTTGCTTGAACGGTTTGCTGAACCGGAGTATTTTTGAGCTTTCCGGCGGTGAGAAACAACGGATTGCATGCGCCAGCGTTTATGCGGTTCATCCGGATATTTTTGTTTTGGATGAGCCGTCTTCCAACTTGGACCCCGCTTCCATTCAGCAACTGAAAGATGTTTTGCTGAAGCTGAAAGCGGAAGGAAAAACACTGGTGATTTCCGAACACCGTCTGTATTACCTTCTGGATATTGCCGACCGCTTTATCTGGCTCGATCAGGGCGAAGTTCGCTCCGTATATACCAGAGAAGAGATTCTTGCATTCAGCCCGGCACAGATTTCGGCCATGGGACTGCGGGCGCTGGACTTGAAGCAGGTGGAAAGTGAAGCAGTGCATTTGAAACATCCTGAGCATGAATTTACGTTTCAAAAGCTGGAGTGTAAAGTATCCGGTCACAGCGTGCTGCATATCAAATCCCTACAAATCCCTGCTGGAGAGATTGTTGCGGTGATCGGTCACAACGGGGCTGGAAAATCAACGTTTGCCGGGTGCCTTTGCGGAATCCGGAAACATACTGGCAAGGTTTTTTATGACAGAACAGAACGAAACGCCAAAAAGCGCCTGAAAGAAAGCTATATGGTCATGCAGGATGTAAACCACCAGCTGTTTACGGAGAGTGTGCGGGATGAAGTGACTCTGAATCTTCCGGAGGAACAATCGGAACAGGCAGAAAACATCCTGAAACAGATGGGGATTGCCGAACTTGCGGAATGCCATCCTCTGGCACTGTCCGGAGGGCAGAAACAGCGGGTTGCCATTGCAAGTGCACTGTGTGCGGGAAAGAAAATCCTGATCTACGATGAACCTACCAGCGGGCTGGATTATGAAAGTATGCGCTGCGCATGTACTTTAATCCGGGATACTTCCCGGCAGGCGGAGTTATCTCTTGTGATTACCCATGATCTGGAATTTATCATGGCCTGCTGTACCTGTGTACTGCATATTGACCATGGAACAGTCAAAGCATTTTATCCCCTTGACAGCAGAGGAAAAGCAAGAGTAAAAAAAGAATTTCTATTACAGGAAGAAAGTGAGGAGGAATTATGAGCAAGCAGAAGCCCAAAACGGGGATGGGAAGGATGATGCAGCTGGCAATGACAAAAAAGCCTTTGGTGATTGCCTCTGTCATCTTGTCCTCACTGGCGGCGGTGGCCAGCTTTATCCCTTATATTGCAATTTATTTTATTATCCGGCAGATTTTAGCCGTATATCCGAACCTGAGCGCATTGGGACAGACCAGCCTGTTTTCCTATGGCTGGATGGCACTGGGCGGCGTTGCGGCGAATATTCTTCTGTATTTTGTAGCCCTTATGTGTTCCCATCTGGCGGCTTTCGGCACGCTATATGAGTTAAAGGTGAATTTCCTTTCCCATTTGGCAAAGGTGCCTCTTGGATTTCATGTGATGATCGGAAGCGGTAAACTGCGGAAAATTACGGATGAGAACATTGAAAATGTCGAGAAATTTATTGCGCATCAGCTTCCGGATATTGTAGCCGCATTTGTTTCTCCTGTTGTGATGGCTGTGATTCTGTTGAGTGTGGACTGGCGGCTCGGCCTGGCCTCAATTGTTGGAGTAATTATTGCTTTTATCATTCAGAGTATCGCCTACGGCCGGGAAGGCGCCAGAAAAATGATGGATGAGTACCAGCACTCGTTGGAAAACATGAACAACGCCGCAGTAGAGTACATCCGTGGAATTTCAGTCGTCAAAGCGTTCAAGCAGACTGTTTATTCCTTTCACCGGCTGCACGAGACCATCAAAGAATATACTTCTGTGGTCATTCCATATACGCTGAGCTGGGAAAACATGATGTCCGCTTTTATGACGATTATCAACCATATTTATCTTCTCCTTTTACCGGTAGGGATTTTGATCGGCATGAATACCGGGGATTTTAAGGATTTTGCTTCACGCTTTATTTTTTATCTGGTATTCGTACCGTCCATTGCGGGCATTCTTTCCAAAATCATGTATGTCAACTCCGATGCCATGCGGATTGCCAACGGTGTAGAGGCAATGGATCAGATTCTGGCTGAGCCGGAACTGAAACAGCCGCCGGTTCCTAAAACAACGGATCGCTATGATGTCAAGTTTGAAAATGTGTCATTCTCCTATGAGAAAGACAAAGAAAAACAGGCGATTTCCAATGTGAGCTTCCATGCACGGCAGGGCGAAGTAACAGCGATTGTAGGACCTTCCGGCGGCGGAAAAAGTACGATTGCCCATCTCATTCCACGATTCTTCGATGTGGATCAGGGTACTGTTTCCATTGGCTCGGTGGATATCCGGCAGATGGAAAGCCGATATCTGATGGAACAGGTCAGCTTCGTATTTCAGGATGTCTATCTGTTCAAACAGAGTATCCGTGATAATATCAGGCTTGGGAACCAGAATGCCAGCGATGAACAGATCCAGGCGGCCGCGAAAGCCGCCCAATGCCACGACTTTATCATGGCGCTGCCAAATGGCTATGATACGGTCATCGGAGAACAGGGTATCCATTTAAGCGGCGGCGAGCAGCAGCGGATTGCTATCGCCCGTGCCATTGTAAAGGATGCCCCTGTGATAGTGCTGGACGAGGCAACCGCCTTTGCCGATCCTGAAAATGAGCATTTGATTCAAAAGGCGTTTGAAAAATTGATGCAGGGGAAAACGGTAATCATCATCGCACACCGCCTTTCCACAGTTCGTAACGCCGATCATATCATTGTGATGGATAACGGGCGTGTAGCGGAAGAAGGCAGCCATGACGCCCTCCTGCAAAAAGGCGGACGGTACGCATCTATGTGGAAAACCTACAATGAAACAGCCAGTTGGACAATGGAAAAGGAGGTGCCGGTCAATGGGTAAGAAAAAATCAACCGTTCAGGATGCGCTGATGCTGACAGACAAAGGCTATCGGGACTTAAAAAAAGCGATTGCCGCCTGCACGCTGACAAATTTCTCCATGTTTATTCCAGCTATGGTGATGCTTCAGGTCGTCATGGAACTTCTAAAACCGTTTACCGGCGGGAGCATCTCATGGACAAATATGTGGATTTATTTCGGACTCGGCATCATCGGCGCAGTAATCGTATTTCTCTGCAACAAAAACGACTATAAAAAGACCTATGTAGCCTCTTACATGGAAAGCGAAAATACAAGGATTGCTTTGGCAGAACACATCCGCAAACTGCCTATGAGCGTGTTTAATTCCAAAAACCTTTCGGAGCTTACGACAAATCTCATGGGCGATGTAGCCACTTCCGAACATGTACTGAGTCATGTGTATCCGCAGATTATCTCCAATGTGATCACGATTACGGTTGTCTGCAGTATGTTTGCCTTCTATGACTGGCGTATGGCACTCGCTATTTTTATTTCTGTGCCGGTTGCTTTTCTCATTATTTTTGCGAGCAGACGGATTCAGGAGCGGCTTGGAAAAAAGCATGCGCAGGCAAAACTGGAAGCTTCCGAACAGGTTCAGGAATACATTGAGGGAATCAAGGTGGTGAAAGCCTGCAATCTGGACAGTCAGCAGTTTCAGGCTCTGGAAAAAGCGCTGCGCACCATGAAAAACCTTGCAATTAAATTTGAATTTGGTTCGGGGGTTTTTGTGACAGGCGCGCAGATGCTCGTGCAATCCGGCATCGGGCTTACCGTGTTTGCGGGAACTTCTCTGCTCCTGAACGGCAAAATTGAGCTTGTCCCAATGCTGCTTTGCCTGCTGATCGTCACCCGAATTTACGGGCCGATTATTACAGAACTGACTCTGCTGCCGGAGCTATTCTATCATCAGATTGCCATCCGCAGAATGAGAACCCTGATGAATATTCAGCCGATGGAAGGCGATACTGAAAAACCAGTAAAGGAATATGATATCGAACTGAAAAATATCAGCTTCCGCTATAATCCGCAGGGCGAGGAAACCATAAAAAATGTGAATGTTACGATTCCAGCAGGCGCAATCACGGCTCTGGTTGGCCCCAGCGGAAGCGGCAAGAGCACGCTTTCCCGTCTGATTGCACGCTTTTGGGATGTCAATAAAGGACAGGTGGAAATCGGCGGCATTGACGTGAAAGAGCTTGATCCGGAACACTTGATGGAATACATGTCCTTTGTATTTCAGGATGTGGTACTTTTCAACGACACTGTCTACAATAACATTAAAATAGGAAATATGAGCGCAACCGAAGAACAGGTGCTTGCGGCGGCAAAGGCTGCGCGCTGTGATGAGTTTATTGACAAAATGCCGGATGGTTATCAGACTGTTCTGGGAGAAAACGGAAGTACCCTTTCCGGCGGTGAACGGCAGCGCCTGTCCATTGCAAGAGCTTTACTAAAGGACGCTCCGATCGTACTTTTGGATGAAGCAACAGCCAGCCTTGATCCGGAAAGTGAATCCTGTATTCAGCAGGCGATCGGCCGCTTAATACAGGGGAAAACCGTTCTTGTTATTGCACACAGACTCCGTACCATTGCAAAGGCCGACAAAATCATCGTGCTGGACGATGGCAAAGTCATAGAGCAAGGAACACACAGTGAACTGATGGAGCAAAATGGGCTTTACAAAAGGCTGTATACCATTCAGCAGGAAAGCCTTGGCTGGAGCGTATAAATGTTTGCTATTATGTAAGCCGCCGATATTTTAATATTGAGTAACCTGCAAGCCGACTGCAATAATACAGTCGGCTTGCTTGGCGTTTCGCAGAATCATTAGCAAATTTATTTGTCTTTACAATATGGGTAAAATGCCCTTGACAAATCTCGTCTCAGAAGGCCATCCTTCTGGAATACGCCAAAAAGAACTACTTTCCGAACCCGGTGTTCTTTGTGGATGATGGCTACTCTGGCACGAACTATGACCGTCCCGGCTTCCAGAGTATGCTGACCGAGATCGAAGCGGGACATATAGGAATCGTCATCACGAAGGATTTGTCCCGACTGGGGCGCAATTCCGCCTTGACTGGTCTGTACACCAACTTTACCTTTCCCCAGTATGGCGTTCGCTACATTGCCATTAACGACAACTACGACACCATTGACCCGAACAGCGTAAACAACGATTTTGCGGGCATTAAGAACTGGTTCAACGAGTTTTACGCCCGTGATACCAGCCGCAAGATTCGGGCTGTTCAGAAGGCCAAGGGAGAGCGTGGAGTACCGCTGACGGTCAATGTGCCGTACGGCTATGTGAAAGACCCGGAGAACCTGAAACATTGGCTTGTTGATCCAGAAGCGGCTGCAATCGTGAAGCGCATCTTCTCCATGTGCATGGAAGGCCGTGGCCCGACCCAAATTGCAAACCAACTGTGGGTGGACAAAGTTCTGACTCCCACCGCCTATAAGTTGAGCCATGGCCTGAGTACGAACTCACCCGCCCCGGAAGACCCTTATCGCTGGGATAAAAGAGCAGTAAGTTCGATTCTGGAACGCCTGGAGTACACTGGCTGCACAGTCAACTTTAAGACCTATACTAACTCTATCTGGGATAAAAAGAGACATCTGAATCCCGTGGAAAATCAGGCTATCTTCCCGGATACACATGAGCGCATTATTGACGATGATGTGTTTGAAAAGGTTCGGGAGATTCGTAGCCAGCGTCACCGCATGACCCGGACAGGCAAGAGCAGCATTTTCTCCGGTATGGTCTACTGCGCTGACTGCGGTTCCAAGATGCAATATGGTTCGTCCAATCACAGGGACTTCAGTCAAGACTTCTTTGATTGCTCTCTGCACAAGAAGAACGGGAGCAAGTGCAAGGGACACTTCATCCGGGTAAAGGTTTTGGAGGGCCGTGTGCTAAGCCATGTTCAGCGGGTGACGGACTACATCCTCTGTCATGAGGACTACTTCCGCAAGGTCATGGAGGAGCAGCTTCGGGTGGAAAGCACCGAAAAGCTGACTGTCCTGAAGAAGCAGCTTGCCCGGAATGAGAAGCGGATCGCAGACCTCAAACGGCTGTTCATGAAGATTTACGAGGACAATGTTAACGGAAAGCTTAGCGATGACCGCTTCGACATGATGAGTCAGAGCTACGATGCCGAACAGAAGCAGCTGGAAGAGGAAGTTCTCTCCATCCAGCAGGAAATTGAAGTACAGGAACAGCAGATCGAGAATATTGAAAAGTTCGTCCAGAAAGCGCACAAGTACGTTCATATTGAAGAACTCACCCCTTATGCTCTCCGTGAACTGGTGTCGGCCATCTATGTGGATGCCCCGGATAAGTCCAGCGGAAAGCGGGTGCAGCACATCCATATCAAGTACGATGGGCTGGGGTACATCCCTCTGGATGAACTGGAAGCAAAAGAAAAGGCGTGACCGAAGTCACGCCAAATTTTCCCCATTTCGGGAGCTTTTGCAAATACTGTTTTATGGGAACTCTGCTACCCCGCAGCCTCATACTGCTGTGTAATAAACGCCGCGGGGGTCTGTCCCAGACGCGCAAGGGCGCTCAGACGGCCCCCGTCAAGCACGATCTGCTCCCAGTGAATCGTGCGGGGCTTGGGCTCCCGGGTGTCGATGTATTCCACCTCGTAGGCGGTCAAAGTGATTCGCTTTTCCAGTTTCATGTTGTTACCCTCCAACAATGGCCCGGCGGGGCTCCTCTGGCTCCGCCGGGGATCTCGGTTTGTGTTACTGCTGCGCCAGCGGCTGCACCTGCGAAACGCCAAAGAACGACGCTTTATAGGTCTGGCCGTCGCCCTTGCTGGCGTGAATCAACGGGCATTGGAACAGGCAGCGGCTGCCGTGGACAACCTCAAAACCCAGCTTGCGCCAGTCTGACCATGTGTGCACCTCCTCGGTCACGCCAAAGTCTTGGCAGCTCTCCTCGATGCGCTGGGCGTTGATCGGTGCAGCCTTGGCGGCCATCCATGCACGATGCAGGCACTCGGCAAAGGCTGCAACGCCCTTGCGGTATAGCCGCCATGCGCGGGTCATAATCTGGGAAAGATCGTATTTTTTCATGGTGAAAACCTCCGCTTTACTCTGCGGGGCCATCCGTGTTATAATAAAGATAGCCCCTGTTCTGGGTGCGGCTCGGTGTAAGTTTGGTAGACGGCACCGGGCCTTTTCTTATATACAGCAGGCGGGAGTGGGTTACTGTCTTAGCTAACTCTAGGTCTTTGCGCTCCCGGTACATCCTTCGCCCCTTGCCTTCCGGTCGTGCTCCCTTGCTGTGATTATAGTATACACCTTTTAACGTGCATAATCTATTGACGCAGTGCACAAATATACATCATATAAAGTGTATATATTGTACACTTGAAAGCGTGTATAACGTGTGTTATACTTAGTACAATGAAGGAGGTGCAGTTATATGCCGATCAGGTTTGACAAACTATTTGAACTCATGCACGAAAAAGGATTGACCACCTATAAGATACGAAAGAACAGGATTATTTCAGAAGGTACCTTGCAAAAGCTGCGGGAGAACAGCGCAGTTTCCACCGAAAGCATCGCCGCTCTTTGCGCTGCATTGGACTGCCAGCCCGGCGACATTATGGAGTATGTTCCAGAGATTTCAGTAGAGCTCTCAGACAGCGCCAACGCCAAAGAGTAAAACTATCCAGACAAACAGAAAACGCCTCACACAGAGCCGCAGAGGGCCGCTGTGCGGGGCGTTTTGTCTTATCTGCGCCGCCGGGCGCGCGTGCCGTTCAAAGTACGATCTAAAAGCTCGTCCAGCTCATCGGCCACGATGTGCACATAGCGCCAGCCGTGGGCGCTGCACTCCTCGACACTGCACATGGTGCGCGAACCGTCCGGCCTCTGGCACTCGATCTGCAAAGGCTCGGCGCGGGTCTGGGCGATCTCCTCCAAAAGGTCAGGTGTCTGCATCCGGCTGCGCCTCCTCTTGGTTTCTGGGAGCGGGCAGCGGGGCCCCGGCGATATCGTCCACGAATACCACCCGCATAGTGCTGCCGCTGCTGCTTGCCTCAGAGAAGCGCAGGCCATAATCTAACAGCGCCTTGGCAGCATTCACGCGGGCTTGTGCCTGTTCCTTGGGATTCTCTGCAATGCTGCGCAGAGTGCCCACAGCGGCCCCGTAGGAGGCAGCCAGACTGTTCACGGCCTCGCTCAGCTGCGCCTCTCTGCCCTCTGCCAGCGCTGCGGCGAACTGGGGCAGGGTCTTGTATTTGGTTATGACCCGGTCACTCAGGCCGCAGGCCCGGGCTGCTGCTGCGGTGGTGGGATTCGTCAGCAGTGCCGCCAGAGCCTTGCGCTGGTTCGGGGGCAGGGTTTCGGCGATCAATAAAATTCACCTCGTTTTCGGAAATTTGCGGCTGAACCGGGCACGATCAGGCGCCGATCTGGGAGGCCAGCGCCTCGTTGAACGCTGCCAGACCGGGAAAGCCCTCGGCAAAGGCAGCGGCCCGACGTTGGGACTGCTGCAAAACGTTTTCGCCTGCATCCAGCTTCTGCCGCCAAAGACTGAACGGCACCGGCCAGCGCTCGGCCATGTATGCCAGAGCCTCCGCCGGGGTGTCAAAGTATTTGCCGCTGCCGTGGAACTGCACCGAATAGGTGCCCCCGGCGGGCAGGGTCAGAGCGCCAGCCCGGAACAGCAGCACAGCGTCAGCAGGCAGCACAAACAGGGTGTCACTCGTGCTGCGGTCGGATACGATGGGCAGGGACTTCAACCCTCCCGCCCAGTCAGGGGACAGCTCGAACCGGCGCTGCATGAACACCTCGCCGCCGGACACCCGGAACGAAAAAATCTCAGAAAAAACGGACTCCATGCTGAACTCCTCTCATGCGCCGCCCCGGCGGGGTGGGTGATGTGGCCCTTCTCCCGCCAGAGTGTGCGCGTTTTCAAAAATGACGTATTATCGTATGGGTGCAAGCTAGTGCAAGCTAATATGTAAATTCTAAAAAGTGAAAAATGAAATCCTTATAGGAATTTACGTTTCGGCTTGCACAGCTTGCACCTTTTGGCGGAAAAGCGGGAATCAGAGGACTTCAACGCCCAGTCTTAAACCGGTGTAAATCATTCCTGCTTTTGTCTTGTGACGCTCAAACCCGGCGGCCTCCAAAGCTGTCTTGAAGTCGTTGGAGCGGCGGCAGTATTCGCCGGTCTCGTCGCAGTATGTGCGGTAGGCAAGCTGCAAATCGCTGGCCTTTACCGTAAAATCCTTGCCCACCTCGCACTGTTCTGCAATAAACTGGCTCAACCAGTCATTTTCTGCCCGGTATGCCTCGACCTCATCCCGCACGCATTGCGGCGGGGTCAGGGTGCAGCCGTTGGCAATAAACCGCCGGGCTCCCTCGACCATCCACGCCAGCACAGCGCCGCCAGCGCTTTCAACTAGAAAAGAACAGTAGTCTTTAACTTCGCCCCGCTGCCCTCTGAAAGAAGCACGGCAGGGAATGACGACAAGGCGGCTCCATGTGCCTGCATCAGAGCTGCCCACCCGGGGGAGGAAATTGGTGTACAGCACCGGCGTATGGCTCGGGATGAACTGAAAAGGATCCCGATATTTTGGGTTTGCCGTGATGGGGTCGGTGCTGCTGATACGTTTCAAAATGGAGGTGTCCAGACGGCGGCCCTCCTCCAACTCGGCAGCGATCACCAACCTGCGGCCCCGTAGCTCTGCCAGCTCCGGCCCTGCGTTTTTGTTGGCGCTGGAGGTCAGCACATCAGCAGACAGCGCCCCGGCATAGTCCCCCAGCACGTGGGCCAGAGTGTTGAAAAAGGTGGATTTGCCGTTGCCTCCCGCCCCGTAGGCGATTAGCAGCGCCTCGGTGTACACTCGGCCAACGGCAGCCATGCCAGCCACCTGCTGGAGGTACTCGACCAACTCCCGATCTCCGCAGGCGAACCGGTCAACAAACGCCGTCCAGAGTGCTGCGCCCTTGTCAGACAGGGCAACGGCGGTGCATTTGGTGCAGCAATCAGAGGGGGCGTTGGGGCGTGTCTGCCCGGTGCGCAGGTCGATCACGCCGCCGGGGGTGTTCAGCAAGAACGGGTCAGCGTCCAGCTCGTCAACGCCAACAGTGACCATGTGGGCCGCCTCGCCTAAAGCCGCCTTAATGCCGCCAGCGTTGCGCTGCTGCTGCACGAATTTGAGGTATGCCCGGGCAGCTGCCTGCTGCCGTTTGGCCTCGCCTGCTGCGATCTCGTCAGCATCGGCTAGAGCGTCCACAGCTGCGTGCACGTCCTTCCGGGCCTCGATCAGCTGCCGATCGGTCAGGTTATGGAACCGCAGATGCACGGCCGCCTCGCTCTGGGCGAACTTGTGCCCGTCCCAGCACAGCCAACTGGTGCCCTCAGAATAGAGGACTTCCCCGGCAGTGTCGGCTGCGAACACGCGGGCCTGTCCGACGTTGGAGAAGTCCAGTGGCCTCAGACTGCCGCCGGGCTGCGGCTGCAAGCCTTGCAAAGCGTACTCCGCCGGTGCCAGATAGTCCGGGCGGCTCTCGATCTTGCGTCGATAGGCGGCCACGGCTGCGGCCCAGATGGTGGACAGCTCGCCCTCGTCCAACGGCGGGGTGCACGCCTCTGCCCTGCGATCGAACTCGGCGCGGGCCTCCTCAGTGTCGCCCAGACGCTTGAGCAGCTGGAACGCAAAGCGGGAAAGAGTGCTGTTTCGCTGCCCCTCCGGGATCTCTGGCAAGGCCGCTGTGCTACCCTCTGCGCCCTTCTCGTCAGCACAGGAAAACAGGTCAGACAGCAGCAACGCGCCCTCCACAGCAAAGCCCCGGGGTGATTCCACGCCAAACATAAAACGGGCTGCGTCAATGGCGTTACTGTCAAAGTATGGGAACGCGGCACACACGCTGCGTTTCAGCTGTTCGACCTCTGCCCGGTCAGCGGTCGGCTCGGTGGGAAAGTAGCAATGAAATCTCGGCACCGCCGGGCTGCTGCCCTTCGGCTGCATATCGTGGCGGGAGAAAACGAGCATGTGTGCCACGCCGGGGAAGTCCTTGGCAATCTGCTCCGGCTGCACGATCTGGCCGTGGTCGTTGTCCACATCCAGAACGATACAATCCGCCAGTCTAAAGCCGTCAAGGCTGCGGCGGCTGCCCTCAAATTCGGCCGCCACATGGTCGAACCGGGCAGCGGTCTGAAGGTCGGAAAAACTGGTGATGACCCGACGGCGGGGGTATAGGGTGTTTCGTGTGTCGCCTCTCTGGGCGGCACAGTAAAGGGTAAAAGACATTGGTAAAGCTCCTCTGTTCTGGTGAAAACTCACATCTCAGTTGACCCGGCGAATACCCTCGGCCTCAGCTGCCGCGGGCGTGTCGGTGCCGTTCAGATAGGCCGCCAGACTGTCAAGGTTGACAAGAATGCGGCGGCCGCAGCGGACAGAACGAATAGAACCGTCTGCACAAAGCACCCGGATGCGATAAACAGAAAGACCGCTTTTTGCGGCTGCGTCGGGAATACCGGCCATAGTGGGCATGGACATAAAAGAACCTCCTAATGTTGTTTTGATACTTGACAAAACGATTTTATGGCGTTATTCTAGATAGCGTAAACGACAAAAATTAGCATAATCTGCCGTAAATTAAGCATATCACAGAACAAATTTTAAAAACGAACAAATATAAAAAGGAGGCTTAAAACGTGGCTAGCATCAAAAAGCGCACCGGCAAAAATGGCGTTTCCTACCAAATCACTGTTTCCGCCGGGTATGATTCAACCGGGCGAAAGATGATTCACACTAAAACATGGGCACCAGAAAAAGGCATGACCCCACGCCAGACTGAAAAGGCTTTGCAGCGGGCGGCTGCTGATTTTGAGCGATCTATTGAATTGGGGTTTCAGCTGGACAACCGCCAGACCTTTGCAGAGTATGCCAGTTATGTGCTCGGCCTCAAAGAGCAAGAGGGCTGCAAGGTGCGAACGCTTGACCGGTACAAAGAACTCCTCGTGCGTATCAATCAGGCAATCGGCCATTTGAAACTCGTGGATATCCGGCCTCAGCACCTGAACGCATTCTATAAGAACCTTGGTGAAAATGGGCTGCGTAAAGGGAATGGCAAGGCTACGGCAAAGCCTGCGCTGCTGGAAAAGGTCAAGCAGCAGGGCATAAAACGCCCCGATCTGGCACAGGCCGCCGGGGTGGGCACCTCGACTATTAACGCCATCATGCGCGGGGAGAAGGTGCGGCAGGAAAAGGCGCAGGCCGTTGCGCAGGCTCTTGGCGCTCCCCTGTCAGAGCTTTTCAAGGTGGAGGCGAACACAGCCCCACTCTCTGCAAAAACCGTTCTGGAACACCATCGGTTGATCTCCACCATCCTTGCGCAGGCAGAGAAAGAAATGCTCGTGCCCTACAATGCAGCGGAAAAGGCAACTCCGCCAAAGGTAGCACGGGCAGAGCCGAACTATTTTCAGCCTGCCGAAATCCGGGCGATTCTGGACGCGCTCGACACAGAGCCGCTCAAATGGCGTACCATAGTAAACCTTATGATCGTTACCGGCTGCCGCCGGGGTGAAATTATGGGTCTGCGGTGGGATAGGGTCAGTTTTGACCTGAACCGCATTAAGATTGACCGTGCCTTGCTTTACACAAAGTCCCGGGGCGTATATGAGGACAGCACGAAAACCAGTGATGTACGGTATCTGCGTCTCCCGGCGGAAACTATGCAGCTGCTGCGGGAGTGGAAACAGGAACAGGAGCACAACCGCCTCATGTGCGCCAACCTCTGGACGAATAGCGGCTATGTGTTTACACAGGACGATGGGCAGCGCATGAACCCGGACAGTATAACCGCTTGGCTGCGGGGCTTCTCTGAGCGCCACGGACTGCCGCACATCAACCCGCACGCATTCCGGCACACGGTCGCCTCTGTCCTGATCTCCAACGGCACAGACGTTGTGACAGTCAGCAAGCAGTTGGGTCATGCCTCTGTCACGACCACAGAGGGATTCTATGCGCACATGATTGAGGAGCAAAAGGCAAAGGCCACAGAGTGCATAGCGGATGTTCTGCTGCGCTCTGGGCGGCGATCTGGCCCCGATCTGAACGCCATCAAGCAGGCATGAAAAAGCCCCGGCGGGAACTCCTGCCGGGGTGTATTTTTGACTACTATTTGGCTACTACGACCACAGAAAACTGCTGCACGTTGCTAAATGACACTAAAAGTAAAATGACGCTTTATCGACTTATATAAGACGCTGCAAAACGTGACAAAATGGACAAACCGCAACTCATAACCCGAAGGTCGTTGGTTCAAATCCGGCCCCCGCAACCACCAAGCAGGTTGAATTTTTTAAATTCAACCTGCTTTTTTGTGTTCACATCAAAGTGGGAAGCGCCGCCGCTGCTGTGCATGGTACGGCTTGAACAGTGTAGCCCGCTGCGGGCAGCGCAGCCGAAGTCAGTATGTGTTTGTCATGCATTTATCATACTGCTTTTGCTTTGGAAGAGTTAGAAGATCTTCAAGGTAAAAACGGTCATTTTTGCGATTTTGCACGATTGCGTCTGCACTGCATCCGGAGGATATCGTGTTTGTTGCCCGGCAAAAAGCGTAAAACTTTCCCATTTTATAATAAGAACGTTCTGGCAAAGACCGTCTTTTTCTGTTATACTCTAGCCAATGAATACAGCTGTAACAGGAGGATGTTATGGAAAAGAATGTACTGAACACCGATCTCACCGGCAAGGTGGCTGTCGTCACCGGCGCAAGCGGCACGCTGTGCTCCATTTTTGCCAAGGCGCTGGCCCGGGCGGGCGCAAAGGTGGCGCTGCTGGGCCGCAACATGGATAAGCTCAAGGAGCTTGCGGACGAGATCGAGGCCGAAGGCGGCACCGCCAAGGGCTACACCTGCAACGTGATGAACAAGGCCAACTGTCTGCAGGTAGCCGAGGATGTGCTGGCAGACTTTGGCCCCTGCGATATCCTTGTGAACGGTGCCGGCGGCAACAACGCCCGCGCCAACACGGACAAGGAATATTTTGAGATGGCCGATCTGGAAAGCGACACCGTCACCTTCTTTGACCTAGATGAAAGCGGCGTGGAGATGGTGTTCAACCTGAACTTCATCGGCACCCTGCTGCCCACGCAGGCCTTTGCACGGCAGATGGTAGGGCGCGAGGGCTGCAACATTCTGAACATTTCCAGCATGAATGCCCACCTGCCCCTGACCAAGATCCCCGCCTACTCCGGTTCAAAGGCCGCTGTGACCAACTTTACCCAGTGGCTGGCGGTACATTTCAGCAAGGTGGGCATCCGGGTCAACGCCATCGCTCCGGGCTTCTTTGCCAGCGAGCAGAACGCAAAGCTGCTCTTCAACGAGGACGGCACCCCCACCGACCGCACCAAAAAGATCCTTGCTGCCACCCCCATGGGACACTTTGGCGACAGCGAAAAAGACCTTGTGGGCGCGCTGCTGTTTTTGCTGAACAATGATGCAGCCGGTTTCATCACCGGCATCTGCCTGCCGGTGGACGGCGGCTTCTCGGCCTATTCCGGTGTGTAATAAGTACTACAAAATATACAAAATCACCCCTGTCTCCCGGTGCAGCAGCCCGGCGGGACAGGGGTGGTCGTTTTCAGCAGGGTTAAACAAAAGGCTTCCCCCGGCCGGGGGGAAGCCTTTATGCGGAAAAATGAATTTCTATGGGGTCACTTCTTCGGGTGCTTTTTGCGCCATGCAAGCGCCACGGCAACAGCGGCGCACGCCAGCACTGCCAGCGGCCAGACGGAGGCCAGCGCAACCACAAATTGCTGCAAGCCGTTCACAAAGTTGCCCCAGCCGGAGACAAGGGCCGTGCCGATGCGGGAGAAGAAGCCCTCGTCAACAGGCGTGTAGGTCTGCACCTCGTTCAGGTCGATATACACGGTGCACTGCTGCACCTGATCGCTGTACCAGTCCAGCTGGCTCTGCCAGCTTTCGATCTGGGACTGCACCTCGGTGAGGGAGTCCTCGATCTGCAGCAAGTCCGAAAGAGTTTCGGCCTGTGCCTGCAGCTGCTGTAAGCGGGTGCGCTGTGCCTGCAGGTTAGAAAGCCGCGCGGATACGTCCATATACTGAGTGGTCACATCATCGGCCTGCTGGCTGCGATAGGTCACATTACCGGCAGCGGCCACAGCATCCAGAAAGCTCTGGTAGTTGGCCTGCGGCACCCGGTAGGTCAGGCTTACGGAGCGGCTGGAACCGGTGCGCGTGTACTCGCTGCTGGATTCCAGATAGCCGCCCGCCTCGGCGAGGGCGCTGTCCAGTGCACTGCGGGCCGCTTCGTAATCCTTGCTTTCCAGCGTCAGATTGGCGGTGTAGATGATCTTGGCACTGTCCACCGCAGGCGCAGCAGCCTCGGTGTTGCCGGCGCCGCTGTACTCCGTTTCCAGAGAGCGGTCGTCTGCATCCAGACTGTAATTCACCGCCTCGGGGGTGCTGTCCAGTGCGGCGTGCTGGAGATCAAACCCGCCCGCTGCCACAGAGGCAGCGGAGCTGTCGGCAGCGCCCTCGGCTGCGTACAGAGCGGGTGCGCTGCTTTTTGCGTTGCCCATTCCGATGCCCAGATGCAGGGTGCTGTAACCCAGCACGCACACGGCCAGACAGGCAGCCAGCGTGCCCAGCTGCTTTACCGGGAAGTGGATGGGCTTTTTCTTCTTGGCTTCGGTGTTCAGGGGTGCTGCGGGTGCAGCGGTCTGCGGGGCAGGGGCAGCCATCATGGGCTCGGCCTTTTCCTCCGCAGTCAGGGTGTCGGTCATGGCCAGCAGTTTTGCCTTCAGATCGTCCGGGGCAGCAAGGTCATCGACCTCCATCTTATATTCATACCACCTCATCTTCGATCTCCTCCTTCAGCATCGTATGTAACTGTGCCCGTGCGCGCCGCAGCCAGCTTAGTACCGTGTTTGTGGGCACCGCCATCATCCGTCCGATCTCTGCCGCAGTGTATCCTTCGTAGTAATGCAGATAGATGGCATTGCGGTAGTTTTCCGGCAGCGTGCGGATGGCATCCAGCACACTGCCGTCCTCCTCCAGAACATCGGGGGCGGGCAGGTTCTCGTCCAGCTCGGTGTCCTTTTGGTGGGCGGCGCGGGTCAGGTCCCGGCAGCGGTTGATGGCCACCCGCAGCAGCCATGCTTTGAGATGCTCCTCACTCTCAAAGATGCCGTTGTAGTGCAGCAGTTTTTCAAACACATCCTGCACCACATCCTCAGCATCGGCTGTGCAGCGGCAATTATGTACCGCAGTGCGGTAGACGGTGTCGCTGTAACGCTGCACCGCCAAGGTAAATACTTCGTTTCTGGTCAGCTGTCCCATTGTATAAACTCTCCTTGGATGCCCGGAAGCGGGCTTCTCGATGGAATGTTTGTGGTTCTCACGGGGACGTTCACTCAATATACGGCTCAGCATCCCCGATTATTGCAGAATAAAACCCGGTTCCTTCCATTTTTTGTGTGCCGGACGCACCGGACCGCAAGGTGTGTCCACGTTCTCCGACAGGGGTTGGATATCCTGTCGGTTTACCGGTCAGTATACCACGGAATCGCAAAAAAGTAAAAGAGGGGGAGGGTGCTCCTTCTTTATTTATAGACCCTTTGCAGCAGCGCCAGCCGCTCGGAGAGAAAGGTCTCGGCCTTGGGGTGGTGCAGCCAGCGTTTGCCATCGGTGCTGTGCACCAGCTTGTGCGCCAGTGCGGCGGGGGCAGTGTCGATGGCTACCACGTCCTGCATGGTCAGTTGCAGGGTGAGCGCCGCCGGAACATCCGGCAGCGGCGGCAGTGGGTCCTCCCACACAAAGGGCGGCAGCAGCTGTACCGCCACGGTCAGGCGGGTGCACTCCTCGGTCAGCAAAAGGGCAGCGGGGGTGCCGTCCGGCTGCACCTGCAAGCTGCTGTATAAAAGCTGCATCCGAGCAGGGGAGAGCAGCCGGGTCAGGCCTTCTGCCGGAGCAGCCGCAAGCTGCAGATACCCGGCGGCTTCCTCCCGGTAGATGCGCCGGGCGGGGGCGTGCAACCCTGCGTAGAGGGCGGGCAGCATAAAGCTGCCGCTTTTTTCCAGCGCCTGCTGCGCCAGCAGATAGAACTCGGTCAGCGGGTACGCAGCATCCGGCTGCGGCATCCCGAAATCTGGCCGCGATACATGACCTCCACCCATGGGAACCTCCTTGACAAAACACGATGGTGCGATTATACTATAAACAGAAGGGGCGCTGACTGCAAAGGTCAGCTTTCCATCCAGCATTAGTCAAAAAGATTGACCGCTAGTTTGGTAGACTGGGGCGGTCAATCTTTTTTGTTGTCATCGTTTTTCTTCTGCGAAGCTTTATCCATGACCTCAAGGGTCAGGCGAATTACCTCAATGATCAATCCCAACAGCGTAAGAATGACCATCAGCAGGTTCAGCATCTCCGACAGATCCATCTGACATCCCTCCCTTCGCCTTCAGGGCTTGGGGAGGCTTGGCTCAAAAAAGTTCTCCTCCCATAAGCCGCTGGTTCGTTCCATGTACAGGAAGAAGCAGTGCTGCGGGATGGGAAAGCATGACCACCGATTATGCAATCAGCGCCGTATTCTTAGAATATCATATTTTTCGACGGATTACAATATATCTGTTGATTGTAAACCCTTTGCAAACTTTTCCGTTGACCTGCGGCGCACCGGTGCGGTATACTCGGGCACAGATGCCTTACAAAACGAAAAAACAGAGGGGAAACTGACCATGAAAGACAAAAAACTGACTACCTACCAGATGGCTGTCACTGCGGTGATGGCTGCCGTGCTGTGCGTGCTGGGCCCGCTGACCGTGCCCATCGGAGCCGTGCCCATCTCACTGGCAAACTTTGTTATCTGCCTGACCGCATGGCTGCTTGGACCGAAGTTCGGCACCCTGAGCGTGGTCATCTATCTGGTACTGGGCGCCATCGGTATTCCGGTGTTCTCCGGCTACGGTGCCGGCCTTGCCAAGCTGGCAGGCCCTACCGGCGGCTATCTGGTGGGCTATCTGCTGCTGGCTTTCATCGGCGGGATGTTCATTGAAAAGAGCAAGGGCAACCCGGTGATCTCCGCTGTGGGTCTGGTGCTGGGCGATGCCGCCTGCTATGTGTTGGGCACGGCATGGTTCGTGTTCCAGATGCAGTGCGAGCTGGGCTATGCGCTGACCGTCTGCGTCTACCCCTTTATTGCGCTGGATCTTGCAAAGATCGTGGTGTCCTGCATCGTGGGTGCGCTGCTGCGTAAGCGCCTGACGCAGGCAGGCGTGCTGAAACTGCAGAATGCAGTTTCGGAATGATTGCTAAGCGGAAAATTATTTTTAGATAGAATAAGCCCGGAGGGTCTGCGAACCTTCCGGGCTTATCTCTTTATTCCTGATATCCCAAGGTGGCTGCCATGACCGCCTTGATGGTGTGCATCCGGTTCTCGGCCTCGTCAAACACGATGCTCTGGGGGCCTTCGAATACCTCGTCGGTCACCTCCATGGCGTCGCGGCCAAAGCGCTCGCCCATCTCCTTGCCCACGGTGGTCTTGTGGTCGTGGTAGGCGGGCAGGCAGTGCATAAATACTGCATCCGGGCCTGCAATATTCATCAGATCCTGATTGATCTGGTAGGGGGCAAGATCGTGGATGCGCTCTGCCCAGACTTCTACCGGCTCGCCCATGGACACCCACACATCGGTGTACAGCACATCCGCGCCCTTTGCTGCTTTGACGGGATCCTCCTCAAAGGAGAGGGTGGCACCGGTCTGGGCGGCAATGGCCTGACACTGTTCCACAAGCGCGGCATCTGGCTGGTACTTTTTGGGGGCGCAGGCGATAAAGTGTAAGCCCATCTTGGCGCAGCCCACCATCAGGCTGTTGCCCATGTTGTAGCGGGCGTCGCCGAAGTAAACGAAGTGGATGCCCTTCAGGTGACCGAAATGCTCCTGAATGGTGAGGAAATCGGCCAAGATCTGAGTGGGGTGGAACTCGTTGGTCAGGCCATTCCACACCGGAACACCGGCGTAGTTTGCCAGATCCTCCACGATCTGCTGGCCGTAGCCACGGTACTCGATGCCGTCAAACATCCGTCCCAGCACCCGGGCGGTGTCGGCGATGGACTCCTTTTTACCGATCTGGCTGCCGGAGGGGTCCAGATAGGTCACTTCCATGCCCAGATCGTGGGCGGCTACCTCAAAGCTGCAGCGGGTGCGGGTGGAGGTCTTTTCAAAGATCAGGGCAATGTTCTTGCCCCGCAGCTGGTCATGCCGGATACCGGCCTTCTTTTTGGCCTTCAGGTCAGCGGCCAGTTCCAGCAGCTGCCCGATCTCGGCAGGGGTGTAGTCCAATAGCTTCAAAAAGCTGCGATTTTTCAGTTCCATTGTATATTTCCCTCTCTATGCAAGCACTATTGAATATTTATTCAAGCTGTGATTCTATTATAATACGTTGCATCGGGAAGGTCAAGAGGGAGCTTACAGTTCCAGCTCTGCCCGGCGTCCGGTGGGCTTATAGGGGGTCAGCCGGACACCGGCGTGCTCGAACATGAACCGCGCCGCAATGCTGGAATCGCTGTCGTGGTACTTGTCGCCGTAGTACACCACCTCGGCAATGCCGGACTGGATAATAGCCTTGGTGCACTCGTTGCAGGGGAACAGGGTCACATACACCCGGGCACCCTTCAGGTTGTTGTGGGCGCTGTTGAGGATGGCGTTCAACTCGGCGTGGCAGACGTACATATACTTGGTCTGCAAAGGTGCACCCTCCCGCTCCCATGGCATCTCGTCATCGCTGCAGCCTATGGGCATCCCGTTGTAGCCCAGAGAAAGGATCTTGTTTTCCGGGCTTACGATGCACGCACCCACCTGACTGTTAGGGTCCTTGGAGCGCATGGCGGTAAGCAGCGCAATACCCATAAAATATTCGTCCCAGTTGATATAATCCTCGCGTTTCATCGCGTAAAACCTCCTGCCCCTTTATGCGGGTCTGCGGCTTGACAAACCCGGAAAAATAGACTATACTACGAATAGAAAGAGCGCTGACTGCAATGGTCAGCTCCTCATCCGGCTAATCAGTCGTAAAGAATGACCGCTTGCTTTCTGAGGGCATGAGCGGTCATTTCTTTTTGCCGTTGGAAATCGTCCATGTGATCTCGAAGGTAATGTAAACTGCTCCGCCAAGAAGCGTGAGCAGCAGCACGACCTGTTCAAACGTCATGAGGCATTCCCCCTTTCCGCTTTCGCGTCAGGGGAAGCAAAAAGTTTTTCGTCTCCTCTGGCGCGCAGCCGGAAGGAACTAGACCACCGATTATGCAATCAGCGCCCTTACCGCCGAAGCGGCACTTACAGCATATCACAAAACCCGCATATTTGCAACGAAAACTCCCGGTTCTGCGCCTGTACACGCTGCCGGGAGTTCTGCTTTTTCTGCCCGTCCGTTTTACACCCCAATGTCAACTTGCACAAAACAGTGCCCGGAAGTTTGGCAGGCGTTTTTGCTAAATTTTGAAACGATATATTTAAAAATCATTTCAAGTGTGGTATTATCTTTGTAAAATATGCCACAAAAACGGAGAGAATGCTCCGTGCGGCGGAAATGAGGGAAAAACCGATATGAAATACGCAAGCAACAACATCCGCAATATTCTGATTGCCGGCCATGCCGGCAGCGGCAAGACCACGCTGACCGAAGCACTGGTCTATTTTTCGGGCGCTGCCGAGCGTATGGGCCGGGTCGAGGACGGCACCACGATTTCGGACTTTGATCCCGAGGAAGCAAAGCGCAAGGCCAGCCTGTCGGCTTCCGTTGTGCCGGTGGAGTACGAGGGCATCAAGTACAACCTGATCGATGCACCGGGTCTGTTCGACTTTGAAGCAGGCGAGTACGAGGGCATCCGCGCCGCCGAGAGCGTGCTGGTGTGCGTGTCCGGCCGCAGCGGCGTTACTGTGGGCGCAGAAAAGGCGTTCCAGCTGGCCCGCAAGAACGGCAAGGCCACCATGGTGTTCGTGTCCAAGTGCGATCTGGAAAACGCCAACTACTTCAAGATCCTTGAGGATATGAAGATCCGCTTCGGCTCCACCGTCTGCCCCTGCGTCGTGCCTGCAAAGCTGGATGACGGCACCCCTGTGTACATCAACCTGTTCAGCCAGAAGGCCTTCAAGTACGAGGGTGGCAAGCAGATTCAGGTAGACCTGCCGGACATCGGCCACCGCTTCCAGGGCCTGATCGAGGCCATGGGCGAGGCCATTGCGGAAACCGACGATGAACTGATGGAAAAGTTCTTCGGCGGCGAACCCTTTACCACCGAGGAGATCGTGGAGGGCATGCGCAAGGGCGTTAAGGACGGCCTGATCACCCCCGTGTTCTGCGGCAGCGCCGTGAACATGCAGGCACTGGATATGCTGCTGTTCAATATGCACAAGCTGCTGCCCAGCCCGGAGCACGAGGCCAGCACGCTGGCTGAGGACGCCAACGGTGAGCCGGTGGAACTGCACTGCACCGAGGACGAGCCCACTGCCGCCTACGTCTTTAAGACCGTGGCCGACCCGTTTGTGGGCAAGCTGAGCTATCTGCGCGTTATCAGCGGCAAGGTGACCGCAGGCGAGCCGCTGACCAATGCCCGCACCGGCGAGGTGGAAAAGATCACTAAGCCCCTGACCGTCCTTGGCAAGAAGCAGATCGAAAACGACGGCATCGGTGCCGGCGATATCGGCGCTGTGGCAAAGCTGGTGAGCGCAAAGACCGGCGATACCCTGTGCGATGCAGACCGCGTGGTCAAGCTGCCCGCCCCTGTGTTCCCCAAGCCCAGCCTGTTCATGGCGGTTACCGTGGCCAAGAAGGGCGACGAGGGCAAGATCTCCAGCGCACTGGCACGCCTGATGGAAGAGGACCCCACCCTGTGCTACATCAATAACGCCGAGACCCATCAGCAGGTCATCGGCGGCTTGGGCGAGCAGCATCTGGACGTGGTCAAGGCCAAGCTGAAGAACAAGTTCGGCGTGGAGATCGGTCTGGAAGCTCCCCGCATCGCCTACCGCGAGTCTATCCGCAAGGCCTGCCAGAAACAGGGCCGCCACAAGAAGCAGACCGGCGGTCATGGCCAGTTTGGTGACGTTATCATCAACTTTGAGCCCTGCGACAGCGAGCAGGTGGTGTTCGAGGAAAAGGTGTTCGGCGGCAGCGTGCCCAAGAACTTCTTCCCCGCCGTAGAAAAGGGCGTGCGTCTGGCTGCCGAAAAGGGCGTGCTGGCCGGTTACCCCGTGGTCGGCCTGAAGGCCACCCTGCTGGACGGCAGCTACCACCCGGTGGATAGCTCTGAAATGGCCTTTATCATGGCTGCAAAGCTGGCCTACAAAGCTGCTATGCCGGAGGCCGGCCCCGTCATTCTGGAGCCTATCCACACCCTGAAGGCCCATGTGCCCAACGACAACACCGGCGACATCATGGGTGATGTGACCAAGCGCCGTGGCCGTGTGCTGGGCATGGAGCCGGACGAGGACGGCTTGCAGACCATCATTGCCGAGGTGCCGCTGGCAGAGCTTGCAAACTTTACCACCTTTATCCGGCAGACCACACAGGGCCGCGGCTGGTTCACCACCGAGTTTGCCCGCTATGAGACCCTGCCCGAGATGCTGGTGCCTGCCGTTGTGGAGCAGGCCAAGAAGCTGGGTAATCTGGACGAGGCCGCAGACGACTGAGCACTGAACCCCTGATTTGACATTTCCCCGAGCCCCCGCTGACACTTTTTTCCCTCTGTCGGCGGGGGCTTTTTTGCGTAAAAATGGAACACCGGAGCATCCGCAGATGCTCCGGTGTTCCGCAATGATAAAGACTTTTTTCTGCTGAAAATTCTCTGGCCGTTACACGCCGGAAGCACCGTAGTTTGCCAGCACGCGGGCAGAGGGGTCGTTGACATTGCAGCCCGGCCATGCTTTGTTGGGCATCCAGAAGCCCACGATGGTGCGGCTCTGGTCGTGGTAGTACTTCTCAAAAATTTCGCGGTAGAACAGGCTCTCCTTGGTAAAGGGCATGCAGTGTGCCGAGTAGTTTGCCCGGCGCATCTGGAACTCCTCGTCGGTGTACAGGCTCTCGGCGTACTCCTTGATGTCGTCCACCATGCTGTGGCCTACGGCGTCCGAGAAGGCGGCCTTTTCGCGCCACAGGATCTCCGGCGGCAGCCAGTCGCCCTCAAAGGCTTTGCGCAGCAGGTACTTGCCCTTGCCGTAGCGATTCAGCTTCTTTTCGGGGTCGATGGCCATGACGTAGCGCACAAAATCCAGATTGCCAAAGGGCACGCGGGCTTCGATGCTGTTGGAGGAGATGCAGCGGTCTGCTCGCAGCACATCGTACATATACAGCTCCCGGATGCGCTTCTGGCTCTCCTGCTGGAAAGCATCGGCGGTGGGGGCGTAGTCGGTGTATTTGTAGCCGAACAGCTCGTCCGAGATCTCGCCGGTCAGCAGCACACGCACATCGGTCTGCTCGTGAATGGCCTTGCACAGCAGGTACATGCCCATGCTGGCGCGGATGGTGGTGATATCCCATGTGCCCAGCAGTCGGATGACCTCTTCCAAGCTGCTGAGCACCATCTCACGGTTGATGATGATCTCGTGATGCTCGCTGCCAAGATAGTCCGCAGTCTGCCGGGCGTATTTCAGGTCGATGGCATCGGTGTCCATGCCGATGGCAAAGGTACGGATGGGCTTGCCCAGTTTTTTGGCGGCAATGGAGCACACCAAGGAGGAGTCGAGCCCGCCGGAAAGCAGGAAGCCCACGGGTGCATCGGCGTCCAGCCGCTTTTCCACACCGGCGATGAGCTTCTCGCGGATGTTCTGCAGGATGGTGGGCATATCGTCCTGCATGGGGGCGGGCACATCGGCAATGTCCTCGTAGCGCACAAAGCGACCATCGCAGTAGTAGCTGCCGATAGGGAAGGGACGGATATCATCGCACCAGCCGATCAGGTTGCGCATCTCGGAGGAAAAGGCAATCTTGTGGCTGGACTTGGAGTAGCCGTAGAATAGCGGACGGATGCCGATGGGGTCGCGGGCGGCGATGAGCCGATCCTTGCGGGAATCGTACAGGATCAGCGCAAACTCCGCGTCCATGTGGCGGAACATATCCAGCCCGTACTCGTAGTACAGCGGCAGCAGGATCTCGCAGTCGCAGTCGGACTGGAACTTGTAGCCCCGGCGCTTGAGGATCTCCTTCTCAAACCGGAAGCCGTACAGTTCGCCGTTGCACACCACGCAGTCGGCACCGCGGTAGAACGGCTGCATGCCCTCCGGCGTCAGACCCATGATGGCCAGACGGCCAAAGCCCAGCAGGCCGAACTCGGTCTCGGCCACGCGCTGGTTGTCCGGGCCGCGGCTGGTGGTACGCAGCAGATATTCGGTGAAAGTTTCCTTGGGCAGATCATGCCCGGCATAACCCATGATGCAGCACATTGTTTGTTTCTCCTTTTCGGTTTACGTCTTACACCCTCCGAATGGTAAACAAAAAAGACAGCCCATTCGCCCTGCATTAGGACGAATCGCTGTCTTGGATCCGCGGTGCCACCTAAATTACCGCAGCCGAAATAACGGCATACGGTCACTTTTCCGTACACGTTCACCTTTGAAACGCTGCCGCTGTAACGCACGGCCTGCGGCACACCCTACTTTTTGCATTTCAGGCTGCAGCTCGGAGGTGTTCTTTCGCGCCCTGTCTCCGTCCCGGCTTACACCAGACGCCAGGCTCTCTGTGCGGATATGGAGCGGTACTTTTCCTCTTCAACGCTTTTGATGGTTAAAGAATAGCACGGTTGAGGGGTGGTGTCAAGATGTTTTTCTTGAAAAATTTAATCTTCCACTGTAGGGGCCGGGCATGCCCGGCCCGCGGCCTACTCATAAGCAGGTGTCCCCCACAAAGTTGCG
>OGNE01000424.1_pt1 | contig 28950 bp, 19 predicted proteins | sample 1573401 | NCBI WGS metagenome assembly OGNE01 (sample SAMEA2581884, study PRJEB24529) | metagenome | biome: Human gut stool | place: China | collected 2011 | reverse complement strand
TATGCATAAATATAATACGTTATACATGCTAAGTTTATAGCACATGTTTTGCCCCCAACATCATTAAAATATAAGATAAGCAATTTGCCATTTTGACGAGCCTGAAAACGAAGCTCATAATCTGGTGCTTGCATAGACGATAAAAATTTATGGTAAATAGTTAAAGGGCATAAAAATTATCAGAAAGGATTTCCGGCATGAATAGTTTTGTATATCCATTAAAGCACCTTGCGGTCTTTGAGGATATGAAGAGAGATTTAAGTAAATCGGGTAAGGCGGTTTTGGTGACAGGGTGTGTTGAGCAGCAGAAGGCACACCTTGTTTTTGGCGTATGTGATACACCGCTCAGGCTTATCATTACGCACAGTGAGATTCGTGCAAGACAGCTCTATGAGGAGTATCGTTTCTTTGACAGGAATGTGGTGTACTATCCTGCAAAGGACTTTATTTTTTACAATGCGGACATACACGGAAACCTTATTGTGAAGGAGCGTATCAATGCGGTAAAGCATATTGCGGATCAGAGGAAGGCGCAGAAGCAGGAAAAGGACGGAGAACACAGGGAGACAGCTCTTACTGTGATTACCACCATCGACGGCTGCATTGACAAGCTCCTTCCGCTTGAATATATTGAAAATAATCTGATACATCTTGAGGTCGGCGCGGAGATAAATCTCACGGAGTATGAGAAAAAGCTTGTGAAGCTCGGCTATGAGAGGTGTGCTCAGGCGGAGAGCCCGGGACAGTTCGCCGTGCGCGGCGGTATCGTGGATGTGTTTCCGTTTACGGAGGAGACACCGTACAGAATGGAGCTGTGGGGTGATGAGATTGATTCGATAAAGAGCTATGACGCACAGAGCCAGCGCTCAATAGAGAACGTGGACGAGGTGTTCTTCTACCCTGCGACGGAGCTTATATTTTCGTCGGGGGATATTTTCTCTGCGTTAAAAAAGATTAAGGCGGACACGGATAAGCAGGCACAGCTTTTTGAGAAGGAAAAGAAGCTTACCGAGGCGGCACGCATAAGAAATAAATATGCGGAGCTTGAGGAAAGGCTCATGCTCGACCCTGAGGGTGTGAACGGCTCAATGGGGATTGAGAGCTATATCGGTTATCTTGCAGATTATACGGTGTCTTTTGCGGAGTATTTTTCGCCGTCGGACACAACCTTTGTGCTTGATGAGCCGGGAAGGATTGCAGAGAGACTTAAGGCTGTGCAGTATGAGTTCGGTGAGAGCATGTCGCACAGACTGGAGAAGGGCGATATACTGCCAAAACAGACAGATGTACTTTATGATACTTCCTATGTATATGGAAAACTGTACAAGGGGTCACTGCTGGCACTGTCCGTTCTTGATACAAGGGCGGAAGGGCTTAATATCGGTGGAAGATATGATATCGGTGCAAAGGGAATAAGCTCTTATAACAACAGCTTTGAGACGCTTGTCGGCGATGTGAGGAGATATAAGAAGGAAGGGTATGTGACAATTCTTGCCTCCTCATCAAGAATAAGGGCTGAGAGACTTGCGGCTGATCTGCGGGAGAATGATGTCACTGCATTTTTCTCCGACAAGTATGACAGGGAGCTGCTGCCGGGCGAGGTGATGACGGTGTTCGGCAATATCTCAAAGGGCTTCGAGTACCCGCAGATTAAATTTGTCCTTATCGCAGAGAGCGATATTTTTACACAGGATAAGAAAAAGAAGAGGGTTAAGACAAAGGCATACGAGGGAAAGTCAATCTCTGATTTCGCGGAGCTGTCAATCGGCGACTATGTGGTGCATGAGAATCACGGAATGGGAATTTACCGCGGTATTGAGAAGGTTGTTGTGGACAAGGTCGAAAAGGACTATATAAAGATTGAGTACAGTGGCGGAAGCAATCTGTATGTGCTTGCCACGCAGCTTGACAGTATACAGAAGTTCTCAGGGCCGGACGGACACAAGCCGAAGCTTAATAAGCTGGGAACTGTTGAGTGGTCTAAGACCAAGGCTAAGGTAAAGAGCGCGGTTGCGGGAATTGCAAAGGAGCTTGTTGAGCTGTATGCGATAAGGCAGAACAGGCAGGGCTATAAGTTCGGACCGGACACGGTATGGCAGCAGGAGTTCGAGGAGATGTTCCCTTATCAGGAAACGGATGACCAGCTTACCGCGATTGCGCAGACGAAGCAGGATATGGAGAGCACCAAGATAATGGACAGACTTCTGTGCGGTGACGTTGGCTTCGGAAAGACGGAGGTTGCCATGCGCGCGGCATTCAAGGCGGTATGTGACGGAAAGCAGGTTGTCTATCTTGTGCCTACCACCATACTTGCGCAGCAGCATTACAACAGCTTTGTCCAGAGAATGCAGTCATTCGGTGTGAGGGTTGAGCTTTTAAGCCGTTTCTGTACCCCGACGCAGGTTAAAAATACACTCGATGGACTGAAAAAGGGAACGGTCGATATTGTAATAGGCACTCACAGGGTTCTGTCGAAGGATGTCAGGTTCAAGGATTTAGGGCTTATGATAATCGACGAGGAGCAGCGGTTCGGCGTGACGCACAAGGAGAAAATCAAGCAGTTAAAATCGGACCTTGACGTGCTCACACTGTCGGCAACGCCTATTCCGCGAACTCTGCACATGAGCCTTGTGGGTATAAGGGACATGAGTGTGCTGACAGAGGCACCGGTCGACAGGATGCCTATACAGACCTTTGTCACGGAGTATGACGAGGAGCTTATAAGGGAGGCAGTAATACGAGAGCTTTCGAGGGGCGGACAGGTGTACTATGTGTTCAATATGGTGAAGGGCATTGAGGATGTGGCGGCGAAGATATCGGCGATAGTTCCGGATGCCAATGTTGCCTACGCACATGGACAGATGCACGAAAGACAGCTTGAGAAGATAATGTTTGACTTTATAAATGGTGACATAGATGTGCTTGTGTCGACAACGATTATAGAGACAGGGCTTGATATTCCTAACACCAACACAATCATCATCCATGATGCGGACCGCTTCGGATTGTCGCAGCTATATCAGCTGAGAGGGCGTGTCGGGCGTTCTAACCGTACCGCGTATGCGTTTTTACTATACAAGCGCGACAGGATGCTGCGCGAGGAGGCGGAAAAGAGGCTGTCGGCAATCAGGGAATTTACGGAGCTTGGAAGCGGCTTTAAGATCGCGATGAAGGATCTTGAAATCAGAGGTGCCGGAAATGTCTTAGGTGAGGAGCAGCACGGACACATGGCGGCTGTTGGATATGATCTATATTGTAAGATGTTGAATGAGGCAGTGCTAACGCTCAAGGGTTATAAGAAGCTTGAGGACGAGTTCGAGACGAACGTAGACCTTCCGGTTGATGCATTTATACCGGCGACATATATAAGGAGTGAGGCGCAGAAGCTTGACATATACAAGCGTATTGCCGCTATCACGACAAGGGAGGAGCTTGTGGATATGCAGGATGAGCTGACAGACCGTTTCGGTGATATACCAAAGACGGCAATCAATCTTATGCGTGTCGCATTTATCAAGTCAAATGCGCACCTTGCGGATATCATTGAGATAAAGGGCTCTCAGGCGCAGATTATAATAAGAATGTATCCGCAGGCAAGGGTTGATGTCAATAGGATACCTGATTTTGTCAAGAAGTATGACGGACGTGTACAGTTCAAGGTGGAGGCGGTTCCGTATTTCAGGTACACACCTGCAAGGGATGAGCTTAAGACAACGGACAGATACCTTACAACCGTGACAGAGCTTGTGGAGGGCATTGGAGCGCTGAGGCTTGGGACAGAGGGGTCAGACCCCTGTCCTGGGACAGGGGTCTGACCCCTCTGTCCCACAGGCAGTGAAATGCATGTAGCGTGAAACAATATAATGTGGTATACTAAACCGGTAGTTATAAGCACATTGTAGAGGATACGAAAATATGAAAACAATAATTTTAGCGGGCGGTTTCGGAACCAGAATAAGTGAGGAGAGCCACCTCAAACCGAAGCCGATGATAGAGATTGGCGGTATGCCTATGTTATGGCATATTATGAAGATATATTCGCAATATGGGTTCAATGATTTTGTAGTCTGCCTTGGATATAAGCAGTATATTGTCAAGGAATTTTTTGCCGATTATTTTCTTCATACTTCAGATGTCACCTTTGACCTTGCGGCTAACAATATGATAGTCCACAATGTAAAGGCGGAGCCTTGGAAGGTGACTCTGGTGGACACAGGGCTTAAGACTATGACAGGCGGACGAATAAAGAAGGTGCAGGAGTATATAGGCGATGAGCCTTTTATGCTCACATACGGTGACGGGGTTGCGGATGTGGATATCAACAGGCTTCTTGAGTACCATAAGTCGCATGGAAAGCTTATGACCATCACGGCTATCAATATAGGGCAGCAGTTCGGTGCTCTTGATGTGCGTGAGGATGGTGTGATTACTGCGTTCCGTGAGAAGCATGATCTTGATGGAAGAGTTATAAACGGTGGGTTCATGGTATGCCAGCCGGAGATATTTGATTATATTGACGGACCGGAGACCGTATTTGAGAAGGAGCCTGTTGAGAGGCTTGTCGCGGAGGGACAGCTTATGGCTTACCATCATCCGGGCTTCTGGAAGAACATGGATACGCAGAGGGATAAGCAGAAGCTTGAGGCACTCTGGGAGAGCGGAAATGCACCTTGGAAGCTGTGGGAGTGATGTCTTTTATATTGGTTTAAGGTGTTGTGGGTGTGTTGGTCTTTAAAAACTGTATTGATGTAAAAATATTGTGATGGGGGCGGATATGGATTATAGGAAGCTGATGGAATTTTACAGTGGTAAGCGTGTGCTTGTGACCGGACATACCGGCTTTAAAGGAAGCTGGATGTGCAGGGTTCTTCTGCTTGCGGGGGCAGAGGTGTGCGGATATTCGTTGGAGTCGCCGACAGAGCCGTCGCTTTTTGAGCTGGCGGGGCTTGAAGGTGATGGGAAAATCAAGTCCTTCATAGGTGATATCCGCGATTATGGGAAGCTTAAAGAAGTGTTTGATGAGTTTAAGCCGGAAGTGGTCCTTCATCTGGCAGCACAGCCTATTGTGAGGGAATCATATAAGAATCCGAGATATACATTTGAGACGAATGTCATGGGTACGGTAAATGTATGTGAGTGTGTGCGGCTGAGCAAAAGTGCGGGCGCAGACGGCTATGATGGCGTACGCTCATTTGTGAACGTGACCACGGACAAGGTCTATGACAATAAGGAGCGCAGTGAGGGCGGTTACAGGGAGGAGGAGCCGCTTGACGGCTATGACCCTTATTCTAATTCCAAGTCATGCTCTGAGCTTGTGACACACAGCTATATGCGCTCATTTCTTGCCGATTCAGGTATTGCCGTGTCGACCGCGAGGGCGGGAAATGTCATAGGTGGCGGGGATTTTGCTGTCGACAGAATAATTCCGGACTGTGTCAGGGCGGCACTTGAAAAAAGAGAAATTGTCGTGAGAAATCCGTATTCCGTGCGTCCATACCAGCATGTGCTAGAGCCTGTGTATGTCTATCTTATGATTGCCATGGAGCAGTATGTGAACAGGGAGCTTTCCGGCTGGTATAATGTAGGACCTGATGACATGGACTGCGTGACCACAGGTGAGCTTGTGAACATATTTACGGACTGCTGGAAGGGAACGAAGTGGCAGGTGAAGGGCGATGGAGGACCTCATGAAGCGGGTTTTTTAAAGCTGAACTGCGATAAGCTTAAGGACACATTTTCGTGGAAGCCGGTCTGGAACATACGGACGGCAGTGCAAAAGACGGTGGAATTTTCAATGCTGCTTGAGGGTATGCAGTGCGGAAGCAGGAAAATAGCGGATGAAACAGAAGCGTTGACAGGCATTGAACAGGAAGCGAAAGCTTTATCTGGAAATAACCTTTCAGACTGTATGAATAGACAGATTATGGAATATATTGCGGACGCGGGCAGGATATAATTCTGAATGTCTGATTTATAAATACAAGCAGGATAAGGGTATAAGAAATAAAAAACGTGAAATTATGGGTATAATAAATAAAAAATGTGAAATATACCCATTAAATGTAATGATATAGTTGATTTTGGGGTATGGACATAAAATAAGCTATGCTTATACCCGGAAACTCCGAAATATAATTTGCAAAACATTAAAAAATGGGTATAGAGATGGTAAATTATCAAGAAATACCCATTTACAGAGCGGTTTCATTATTATTTGGAGTTTTAATAATTGAAGTTTCAATAATTAAGGTTCCGCTAATTAGAGTTTCATTAATTGTTGTTTTAATTATATTGAAAAATATATAAAGAAAATTTATATAGAGAAAAGGAGCCCATCACATGTTTGAGGGAAAGAATGAAAGGGAAGCGCGTGAGCAGATACTTGAGCTGGTGAGTGAGTACTGTGACCGTTTCCATAATCAGAATAAAGAATACAGGGAGGGCGACCGTCTGCCTTATGCGGCGAGGGTCTATGACCATGATGAGATGGTGAAGCTTGTTGATTCCTCTCTTGAATTCTGGCTTACATCAGGAAGATATACGGCACAGTTTGAGAGTGAGTTCGCAAAATATCTTGGGGTGCGCTTCTGCAGCCTTGTAAATTCAGGCTCATCGGCGAATCTTCTCGCATTCATGGCACTCACTTCACCGCTTTTAGGTGAGCGTGCCATAGGGCGCGGGGATGAGGTTATCACCGTTGCGGCGGGCTTTCCGACTACAGTCACACCGATTATACAGTATGGTGCGGTTCCTGTGTTTGTCGATGTGACGATTCCACAATACAATATTGATGTGACTAAGCTTGAACAGGCTTATTCGGAGAGAACTAAGGCGGTTATGATAGCGCATACACTTGGAAATCCGTTCGATTTATCCGCAGTCAAGGCATTCTGCGACAGACATGGACTATGGCTTGTGGAGGATAACTGCGACGCGCTGGGTTCTGAGTATACCATCGACGGAAGGACAAGGCTTACCGGAACTGTGGGCGATATAGGAACGAGCAGCTTCTATCCGCCACACCACATGACTATGGGCGAGGGAGGAGCGGTGTACACGGACAATCCACTGCTCAACAAGATAATACGCTCACTCCGCGACTGGGGAAGGGACTGCGTGTGCGCCTCCGGTCAGGACAATCTGTGCGGACATAGATTTGACGGACAGTACGGTGAGCTTCCGAAGGGCTATGACCATAAATATGTGTACTCCCATTTTGGTTACAATCTCAAGGCCACCGATATGCAGGCGGCTGTCGGCTGTGCACAGCTGAAGAAATTCCCATCCTTTGTTGAGAGAAGAAGGGAGAATTTCAAGGCGCTATATGAAGGACTTTCCGACCTCGCGGAGTACTTCTACCTTCCTGAGGCGGTGGAAAATTCCAACCCAAGCTGGTTCGGCTTTTGCATGACCTGCAGACCTGGAACGGACAAGAATAAGGTTGTCGGATATATTGAGAGCCGCAATGTACAGACAAGAATGTTGTTCTCCGGAAATCTCATAAAGCAGCCTTGCTTTGATGGAATGAGAGCTTCGGGGACAGGCTTCAGGGTGGCAGGCAGCCTTGAAAATACAGATTTGATTATGGAAAATACCTTCTGGATAGGTGTTTATCCGGGGATGACAGAGGCTAAGCTGTCATATATGATAAAGACTATCCATGAAGCTGTATTAAGATAGCGAATCGTAGTGAGACAGCAAATTATACTGAGACAGCAAATCAGAGAAAATATAGCAAAAAAGGAATAATTAAGAATACTTTTTAATTAGAGCATCACATACAGCCTATACAGTACCCGGCAGTATAAAATAAAGCCATTAAGATTGGAGAGAGTATACATGAGAATTAAGGTATCAGATTATATAGCACAGCTCACAGCACAGCTTGGAATAGAGCGCGTGTTTACAGTTACGGGCGGGGGAGCCATGCATCTTAATGATGCATTCGGACACAGCGAAAGCTTGAAATGTATATACAATCACCATGAGCAGGCTTGCGCAATCGGGGCAGAAAGTTATGCCCGGATTGCCGGGAAGCCTGCTCTTTTGTGTGTCACAACGGGGCCGGGAGGCACGAATGCAATCACAGGAGTGCTGGGTGCTTACTTAGATTCCATACCAATGCTTGTGATATCGGGACAGGTAAGATATGATACCACCGCGCGGAGCACAGGGCTTGGGATAAGGGCTATGGGCGATCAGGAGTTCGACATAACAAGGGCTGTTGCTTCCATGACAAAATACTGTGAGCTGGTGACGGAGCCGGACAAGATAAAATATTATGTAAAAAAGGCATTCCATATAGCGACAACGGGCAGACCGGGACCAACATGGCTTGACATTCCTCTCAATGTCCAGGGTGCCTGTATCGATACGGATGACCTTGCAGATTATGACGAGAGCTGTGCAGATTACAGGGAGTATGAGGATACACTGCCTCCGAAGGTGTCAAGGGAGCTTGTGATGTCCGTTATTGATAGGATAAAGTCATCAAAGCGTCCGGTGCTTAATGCCGGAAACGGAATACGCATAGCCGGGGCGGAGAAGGTTTTTGAGAGCGTCAGAAGAAAGCTGAATATCCCTGTTGTGACAGGCTGGGACAGTATAGATTTGTGTGCGGACGATGATGGGCTGTATGTGGGGCGCGCCGGAATAATGGGCGACAGAGCAGGTAACTTTGCAGTGCAGAACAGTGATTTATTTCTTTCTGTCGGAAGCAGGCTGAGCATAAGACAGGTTGGATATAATTATAAGAGCTGGGCGAGAGCTGCGTACACGATTGTAGAGGATGTGGATGCCGAGGAGCTTAAAAAGCCGACTCTCCATGTGGACATGCCTGTCTGGGCGGATGCGCTTGATTTCCTGACAAGGCTTGATGAATGTCTTGATGAGGTCTGCGGTGAGAAAGAAAAGCTGTTTGATGACAGTGAGTGGCATGAGATATGCCGCGGCTGGAAGAATGATTATCCTGTGGTTCAGAAAAAGCATTATGAGAGCTGTATTGAGAACGGACATGAGTACGCCAACGTATATGCGTTTATCAAGGAATTGAGCAGAAGGCTTGAGCCGGGGCAGATTACGGTTGTCGGAAACGGTTCGGCATGCGTTGTCGGAAGCCACGCCTATGTGATAAAGGAGCGTCAGCGCTTTATAATCAATTCGGCGGTTGCCTCAATGGGCTATGATCTGCCGGCGGCCATAGGAGCGTGGGTGGCAGATCATGAAAATAGTGGCAATCCTGCCGACAGTTATGGTATAATAAAAAATAATGCCCATAATGATATTATCTGTGTGACCGGCGACGGCAGTATTCAGATGAATCTTCAGGAGCTTCAGACAATTATTCATCACAGAATGGACATGAAAATATTCGTGATTAACAACGGCGGCTATCATTCGATACGTCAGACACAGAAGAATTTCTTTGGTGAGCCGCTTGTGGGTATCGGCGAGGACAGCGGGGACTTAAGCTTTCCGGATATGGCAAAGCTTGCGTGGGCTTACGGCTATGAATACAGGGCGGTTAAGAACAACAATAGCTTCAATGTGATAGATGAAGTGCTTGCGATGAAGGAACCGGCGATATGCGAGGTGTTCGTGAGCAGAGGACAGAAGTTTGAACCGAAATCAGCCACAAAAAGGCTTGAGGACGGAACGCTGGTGTCGGCACCGCTTGAGGATCTTGCTCCGTTTCTTCCTAAGGAGGAGTTAGAGCGCAATATGCTGATACCGCCATACAATTCAATATAACGGGTAAGATATAGCAAAATAACGAATAAGGGACGTGCTATGAAAAAAGCATATATAACAGGTGCGACAGGAGCTATAGGGATGGCACTTGTCGGTGAACTTTTGAAAAACGGAATAAGCACCACGGTCTTTCTGCGGAAAGACTCCGGGCGGAATGACCGTGTGAAGGACAGCTTTTCCGGGGAGCTTGCAAGCGGATTGTTGAGGATAGAGTATGTGAGCCTTGAGGAGCTTTCAGGGTACACTGCGAAGAAGGATACACAGGATATACAGGCTTACACTTCGCAGGAGTGTATTTTACAGTCTCATGCACCACAGTCACATGTTTTGCAGGAGTGTGTTTTACAGTCTTATGAACCACAGTCATATGCTTCGCAGGAGAGTGCTTCACAGTCTTATACTCAACATAATGTATCGAGAAAGATATCGGGTATAACCGATACGGCAGTATTTTATCATCTTGGCTGGAGCGGAACCTTCGGTGAGCAGCGAAACGATGCAGGTATGCAGCAGAAAAACGTAGAGTACACGCTTGATGCCGTGAGGCTTGCAAAGCGCCTTGGCTGTGTGCATTTTATAGGTGCAGGCTCACAGGCGGAGTACGGAAGGTTCGAGGGCAGGTTAACACCTGATACACGCACACTTCCGGAGAATGAGTACGGCAGGGCGAAGCTTGCCGCCGGAATACGCAGCGCAGAGCTGTGCCGTGAGCTTGGGCTCAGACACTCATGGGTGCGTGTTTTAAGCGTCTATGGTCCCTTTGATGGGAGGAACACTATGATAATGTCGGTTATCAGGGGACTTCTGTCCGGGGAGAGAGTCGCCCTGACAAAGGGGGAGCAGATATGGAATTACCTGTACTCAGGGGATGCCGCAAGGGCGCTGCTTATGCTGGGTGCCTCATCGCTTAGTGTACAGAGCAGAACCTACTGTCTTGCAGGTGAAGCAGAAGGTGGGCTGAGGGAATATATATTAAGACTGTGCAGGGCGGCGGGGGCGGATGAGAGTCTCTTAGGCTTCGGTGAGATACCTTATGGCAGTGCACAGGTAATGTACCTGACTGCAGATATAAACAGGCTTTGGCAGGACGTTGGATTCGTTCCTGAGACAATATTTGATGATGGGATTAAAAAGACGATAGAATGGGTCCGTACTTATGGTATTCCGTTGTACGGATACTAAGGCGGACATGCCGCAAAACGGCAGAAAAGAGGAGCATTTTGGAAGAAAATAAGAAAAGAAAGAAAATAAGTATCATGGTTCCGTGCTACAATGAGGAGGAGAATGTCATTCCGATGAGTGAAGCACTCGTCGATGTCATGACAAGGGAGCTGCCTCAGTACGACTATGAGATTTTATTTATAGATAACTGCTCACAGGACAGAACAAGGGAATATCTTGAGAAGATATGCGAGGGAAACAAAAATATAAAGGCTATTTTCAATGTGACGAATTTCGGACAGTTCAACTCACCCTTTTACGGTCTGTGCCAGACCACCGGAGATTGTGCAATATCGGTGTGCTGCGATTTTCAGGATCCGGTCGAGATGATTCCTAAGTTCGTTGCAGAGTGGGAGAATGGCTATAAGATAGTGAGCGGAATAAAGAGCCACAGCAAAGAAAACAAATTCATCTATATGTTAAGAACAATTTATTATAAGATGATACGTAAGATGTCCGATGTCGAGATGATTGAGCATTTTACGGGCTTCGGCTTGTATGATAAGACTTTTATTCATCTTCTCAGACAGCTTGATGACCCGATGCCGTTTATAAGAGGAATAGTTGCAGAGTACGGCTTTAAGAGAAAGGATCTTGAGTACACACAGCCTAAGAGACGTGCCGGAAAGACAAAGAATAATTTCTATTCACTGTATGACGCTGCGATGCTTAGTATCACATCATATACCAAGGTGGGCTTAAGACTTGCAACCTTTTTCGGTTTCATAGCCTCGGCGCTATCAATGCTGGTCGCAGTAATATACCTTGTTTATAAATTGACGCATTGGTACACATTTACTGCCGGTACGGCACCTATTGTGATAGGTATATTCCTTATCGGTTCCATCCAGCTGTTTTTTATCGGGCTTATCGGTGAATACATTTTGAACATCAATAAGCGTGTCATTCACAGACCGCTTGTGGTCGTCGAAAAGACGATTAACTTTGATGACAAGCCGGTTCCTATGGCAGGGACAACTCAGGATTCGATAGTAAATGAACTTGCTTATATGAATAATGCTTCGGGTCTTAAAGAAGAGAATCAGGAGAAAAAAACAGATGGGCAGCAGTGAGAAAAAGGATATTATACCGGTAGTAATATTTCATGTGGGATGTCCTGAGCATCTTCCGTACAGTGTACAGTCGGCGCAGAGATGGAATGAGCGGGTGATTCTGCTTGGCGATGAAGCAAACAGGAAGGTTGCAGGGGAATGGTTTGATCATGAAAAGCTTGACCTTACAAGATATAATGAGTTTTTAAAAGTATTTGAGAACTATTCGACATACACAGATTTTTTTGCGCAGATATGCTTTAAGAGATATTTTCTGTATTATGAGCTTATGAAGGAGCTTGGTTTTGACAGGATACTTGTCGCAGAGAGTGATCTGTACAACTGTGCGGATTACAGCAGCATACCATCACTTAAAGGTGCTTATGCCATGGTATCAACGGTTGACGGACAGGAGAAGGATTATGGATGGAGTTCATGCTGCCATTGTTCATACTGGACAAGGGAGGCACTAGATGATTTCCTGAATTTCTGCCGGAGCACATTTTCCGATAATAAGGAGCTTCTGCTTAAAAAGTGGAACTATCAGAGGGAGCATAACCTTGCAGGCGGCGTGTGCGACATGACTTTGGTGTATCTGTGGTCGAAGGATAATGACAGGGTTTTAAATTCAGCCAGAATATTCGACGGAGGAACCATAGACCAGAATCTGTGTGACAGGGTGAATTTCTCGGAGAACGAATATAGGTATAATTCATTTGCCGGAATTAAAAAATATGTTATCAGGAAGGATGCCTCGGGCAGAAAGCAGCCATATCTTGTGAAAGCCGACGGGACGTTGGTCAGGGTATTTGCGATTCACTGTTCGGGACGCGCTAAGAGTGCTATTCAGGCATTTGACAGGAGCTATGCGGCGGTATGTATGTCACAGCTGGGTGCGCAGCTAAAGATAAAGCTCGGAGGTTTAAAGAACAGGCTTCTGGGAAAATAAAGACAAGGTAAGGCAATGCTATATTGTGGAATCAAGGGAAATGGGGATTTTTTTAATGAAGGAGATTATCAGAAAAATAATTAAATCATGGTCGGCAACGGAGGGAAATGTCAACTCGACAGCGCAGATACTCGACTGGGTGGCGGCTCTTAACCGTGATGCGCGTGTTTCAATCAAGGAGTGTGAGTCGGGGGACAACAGCTTCTGGTTCTATGATGATTATGTGGGGGAGATACATAACAGAAAACGCTCCTTCTTTTCGATAACCGGAATACAGCGCTATGAGAACAACAGGCTTGTAGCAGAGCAGCCAATAATCGTGCAGCCGGAGATAGGATATCTTGGGATTATATGCAAGGAGATTGACGGAGTAATCAATTTCCTTATGCAGGCCAAGATTGAACCGGGCAACGTGAATGTCATTCAGATTTCTCCAACCATACAGGCAACCAAGAGCAATTATACGAGAAGACACGGTGGAGTTCTCCCTAATTATTTCAATTATTTCTACAATTCAAAAAATTATACAGTTATCTATGACCAGATTCAGTCCGAGCAGGCAGGAAGATTCTATAAGAAGCGAAACCGCAACATTATAATGCTTCTTGATGAGGATATTGAGGTTCTGCCGAATTACAGGTGGATGACCTTGGGACAGATAAAACAGCTGATGAAGATAGATAATCTTGTGAACATGGATACAAGAACGGTTCTTTCGGGAATACCACTCACCAATTGCGGATTTTCGGAGGGTGAGCTTTCGGAGCTTTCGGAATATTTTACGGATAAGACATTTTTCCATTCGATATTTACAGGTGGAATCACGGCAAATATATCGGAGATATATCAGTTTTTGAACAATTATAAGATGTTCGAGGAGAAAAAGACTGTGCTTGTGCCGCTCAATCAGCTCCGCGACTGGAGCGTGGACGACGCGGGAGTCACCTGCAGCCATGAGGCGGACTATATGGTGAGATATTATGACATAGATATTACCGGAAGAGAGGTAAAGCAGTGGAGCCAGCCGCTTTTTAAGGCAATCGGCAAGGCAGCCTTCGGGCTTATAACAAGAACGGTCAATGGAAAGAAGGAATTTCTTGTTGCAGGCAGACCGGAGATTGGTTCGTTTGACTATATTGAGCTTGGACCATCGGTTCAGTGGGAGCCGACTAAAAAGGCAGATAGCGATAATGCGGTCGATGCACTGTTCCGTGAGAAGATTGCTGCACATGAGACTCAGTATCAGGTCATATTGTCTGAGGAGGGCGGACGCTTCTATCACGAGCAGAATCATAATTATATTGTTGAGATAGAACCTGATGAGCTTAAGGAGCTTCCGGAGGGATATTTCTGGATTGATTACGGCACATTAAATTATATGATACAGATTAATAACTGCCTTAATATACAGCTTAGGAATCTGCTCTCATTGCTGGAGATATAGCCGTATATATAGATTATCGAAAGGATTGGATATTTTATGTTTAGAATAGGAATACTTGGTGCGGCAGATATAGCCTTCAATAAGTTCATTCCGGCGCTTATGAAGGTTGAAGGCGTGGAGTGTGCCGGAGTGGCATCTAACTCCCCGGATAAGTTAAAGAGATTTGTTGAAAAGTATAATGTGCATGTTTACTCATCATATAATGAGGTTATAGGTGATGACAGTGTCGATTGCGTTTATATACCGCTTCCTCCTGCATTTCACTATGAGTGGGCAAAAAAGGCTCTGCTTGCGGGGAAACATGTATTCCTTGAAAAGCCATCGACAACTTCGGCTGATGACACGAAGGAGCTTGTGAGAATAGCCGGAGAAAAAGGACTTGTTGTACAGGAAAATTATATGTTCCAATTCCATGCACAGCTAAAGGAGATAGAGAGCTTTATCGCATCGGGTGAGCTTGGAAAGCTGAGGCTTGTAAGGACAAGCTTCGGATTTCCAAGGAGGGCTGAGGGCGATTTCAGGTATGTTAAGGAGCTTGGCGGAGGCACCATGATGGACAATGGCGGCTACACTATTAAGCTCATAGACATGCTGCTTGGAGAAAGCATGAGGCTTGTGTCATCACAGCTTGACTATGACGAAAAGACAGGCATTGATATATTCGGCACCGCGGAATTCGTGAATGATGACGGAGTCATAGCACAGGCGGCATTCGGAATGGATTGTCAGTATCAATGCTCACTTGAGCTATGGGGAAGCAGGGGAAGGCTTACAACAGGAAGGATATATACGGCACCGGATGGCTTTAAGCCGGTGGCACTTGTTGAAACAGGAGCTGGCAGCAGGACTGTAGAGTTACCATCCTGTGATGCGTTTGAGGAATCAATTAAAATGTATCTGAGGGCTGTCGAGGATGAGAGGCTTCGTGAGAGTATGGCTCATGAGCTTGTAAGACAGGCAGAGTTTGTTGATGATGTCAGGGGAATGGATAGAAAATGAAAAATGCAGCGTCCGGATGGAATAACCGTAATTTAATAAATAATATAGTGCAGGTTAACTTTATTGCACTGTTTTTTGTACTGTTTTTTGCTTTGGCAAGGGTATCGGAGCTGTATGGCACGGTATGGAGCGACAGCTTCACAGGTCTGGTGGATACGGGACTGGTCATAAGTACGATACTACTGCTTGTTATGATAGCTGGAATTGTATTACTTCAGATAAAAGGGGGATTTATAAAACCTGATTATCGCGATGTGACTGTATGTGCCCTGCTTATCACCATTCATTATCTTATAAGAGCCGGGCTGGTTGGAACTGTGCAGCTTGATGAAGGTCTGACCTGCTATGAATCCTTGGAAAAGCTGTTATATAATCCGGATATAATTGTGACAGACTTTTTGGAGGCTGGAAAGATTGCGGACAGAAATGCGCATGGTTACTGCTTTTTTGCGCTTATGGGCGAATTTCTTATCCCCGGCCGTGGAATAGGCTTCCAGTGGAGCCAGTTCTTCATGGGAATGGCAGCGGCAGCATGTATATATATGACATTCAGGCGGCTTTTCCCTAAGGCAAGGCTTATAATACTGTTTTTTGCGGCTTTGGTTGTGTCATTATCACCTATGGCGCTTGGAATGTCGACGCTATGCGGATTAGAGTATGGAATGACGATGTTTTTCATATATGCGCTGTACTGCTGTGTCAACAAGAAATATATACTGATGGTGTTCTGGCTTATGATGCTTGGGACAACCAAGAGCTCAGGCATGCTTGTAGCACTGTGTTTTGCTGGAACATATTTAATCGGGCTGCTTGTGACAGCGCTCAGAGACAAGAAGCGGGGGACACAGGAGAAGCCGGCAGAGGTCGATAACAGCTATGACACGGAGGGTGATGAGTACAATGTAAAGACCGGAATAGTGGCCATGGCTGCGATAGCAGCGGCAATGTTCTTTGTATACGGTGTTATCAGGGTGTGCGCAGTGAACGGAATAGCATTTTCCGGTTACTACATCAGAATTAAGCTTGCACAGCTGTATGTACTCAATTTTAACTGGATATGGCTTATAGTCGTGCTTATGGGCATTGTCATGGTGTATGCAAATATGCGCGTGAGAAGAACACACAGAATGGAATTTACGCCATGGCTTGTCATGACAGGGTGCTATGCAGTGTATGTGCTGTATCTTCTGGCATATCCTAAGGCAACACTGCCAAGGTACAATATGCTGGCAGACACATTACTTTCCATGTTCGGCGTGATCATGCTCATCAAGCTTTTTGAGAGGAGAAGGGTGATTCTCTCAACGCTTACTGTTATAGGTGCTCTTATGCTGGGGGAGACTATGATTACGATTGACCCTGTGAGTGCTAAACTGTTTACGAATATGGAGACTAACCGTTTCCCGATACTGTATACCGCGGGGTTTTCCAAGGATGAGAAAGCACTCAATGGAAATCTTGGCGATTACGGTTATTATAATTATCATTATACATTTGTAAATGAAGCAATAGATAGTATTCTCAAGGAGTATGCTTCGGACACGGATATAGTGGTGGCTTCATCCGCAAATGAAGGAGAGACACAGTTCCGGCAGGATAATATCAAGTGGGATAGAAAAAAAGGTGAGCTTGTGTACCACAGCGGACAGGCGGATGGCTGCTTTGTGAATGTGAACAGAGTGGCGGTTGACGGTGTCCTAAAGCTTGAAAAACTCCCTGAACGGCTGGTATATATTGAAATTCCATGGAATCGCGGAGATTCTAAGGCAGCAATAGAAAGAATGAGTGAGTTCTATCAGGTTGATGGACCTAAGGTTATGTATGAGGGCTATCAAGGGACGGTACTGTATTATTTCTTCAATCTGAAGGATGAATATAAGTAGAGGAGCTGGAGAAGCATTATGAAAAAATACATTGATGAGATTCCATTGATAATGAAGAATGACAGATCTCTCAATATACTGTTTGTCGGAATGGCGTTGTATTTTGCAATATTGGGAATATTTAACGGACAGTATCTGCAGGCAGTGTATATGACGGCTTGCATTCTGGTCTACCTTGCGGGGGCAATGCTTGGTGGTATTAAGAAGTATCTGCCGATGGTGCTTTCAATTATGTTTATTCCTGTTCTGGTCATTGCGGGAGTGCAGTTTCTGGTGAGCAGGACAATAAATGACGGATTTCTGAGCTTTGCCGCGGTTATCCTGCTGTTTTCCATAGCGGGCTTTACCAATATAACAGGAGCAAAATGTGTTCCGTTTGCACTTGGGGTAATCGGAAGCATGTTTATCTTTGTAATTAATCAGGACAGTAATGGAATAATTATCTGTATTGGGATGATTATTGCAGCAATAATGGTGCTTGACGCAACCTATACGGCTGTATCAAAGTATGTATTAGTATGGTTTATGATGTTATTTATCCTGAAAATAGTTGGTATAGTATTCTTTCTTAAGAATATCCCGATGAAGGATGGGCTTATGCAGCTGCTGGCAAAAAATGAAGGCTTATATGTTGTCCTGGTGATATTAGGATTTGCAAGCCTTCTTCTCAGGGAGAGACATCCGAGAATAAAGTCTGACAGGGATAAGAAACATATTCCGTCCCTTAAGAGATGGCAGACTACGATAGGAATAACATTTGCGGTATTATTTTTCTGGGGAATAATGAATATGAATGATATTTTCGGAATGCAGCTGCATGACGGAACGAAGACAGTGACCACGGCATTGCTCTACATTTATGTGTATATCAATAATTTCGCAGGTGTTCTCGACAATATTCTTTCGCAGTGTGGATTCATAGCACTGTTTTTGACGATAGCGCTTATGTGCGCTCTGGCATATAAGGCACTTGATGATTACAGAAAAAAGACGGCAATCGAAGATAAGCTTTTAGGACTTTTTATGATAGGATATATTGTGAGCTTTTTCTATCTGGACTTTTCTGTTACGATGACAATTTTTGCCTCCCTTATGGCGGGATGTATAGTTAATGGAGATTATAAGGCTTCATGACAGCATTGATGGAGAATATGGTAAATTTGAGAAAATTTGGCTTTTTGGTTGCATTTTTCTATAAAAAAGCTATAATTTTTATTGACAGGGATTCAACAATATAATGTATAAGGAGGAACAAAATGGCATTTTGTGAAAATTGCGGCAGACCGCTTGCTGATGGAGAAATATGTAACTGCACACAGAAAGCTGATGGTGGGAATGTCAATCAGAATGTAAGCACGGAGCAGCCGGTTGTGGATGGCGGAAAGAAGAAGGGAAAGAAAGGTCTTGTAATTGCAGTGCTGGTGCTTATAATCGCTGTTGCAGGAGGTATCACCTTTTTCTTACATAGTGCGAATGCATATAAGAAGCCGATTGACAGTATAGCAGGTGCTATAAATAAAAAGACTTCAAGTATAGATTCACTTGCAGCGACAGTACTTCCGGACTTCGCGGCATCGGCATATAAGAAGGCTGTAAAGATTATGAAGACCTCAGATGATTTTGCCGAGGCGTATGACGAGGCTGAGCAGTCAGTTCAGGAGTTTTATGATGAGCTTGATGACAGCTATGATGATGGCTGGAAGATAAAGTTCGACTATGCCGACAAGGAAAAGCTTGAGGCTGATCAGCTTGAAAGCGTTGCTTCAACCTATTCAAGACTGTACACAGCATACCTTGAGTCAGCATGTGAAGAGATTGCAGACTATGATAAGTATGATTATGAGGACTTAGCGGATTCTCTTGGAATTTCAACATCAAAGGCAAAGGATTTGTGTAAGGTAGCTGTTAACCTCATGAAGGAATTTAAGGACGTTAAGGTTACAGCAGGCTATTCTCTTACAGGAAGAGTTGTTATAAGCGGCGGTAGTGATACCCTCTGGAAGTCAGATAAGATGACGTTGAAGGTTATCAAGCTTAACGGAAGCTGGATGATTGATTATTTATCTGTTATGGATGACCAGAATATGAGCATCTGGGATTTACAGAGCATACTTGGAAGTTATTATTAAGATGTTGGGGTCAAAACATGTGCTATAAACTTAGCATGTATAACGTATTATATTTATGCATATCACGACTTTTGGAAGAAGCTTAGATGTTCTTAGAACATCTTGCTTCGTACAACGGAGCTGATATGCATAAATATAATACGTTATACACTCGTAAATTAAGTTGGCATGTTTTGACCCCAACATCATTATTAAGCCATTAATACAGATTAATAGCCATATAAAAAGAACCATGTCCGTACCGGATATGGTTCTTTTTGTACACGGAAATCAGTTGAGGTAAAGTAAATTATCACGCTTAACGTACAGTCTTAATATAATTGTTGTAGATATCCCAGAGAATATCATTGTCTGCCAATGAATCCATTCCGGTAGCAAGTCTTACGCCATCCTCCCTGCCGTCATAGATACACCATTTTCCGTTAAATTTAATCACAGCGAGGGTGAGCTTGTCTGTCTTGTCGACGGTATCGCCTGTCTTGTTGCAGAGAACATATCTGCCGGTAATGTAGTAGCCGGAGCTTAAGCTGAATTTTATGCAGCTTTCACAGCGGGAGCGTATTATATCACATAGTGATGAAGCCCGTCTGTAGGAGATTCCCATGGAATCGGCGAAGGTCTGGATGTCCTCTTTTCCCATATTATCGATAGTGTCAATTATCTGCTGATAGGATGTGGCCTGGGCTTCAATTTCATTGTAGATAATGGCAAGCTGGCTGTCATCCATCTTGTCCTTGGTCCCTGTTGTGTCGAACTTCATTTTTATGTCGCTTCCACCCGAGGCGGCATTATCACGATAATATTCTTCAAGCTGTGCCGGAAGATTTTCAAAATAATTATAATAGGTGTCGGAGTTGGCAATTATCTTGTATGCCTGACTGTAGGCTTTTCTGTCCGATGATGAATAGATAAGCTTTAACAGCTTATGTGTATCTGTTTCACGATTGTTATAAATGCTGCAGATGTCCCGCACAGGCCGCATGTAGTCGACATTACGTATCAGGGCAAATATGCCGAAGGAGGCAGCACATATAAGAATGATTGTGAGAGCTGCTATTATTATTTTTTTGGCAGGGCTTGATTTGGCATTGGCGGCGTCCTTATGATGGTGGTGATGATGCGGCTGCAGGTTTTCATTTTCATGTATCTCGTTTTCAGTGTTCATGTTCTTCCTCCGTAATAGCGTGGCTTTCTATAATATAGTTGATGGTGTTGTAAAGGTATGGCTTAAGACCATCAATATCCAATGGGTCATTGTAGAGAATGGCACTGTAGGATATTGAACTGATAAGCTCTATTATCATGAAAAGCATTATCTCGGGTTCTTTAAACTGTATTCCGGAGCGCTCGATGAGTGAATAGTACGCCTGCCGGAAATCTATTGAATCATCGGCGCTGTTGGTTGTCAGAGCCTTTTTGAAAATAGCCCAGCTTAAGTTCTTTGATATAAAGGTCAGCAGAGCTTTATTCTCGGTGAACTGGTTGATGACATTGTCCGCAATAAAGAGAAATGTCTTTTTGAAACCTTCAAGCCCCGAGTACTGCTCCTCAATCCGGGATTCTTTTAAAGCCTCCAATGCCTTGCTCAGGACAAGCCCGGACTGGTGGCTTATAAGCTTATTGCGGATATCATATTTATCCTTAAAATAGAGATAGAAGGTTCCCTTTGCAATGCCTGCCTGTTCTGATATCTCGGAAATGCTTGTTTTATTGACTCCCTTTGTTGTGAACAGCTCAAATGCTGTGTTAAGCAGCGAGAGCCTTTTGTGCTGCTTATTTTCTTCAGCCTTACCCATAACAATGTTCCTTTCAAAATAACCCTTTTTCTATTTTACCCCATTTCAGCTATTTTTCAAATTAAAAATTATTATTTTTTAAATAAAATGCGGCAAAGCTTAGCAATTCAATATGAAATAGCTGGAAAAGTATCCGGGCAGGTGTTACAATAATATATTATGATGTTGGGGTCAAAACACGCCAACTTAATTTACGAGTGTATAACGTATTATATTTATGCATATCAGCTCCGTTGTACGAAGCAAGATGTTCTAAGAACTCTGATATAGGCTTTCTATACGTCCGCCACCGAAGCAGGCATACATCCTTGTATGCATTGCTTCTGAACCGGCATCCGTGCCGGTTCTGGCTAGTGTGTGAACAGAGTTCTAAGAACATCTAAGCTTCTTCCAAAAGTCGTGATATGCATAAATATAATACGTTATACATGCTAAGTTTATAGCACATGTTTTGACCCCAACATCATATTATAGTATTTTAAGGATTACGGCAGATTGTATATATTAAGGGTTGAAGGAAGGGCAGGCAGATAATGATTGTACTAAAGAGCACGGCAGAGCTGCACCTTGTTTTTAATAAATTGATAAAGACGCTTTCTGTTCCCGTTGAGTGGAATGGAAATTTTGTCATTTCCGGTAATTTTCTGATACTTCCAGGAAAGGAACGCTCGGTTATATTCAATTATGATACAAGAAGGGTGACTACCAATCTTTCGGATGATAAGCTCAGCCGGAAAGTGCCGGAGCCTATAAAGGAAGGCTCTGGTCTTATAAATATTTTTAACCTTGTGCTCTATGCATTCGGAAAGTGGGGAGCACTTAAAGGTATAACGGTTGAGAAGGATTATAAGAAGATAAACACGCTTTTTGGTGCGGTGTTCGGTGCCTATGGAGTGTCAGCCGACTATACTGAACAGCACTGCTTCTGGTATAAAGATGGAACAAGAATCACGTATGAGGATGTAATCCAGCTTGCGATTGAGAGCGAACACAGACAGCCTGAGTCTGAGGAGGATATAGAGGAGGAGACAGGTCTGTGGCACAGCACAACATGGAAGCTTGATAACCAGAGCTTCATATTCGAGAAGCTGCCGATGGCACAGCGCAGAAAAGGGAGAATAGGACACAACTTTTACAAGGTAGGCTATGCCTGCCCTCACTGCGGTGAGAAGCTGTACATGGCATCCTTTTCTGGCAGGGAAAAGCCTGTTATCGACACAGTGGAGGGACGTGTACAGCTTGCGCGCGCCTTCTTCTGTCCGTCCTGTGTCATATTCTACACCCCACTTCCGGAAGCCGGGCTTGAGGATGAGGAGGTTTATTATCTGGATTTTGATGGCGATAAGACCGCCGGGAATGACTACATGGAGATGCTTGGAAGGCTGGGAACACGGGAGGTCAACGGTGATTTCAACAAATACGTTGACCGCGTCAATGATGAAGGCAGAACAACAACCAGACAGTCACTTAACGGAATCGACAAGGGAATAAGCGATGAGCGGAGAAGCCTGAACGGAATCGACAAGGGAATAAAGGATGACAGAAGGAGCCTTAACGGAATTGACAAGGGGATAAGCGATGACAGAAGAAGCCTGAACGGAATCGACAAGGGGATAAAGGATGACAGAAGTGACCTTAACGGAATCGACAAGGGAACAAGCGATGACCGTAGAAGTCTTAACGGTGTAAGAAAATTCGATGATGAGAATGAACAGATATCAGATAAGGTTTCCGGCAATCCGGACAAAGAGGATGTTTTTGACATTGTACATGAGAAAGCTGCTGTAATGGCAGATATAGACGGAACCGGGGAGCTTCATACATACAGGAAGGATGCTTCACATGTATGGTGCAAAGACGCAATAAAGTCAAGCAGACGTAAATTAAGGATACGAAGGCTGGCTGTGTTATTTAAGTCATTCAGCATAGTTAAATGGTTCAGACGTAAGGGCTATGGGAAAGCATCGGAGGAGAATTCCGACAAAGAGCCATATAGGAATGCCGAACGTACAAGTGCTCCGGGTGCAGTGACGGCTTCTGATGGAAAGGCAGGGTGCATCGTGAGAGAGGAGGCTGAAAGCGCTCCGGCTCAGAGAAGGAAGCTTGATGAGCTTCTGGAGAAAACAGGAAATGCCACAAGAAAAGATATTGTTGATTTGCTTGATAAGGTAAAGGCAGGTCATTTTGACAAGACTGTGCAGATGGAATATGCCGGTAAATTGCAGGAGAACATAGCAGCGCTTGACAGGAGACGTATAGATGAAGCCTGCAAGGGATACCTTGACTATAATGGTGAAGAGCTTGAGAAGCTTTATAGTATGATAGAGGAAGAAGAGTTCCTGCCGGAGATTAAGGCAGCAGCACTTGACAGTGTATCCGGAAGATTATGGAAAATCAGAAACGAGGAGGCAGAGCTTCTTGTAAAGCGCATTAAAAAGAGTCTATGCGAAAATGGTGTGTCTGAGAATCATGCGTTATATTTTTATCCGGCAATGGAGATACTTGAAGGAAGGGCGGATACACATGTTAAAGACCATCTTGAATGCGCAGTGGATTCATATGCACCTGGTCTTGGAAAGTATGAATATCCTGTTATTATGGAGGATACGACTGGAAAACAGAATGGAAAACGGGGTATGTTTATAACACCGGATGCCATATATTATGGTAATTTTTACACGTATGGACATATAATGGCAGAAAATATTGAAAGAATTGGGTCATACACTGGATTTATGGGCAGGTATGTGATAGTATATCTTGACGATGGTTCAAAAATCCGGCTTTCAAGTGTGATTGCTAAGGATGAGCTTGAAGCATACGCCATGACCTTGAATGATTTTGTCATGTATCTGAAACAAAAACCGTTTTCGAGAAAGGAGAAGTATCTGGCTAAGGAGAGCCATGATGTAATATGCTGCTTCAGATGCGGCTATGTATATAAAAATATGAAAGAATGCCCGAAATGTGGATATAAGTTTAATATATAGATATTTTGAATATAATAATTTTAACCTGTCTAGAGGGTGCGGAGGATGAAAGAATGACGTCTGGTAATAGAAGTGACGTAAAAGAAGATGCTTACAGATATGTAGGTGTAACAGATATACAAAGGGAATGCAGGATTCTTTACCTGGCATGTGCTGTGCTGCATGCGGTGATGGCGCTATGCTTTATGAAGCTGGAGATAAATATCATGCTGTATGAGAGTGCTGCTGCTGCGGTATTCTATCTGATCGGAGCGTTTGGAATATGCTATTCCAGACATACAAGAAGATGGATCATTATGTTTGTCATTGAGATTCTTCTCGATGCTGTGCTGGGTCAGCTTGTGCTTGGCTGGGGATATGGATATATACTATATGGAATGATGCTGGTTCCTATAGTGTACTATTTCTTTTACCTTGACAATCAGACACAGAAGACGTATGTGCCCCATTGTATTGCGGTTATAGATCTGCTTGTTGTGACATCAACGGCATTTATTGGCGGAGAATGTAATCTGGTTCCGTATATAGAGGAGAAATATGTTCTTGGAATTTTTATGGCAAACGCTTTATTTTCGATAGCTGCGCTGATTTTTTACTGCAGCAGGTTCATATCGGAAATACACAGCAAGACAAAGCATCTTGCCTATAGGGCAGACTATGATATGCTCACAGGTGTGCTTAACAGGGATGGCTTTATAAATAGGGCGGGAAAAATGCTGAAGAACAATCCTGATACGGAATATATCATGGTATGTTCGGATGTTAAAGATTTCAAGATGATAAATGACATATATGGTGACGAGGTAGGCGACAGGGTTCTTATAAAGGAAGCAGAGCTTATTACACGCTTTGCGGGACCGGGGTCGGTGGCCGGAAGAATAGGCGGTGACAGATTCGCATTATGTATGCCGAAGGAGCATTTTGATGAGTCACAGTTTATAGATAATATTGTAGAGATGAAGAAGGAATTCTCTACAGGATATTACCAGATGTTCATATATATAGGCGTATATGACATAAAGGACAGAAATGAACCGGTAGGCAATATGTGTGACAAGGCAAACATGGCTATTAAGTGCATGAAGGGCAATTATCAGATGGCTGTTGCTTACTATGATGAGGCGATTCTTGAGAAGGAGCTGGAGCAGAAGAAGCTTATTGCCGAGTTCGACCGTGCGCTTGAGAATAATGAGTTCTGTGTTTATCTACAGCCACAGACAGATGCGGATGGATTGTGCCATGGTGCGGAGGCTCTTGTCAGATGGGCACATCCTAAGAGCGGGCTTATGTCTCCGGGCTCGTTCGTGGACTGTTACGAGAGATGCGGCCTGATACACAGGCTTGACGAGTATGTATGGGAGGAGGCCGTTAAGACCTTAAGACGCTGGACGGAGCTGGGGCGCTCTGATCTGCATATTTCCATAAATATTTCCGCAAAGGATTTTTTCTATCTGGATGTATATGAAGTTATCATGGGTCTTGTGGAAAAATATAAGGTCGACATAAAAAATCTCCGTCTCGAGCTTACGGAGACGGCTGTTGTCAATGAGAATGACAATATGGAGGTTATACGCAAGCTGCATGATGCGGGATTTATTATTGAGATAGATGATTTCGGAAGCGGATATTCATCACTTAATATGTTGAAGGATATATGCAGTGATGTGCTTAAGATTGACCGTGAGTTCCTGCGCGAAACTGAGAATGCTGTCAGAAGCAGGGATATTCTTGAAGAGATTATAAGACTCTCCAACAGAATGAATATGACCGTAATCACAGAGGGAGTCGAGACAAGAGAGCAGGTGGACATGCTTACAGATATGGGCTGCCGTGTATTTCAGGGGTATTATTTTTCGAAGCCTATTCCTATACATGAGTTTGAAGACAAATATAATGTTGTGCAGGTAAATTAAATATCTGACATTAAAAAAGAGCGTGCCGGTCAGCATGCTCTTTTTTGCGGTTTGATTATAACTTGCATTATTTAACCATTATTTTTAAGAAAGATCGAGATGGTATATCATATAAAGCACTGAAGGTGAGGACAAATGCTAAAAACATCCAATAAAAAATTAACAAAGCGGATAAATTTGTGAAAAGTGCATAAAAACAGGAAACTAAAATTGTAAAATGAGTTTCTTGCCGTGACACGGATAATATGCTACAATTTAGGAAACTGAAACAATGAAAATAGTTTCCGGTTGTGGCATGACCGATGGAGAAAGCCGCAGTTTGTTTATGGGCGGAAATAAATTGCGTTAACTGTATTTACAATGAATTTTTTAATGAAAAGCCGCCGGGAAATGGAGATTATACGAGATGGCACAGACAAATATAAAGAATGAGATACTTAATGCCACAATAACGGTTTTTAACAAAAAAGGCATGAAATTTACAATGGATGATGTCGCCAAGGAAGCGGGCATGAGCAAAAAGACCATATATGCAGTGTTTTCTGATAAGCAGGAGCTGGTCTTTTGTATGGTTGATTACTGCTTCGACTCAATTAAGGAGAGCGAGGAGCGGGTGATGAAAAATGCCGGACTTACGACAATGGAAAAGCTTCAGGCAATTCTTGGGGTTTTGCCGGAGGGATATAAGGATATAGATTTTGCCCAGCTGTATATACTGAAGGATAAGTATCCAAGAATCTATACCAGAGTTGAAGAACGCTTAGAGAGCGGGTGGGATATGACCATAGAGCTTCTGAAGCGGGGCATGGATGAAGGCGTGGTGAGGAAGATAGACACCGTGATCGTGAAGGTGATGTTCGAGGCGGCGCTTGAGCAGTTTTTTAAGAGGGATGTACTTGTAAAGAATCATATAAGCTACAGTGATGCGCTGGCTGAGGTGGTGGACATTATATGTAATGGGATAAAAATCAGGTAATTGCGAAACGAAGTTTGCGAAATCCGGACGTTGTGTAATTTTGCTAGTACCCTTCCGGACACGTTCTCACTCCTTGAAACCAGTAGCGGTACATAAGCGGCTAAAATACAGCCGCTAAGAACCGACTGGTTTCAAAAGGTCCGGCAGTGTACTAGCAAAATTACACAACTGTGTATTGACAAATTTATGTTTGGCAATTAGCTAAGAATATAGAGAAGGAGATGCGGCATGGATAAGTCGAAGGTTATTTTTGGTAATAAGATGAGCAGGGCGACGTATAAGAAAGCCGTCCGCGGTAAGAAGGGCTATGTAAAGAAATTCGGGGATGACAGCAATGTTGACTATGAGCTTATGATAAGAGACAACAAGCACATAGGAGATATTCTCGGCGTGAAGGACATAGTGGTTGCAAAGCCTGAGAAAAATAAAGGCGTACAGACCGAAAAGCCGGATTTTGACATGGAGAAGGGACTGATTGTCGGAAACATCAGGATGGGCTTCGGACATTACAGAATATCCATGGCAATAGCCTCAGCGGCACACAGCATGGGGTATACGCCGTACTGGATGGATTTAAACTCTTTTCCTGATACAACCTGCACGAAGGTAATCAGCGCGCAGAATGATTTGTACTCATTAGGTTCAAGAATATCACAGAAAAGCAGACTTTTTAACAAGCTTGTGTGGGAGCCGGTGAACTATGAGGGCTTCAGAAAGCTCTCCTACAATGCCTGTGACCAGAAGAATGCAGAGCTTATGGCACCTGTGTACAGAAAGGTTCCGAAGGACATACCGGTTGTAGGCACGCATGTGTGGCCGGCACAGGCTGCGGTTCATGCCGGGATGAAGCATGTTGTGAATGCTATTCCGGATAACTGGCCTATGGCGCTCCATCTTTCGGAGGGAAGCATACACACGATACAGACACACAGCTCCTACCTGGGCTACAGGATATTGAACGGCATGGATGGCAGGAAGGTACTAAAGCCAATGCCTGCCGACAGCCTTGTGTATACCGGACATTATATTGACCATGAGCTTGTGTCCAATATTGAGGCAGACTGTGCTGCCAGAGCTGCCAGAAAAAAGGGCGGACAGCCGATGCGCTTTCTGCTCACCATCGGCGGAGCAGGCGCACAGAAGGAGATATTTGCGGCGATAATAAAGAAGCTTTTTCCGGAAATCAAGGCAGGAAAAGCGGCACTCTATGTGAATGTGGGCGATTACAAGAATGTGTGGGAACAGCTTGTGACGGAAATACCACAGCTTGGACATATAGCCCATGAGCACTTTGACGATTGGGATGAGACAAAGAGGTTTGCGGCACAGGCACTTGAAGGCGAAGTAAGAGGAATCCACGGCTTCTATCACTCCAATATTTTTGAGGCGGTCTACTGCACCAACCTGTTACTGCGAAGCTGCGATGTCCTTGTCACAAAGCCAAGTGAGCTTGCCTTCTATCCGGTGCCCAAGCTCTTCATAAAGAGAGTCGGCGGACATGAGCGCTGGGGCGCAATCCATTCCGCGGAGATAGGTGACGGAACCCTTGAGTGTCAGGACACAGCACACACCCTTCAGATGGTGGAGCTTTTCATAAACGATGACAACCTCCTTGCCGACATGTGCGGTAACATCGTGAGAAACAAGCAGATGGGAATTTACGATGGCGCCTACAAGGTGGTCGAACTTGCAATGAGAGGAAAGAAATAATGAGGTAATTGCGAAACGTATTCTCGCCAGTAGACAGTTGTGTAATTTTACTAGTACACTGCCGGACCTTTTGAATGCCGTCGGTCCTTAGCGGCTGTATTTTAGCCGCTTATGTACCGCTACTGGTTTCAAGGAGTG